>Ga0233445_1002279_pt1 | contig 12941 bp, 10 predicted proteins | sample SI_124_October20_5_FD_182779 | JGI IMG/M metagenome (GOLD analysis project Ga0233445, IMG submission 182779) | Seawater microbial communities from Saanich Inlet, British Columbia, Canada - SI_124_October2016_100_MG | ecosystem: Environmental > Aquatic > Marine > Inlet | place: Canada: British...
CTGACCCCGATTGTTCTGTCGACCACCTCTCTCAACTTAAAGATTTGTTTTATTAATCCTGCACCTCCTGCAGTTGACTTTGAAGGGGGTTATTTCTACAATGCCTCCTTTCTATGGAAGACATTAAAAACATTTATCTTATAGCAATCTGCGGCACAGGTATGGCGGCTTTGGCCGGGTTGTTGAAGGGGGCAGGTCATAGAGTGTCAGGGTCAGACGCTAATATCTACCCACCCATGAGCACGCTTCTGGAAAATGCTGGAATTCCTGTTTTGCCCGGTTACCGTAAGGAAAATATCACCAGTGATATTGATCTGGTCATTGTTGGCAACGCCGTATCCAAAACCAACGAAGAAGTGCAGGCCGTACTGGATGCAGGATTGGAATATACATCTTTTCCTGAGGCACTTGCCCATTTTTTCCTGGTGGGTCGAAAATCTCTGGTGGTTACCGGGACGCATGGAAAAACCACTACCACCTCCCTTTTAAGCTGGGTGCTTCAGGCATCTGGAAGAAAACCCGGCTTCATGGTAGGAGGCTGGTTGAAAAATTTTGACAACAACCATCAGGTACCTGAAGGGGATTATTTTGTTACGGAAGGTGATGAGTATGACAGTGCTTTCTTCGATAAAGGTCCCAAGTTTTTGCATTATCGCCCAGACGCTTCGATACTGACTGGCATTGAATTTGACCATGCTGACATTTTTGAAGATCTGGACCAGATAAAAGACGCTTTTCGCAAGTATGTGAGTCTTATCCGGCCTGATGGGGTTATACTTGTAAGACACGCAGATGCAAATATCCAGGATGTCTTGGGAGAAGCTGTTTGTAGAATTGAAACTTATGGCTACTCTGAGGGTGCTGACTGGCGGATTGAGGATTACCGGTTTGAGGGCGGGTACGGTTTTTTTTCACTGAATTTTCAAGGTAAAAAAAGAGCAGACTTTCAGCTAGCCATGATTGGTCGGCATAATGTAGAGAATGCCGCGGCGGTGGCGGCTCTTTGCCTGGGCTTAGGTCTGACGCCCGATGAAATAAACGCTGCATTTAAATCTTTTCAAGGTATCAAAAGGCGGCAAGAGGTAGTCGGAGTTAAAAATGGTGTAACGGTGTTGGATGATTTTGCCCATCACCCCACTGCCATTCGGCTAACTTTGGAAGCCGTGAAAGAAGCTTATCCGGGGCAAAGGCTATGGGCTGTGTTTGAACCCCGGTCAGCCACCTCCAGGCGAAAGGTTTTTGAGCAGGATTTTCCTGACAGTTTCCTCGCCGCCGATCAGGTAGTGTTTGGAGGTCCATTTGCTTCTGAAAAAATCAAAAAGGAAGACAGGTTGGACCCTGAGCGGGTGGTAGACCTGATTAGGCAAAAGGGAGTCAATGCCAACTTTATTGCGGAAGTGGATGACATTGTCGCTTTTATAGCTGAAAATGTTGAAAGTGGAGATGTGGTGCTGGTTATGTCATCTGGCGGCTTCGGCGGTATCCACCAGAAGATTCTGGATCAATGATGGTTATGGATAAAACTTATCACGGACAAATAAAACTGGGCTTGATCCAGAGAGGGATTACGATTCCGGATTTACTGCAGGGTGTTGCAGAAATTTCAGGAGGTCTCTGCTCTGGAGAACCGGGCGAAGAGATCACCCTTTCCTTGGCGGGTGATTTTATCGTCAAGGCAGTTTTGAATCCCTCGGAAAAGCTTGGCCCAAAACTGGTCTTTCATGAAGACCGGCTGAGACTCCATATGACGGAAGGGGAAATTGATGTCAACATCATCCCGATTCCAGAATTTCTCAAGCGGCAGTTGAAGCAGCGTACACCGATTTCTGAAAATATCTGTCTTGATGGGTATTGCCTGAATATTTTTCTTCGATCTATTGGACGAGGGAAGAAATTGAGTATGCCGGTGGAAGCTATCCTTTCTGTCATCCAATCGGCTTTTGAAGAAGGTGCTGCGGATCTGGTTCAACTAAACATGGATTTTAGCGAAGAAACCGACCGAGGTTTTAGCCGATTGGTTCCCTTGGTCGAGGCGATCAAAAAAAGGTTTAATACTTTTGTCGCGCTCAAAGGATTTCCTCCTTTGAACCATAGTACCATTGACCTCATTTATGCATCTGGGTTTGATATTATTGATTTTCCATTAGGCGGTTTTTCAGGATCGGTCAAATCGAAAAAAATGATGACCCTGAAACAGGTACATTCTGCTTTGGAATATGCTGCGGGAGTTTTCCAGCCCGGTACAGTTTGGACTGACTTGGCCCTCGGGAAAGAACCACATATACGCTATATGGAAGAAATTGATCGGTTGGTTGACATGGGAGTTGTGCCATTGATTTTCCTGCAACGTGATGGGGTTGAAAAGCCGGACAGTTATCGGGAGTTGGTGGAATTGGCAGAGCATATGGACAAAGCGATTCAACGCAACCGCTTGCCCTTAAAATGGTTATACCCGACATGCCGTTTTTTGAGTCCTCTCGACACCCGGTTTTTTACAGAAGACCCGCTCCAGGCTCGGCTTGCAGTGACTCCGGTTTATCGGTCAGGATTAGGAAAAACAACTTCGGCGGGTTTTGCGGCACTCCGGCGGAAGTTACGTATCAGGAATGTTAGTGACTCTTTTGAATCGGCTGGACTTTAACCCGGTCGGTGGAAATGAGCACGCTCTCTTTAAAAAAAGAAGTTTCAACGATGGATACTCAGGTAAAAAAACCAGATAAAAGAGCCATTCCGGCGGTACCATTGAAAAACTTGGAAACGTTATGGTTGCAAGTTGGGGGTACGCTCTGCAATCTGGAATGTACGCATTGTTTCATCAGTTGCGGGCCGAAGAACGACACGATCCCTATGATGACCCTGAGTCAGGTAAAGGAAAGGCTGGAAGAATCTAAAGTCCTGAACGTTAAAGACTATTATATCACCGGCGGTGAAGTGTTTATCAACCCGGAGATTTTTGAAATCCTTACCTGTATCCTGAGTTATGGCCCTCTGGATGTTCTTACCAATGGGACACAGATTACTTCTGAGAAGGCTTTGCGATTGAGAGCAATTCAGGATTCATCCGAACATCCTTTGCAATTCAGGGTGAGTATGGAAAGCTTTGAAGAATCGGCCAACGATGCCATTCGCGGAAAAGATGCCTATAGAAAAGCTGTGGCCGGTATTGCCTGTCTCGCGGAGGTGGGTTTTTCACCGATACTCACCATTACACGCACTTGGGAAGAAGAACAAGATACGGAAATGGAATTGAAGTTTATAGACTTTCTTGAATCCCATGAAGTTCCAAAACCGCGAATCAAAATACTACCTGGTTTTCTACTGGGGAAGCTGGCCGACAATAATCGTTCCTATAATGATGAAGAGCGTGTGACGGAAGGATGCTTCGATAGTTTTGATATCACACAACTCCAATGTGCGACTTCGCGTATGGCAACTGGAGAAGGTGTATACGTCTGCCCGATTCTCGTTGATAATCCGAAAGCACGTATGGGAAATACTATTGAGGAAACCTTACGTCCTTTTCCTTTGTCCCACCCGGCCTGTTATACCTGCAGGGTTACAGGAATGACCTGCAAATCTTCATCTTGAAAAACCGAAGGTTTTATGTTGAGCCTGTTCCTAAGGGCTGATAGCATTAGCAAAATCTTCACCTTCATGGAGATATTAGTTGATGGAGAGTGAAATCCTTTTTATCCCTTCTTTTTTGGAAAAGTTATTATGGCTTTAAAGCATTCAACTATGGTTCCAATAGGAACTCCAGCAGTTGGTTTCAATCTTCCCGGCGTGGATGGGAATACATATTCCCTGGACAGCTTTTCTGAGAAAAAAATCCTGGTTGTCATTTTTATGTGCAATCACTGCCCGTATGTAAAGGCTGTCCTCCAGCGATTGATTGATTTGCAAACAGAGACCCGGGAACTGGGAGTCCAGTTAGTGGGTATAAACTCCAATGATGCGGAAAAATACCCCGATGACTCCTTTGACAGCATGAAGACGATTGCGAAGGAGAAGGGTCTTAACTTCCCTTATTTATTCGATGCTTCTCAGGAGACTGCTAAAGCTTATGATGCTGTATGCACGCCAGATATTTATGCTTATGGGCCTGAACGAAAACTTTTGTATCGAGGCAGAATCGATGATAACTGGGAGCATGAAGAAAAAGTAACCCAAAGGAATTTGAAAGAGGCTATCGATTTTATTATTGCAGGAAAAGAATTGTCCAGCGACCAGACCCCTTCTATGGGTTGTTCTATAAAGTGGAAATAGCTTGCCCGTTAATATTGTAAAAACAGGAGCAAAAAATGGCTAAAAAGGTTTTGGTGACTGGCGGAGCCGGGTTTATAGGGTCTCATACTGTGAACGAACTTATCCAAAGAGGTGATTCGGTTCGAGTATTTGATAACCTTAATCCGCAAGTGCATGGAGAAAATGCCGAGAAACCCCATCACCTTCATCCTGATGCGGAATTTATCAAGGGAGATGTTCGCGACCGAGATCATTTAAAGAAAGCTATCGAAGATATAGATTTGGTTATTCATGATGCTGCAGAGGTTGGAGTTGGGCAATCCATGTATTCAATTGACCAATACATTTCTACAAATGTTCAGGGAACAGGAGTGATGTGGGATATTCTTGTTAACGAAAAGCATAAGGTAGAAAAAGTTCTCGTTGCTAGTTCCATGAGTCTTTATGGGGAAGGTTACTACCTGTGCAATGAACATGGAAAAGTCTCACCTGAACCTAGGCCAGAAAACCAGCTTGCAAAGGGTGTATGGGATATGCTGTGCCCGACTTGCTCGGTTCCCATGACTCCAATTCCTACAGATGAAAATAAGGAGCTGGATTGCACTTCTGTATATGCCCAAAGCAAAAAAGATCAGGAAGTCTATTCGTTAATGATTGGCAAGGCTCATAGAATTCCTACTGTGGCCTGTAGATACTTTAATTGCTATGGCCCTTATCAGTCGCTAAATAATCCTTATACTGGAGCAGCTGCTATATTTTGTTCGGCGGTAAAAAATGATACCTCTCCTCTTATTTATGAGGATGGGAACCAGCGGCGGGATTTTATTCATGTTAAAGACTTAGTGTGCGGTAAGCTTCTTCTTCTAGATCACGAAGATTCAAATTATGGTGTTTTCAATATTGGAACTGGGACTCCTTCTTCTATTCTGGAATTGGTTGAAGCAATCATTGAGTTGTGTGGAAAAGATTTCAAGCCGAATGTAACCCACAAGTTCCGGAGTGGTGATATTAGAGATTGTTATGCTGATATCTCTGGAATCAAGGCATTAGGTTTTGAAGCCAAGCTAAACTTGAGAGAAGGCCTTAAAGATCTTATGGCTTGGAGTGAGTCTCAGCAGGCTGTTTCCCGGGTACAGGATGCCCACCAAAAACTTGTTGAGAAGGGGTTGATCCTTGATACCCCTTAGATGGCATTGTGTTTACTCGAATACAGACTGGATAAGATTGTCCCATTGGGCAATTGCATTTTCATCAGAAAAAAAGCTATCGGTGTAGGCTTTCCCCTTTTCCCCAGCTCCGCGCCTTGCAGTTTCGTCATTCATGTACTTTAAGAGCTTTTCACTCCACTCAGATTTTGTTTGGCATGCCATGTCTAAATTTGCCTGGTCCATAGCATGTACATAGGCCGGTGTTGCGGTGGTTATGGTGGGCATTCCCATTTTCCAAAATAACAATAGTTTGTTTGAAGGCTTTCCCATGGCAAAGGAGTCATTGGGGGAAATAGGAATTATAGCCATATCGCATGCGCAAATAATTGTTGAAGCAAGCTGTATATTCCAATCGTAGAGATAGACGTGGTCAAAAATTTTCCGGCACATATCTATAGTGTTTCGTTTTCCATATTTCCTTAGATACTGGTAATACTCAAGATTGGTCACTATATGTAAACAGATTTCCTGTTGGGAATTAACTGACTTTAGGACATCACGAATTTCAAAAAAATGGTGAAGGGTAACGGGTAGGCCTTCCCAGACAAGATTAAAGGGCTTCTTAGCGGTGTAATCTTTTTTGATGTTTTGCGTTAAATCGTTATGTACATCTAAAATGACATGGACATTTTTGTTGTGGAGTATAAAGTCTTTTTTTTGCACCTCGGAGGCGCAAGAAACGGCATCAGCTCTCTTGCTCATATTTTGTATAGCTTTTTTATAGCTCAGCTGTAAACTTCGATGTTGCCCGGAAAAAAACTTAGCTAAACCTCTTAAGGCCCCTTTTATATCGAAATCTGGGATGGCTAAATATGAGTCAACCTGATCATAGATGATTTTGGCATTTCCTTTTTGATACTTACTCCAAACTGAGATGTCTCCCCCTGCCGTTACAACCACCAAGTCGTATGTCTCATTGGGGTCTGCAATTTCAAATTTAATCCCCTTTTTCTTGGCGTAATTACAGAATCTTCCTCTGTCAGCGATTGCTTCTAACGACTGTGTGGTGGGGACATAACCTATTTTTAGTTGACTAATATCTTTTATGCTTTTCATAAAGATTTGGAGTAAACCATCTGATTTAGGAAAACATTAAATTTGTGTCGAAATATTGCAGAAGAAACCTAGTAAAATAACTCCTCAAACAAACTAAACTCTTGATATTTTAACACTTAAACAAGTTTGCCGCAAAACATAAAAGGGCATAAAGGCCTCTCCAAAGGCATCAATAGGTTTAGACAATCCGCAATTTAAAAAAACATGTTTTTAATTTTAACTTCGGGAGTGATGCCTCTATTTGCGCAACGCTGGATTTTTTCTGAAGGGCAATCTACGATGGCGCCTTGTTTTTGGGTCTTGGGTTGGGGCCGAAATGGTGTGGAGAGCGGCGAGGAATTCGGCAATAATGCGTTTTCATTATTGTGTCAAATTCATTGCGGAGCCGCTATTTTTTTACAATATAGACGATGCAGGCACTGCCTAAAATATAACTCAGAATTTGCCTGTATTTCAATTTAAGATATATGCCAAAAGTTATCGAGTCGGTATAAAACAAATGACTGGGATAGTATGAGATCAGTTTCCAACCCGTTCGTTTGAAAAAAGGGATCCAAAAATAACGACTGAAATAATATGCTTCTGTAAAGGCATTACCCCTTACTCCATGGGGAGCGATAAGCAGTTTTTCACGGACTAAGCCTAGAAGACCCAGCTGTTTCATAGCCTTTTTTGTTTTCATGACCATTTCAGGATCACTATTGAGGCTATCTTTGGTTTTCACAAGTCCAAAGGCCAGTTTGTATATAATTTTGAACCAATTGGCACAATGGGTGAGCCAGGACCAAAACCGCCAAGTTGCTGTAGGCAATATATGAATTCCACAACCATTGGGTTTTAACACTCTCTTGATTTCTTCCTGAAAATCTTCTACCCCCTCTATGTGCTCCAATACGTTGGAAGAAAACACAATATCAAAATAATGGTCAGGAAAGGGTATGGTCTTGCCATCATATTTTTTCACATCGAATATCTTTTTTGAATGCAAATTAACTTCAATCGCTTCAACCTGAAAACCTTGTTCTTTAATCCGGCTGGCTTGATAGCCTGAACCCGCACCAATTTCCAGGATTCTGCCTCCGGGAGGAAATAAATGCCAGACGAGTTGGAGCTCGAAACCTCGAATTAAGTTCATCTGCTCTTTAACGGTATCCATGGATCTTGTTCTTTTTCCTTAGTGCATTTTATTAAAGAAGACCAATATACTTGAATTCAAATAGTAAGTACAACTCTGGCTATTGTTGGAGAGGGTAGCTATGATAGCACCATGGTATTTCACATTAACCCTGAAATAATCTTGGCTTAAAAACACCCGATGGGCTATTCTTTAAAAAACAATCTTTAATAACCGTGGTGCTCGCTGGTTAAACTCACTGCGAAAGGGAAATAAGGTAAAACGATGGAAACTTTGAAAAAATGGTTGTTCATTTTAGCGGCTGTAGTTTTTGCCGGCTCGATATTTGCCGATAAAATCCTTTCTTTTTATATTGACTGGTTGTGGTTTGAAAGTCATGGCATCACCTCGGTTTTATGGACGGTGTTGTTATCGCAATTGGGGTTTGGAATGCTGACGGGAACTTTGTTTTTCCTGCTGACCTATGGTTTCTTACATCAGGTGCTCAAGAAAACCTCCCATTTGCCTATCCTCTTGTCAGATCAGGTTCGGAAAGAAGTACCGTTGCTTGATTTTATGGCCAGTAATTTAAAACTACTGATTCTGGTTGTTCCATTGGTTTTGGCCGTCATGACTGGGCTGGTGATGGCACAACAATGGGAAACTCTTCTACAATTTTTTAATGCTTCTCCTTATGGCCAGGTTGATCCCATATTTGGTAAAGATATTTCTTTTTACTTTTTTACCCTGCCTCTTTGGATGCTGGTGAAGTCCTTGTTGTGGGAAACCATGATCGTGATTTCCATCGGCGTGGGTTTGGTTTATTTTTTCAAACGATTTATTTATGTTGGCCCGACAGGTGTGGTGGTTCTTCCTGATGCACGGCGTACCCTTTCGGGGCTTGTAGGACTATTCTTCCTGCTTTTTGCAAGTGAGTTTTACCTGCAGCGATACGAGCTTTTGACAGAGGGAAATAGTTTAATAGCTGGGATCGGGTTCTCCGATGCCAATGGAAAAATTCCTATCCTTTATCTTTTGATCTTTACTTCCCTGGTTTCTGCCGCATTTTCATTCTTAGGCCTTATCCGGCCGGGTATGAAAAAAATAATGCTTTCAGGTGTGGGGTTGGCACTGGTTTTTTTTGTAGGCAACTTTTATCCAAAGTTATTACAAAAATTTGTGGTGGTGCCTAACGAACTGGTCAAGGAGACCCCCTTTATTGAACATACCATTGCTGGTGCATTAACCGCATATGGGCTAAGTAAAACCGAGACGCATGAGCTATCCGGGTCAGCATCCCTGACGGCTGATAGTATTCGACGTAACGCGACCACCATTAAAAATATCCGGCTCTGGGATCAGGAGCCGCTTCTCGATACTCTGGGTCAGATTCAGGAAATCAGAACCTATTACCAGTTTCACTCCGTAGACAACGATCGATACAAAATTAACGGAGAGTACCGTCAGACATTGTTATCTCCGAGAGAACTACTGTCTTCAAACTTGCCCAACCGCACATGGATTAATGAACATTTGACTTTTACGCATGGCTACGGTGTTTCGTTGAGCCCTGTAAATCAGGTTACTCCTGAAGGGCTCCCCGTGTTGTTCATTAAAGATATTCCTCCTCAATCAAATATGGATCTGGTGGTAACACGTCCCGAAATTTATTTTGGAGAGTTGGCCAATGATCACGTTTTTGTGAACACTGGAACCAAGGAGTTTGATTACCCTCAAGGGGAAAAAAATGTATACAAGAACTATGAAGGCAAAGGTGGTTTTGAAGTCGGGTCTTTTTTCCGGAAACTAGTTTTGGCGGCCCGGTTCAAAGCTCTCAAAATTGTTTTTTCTCAGGACATTAATAGTGATAGCCGTGTTTTGCTATACCGTAATATCACCGACCGGGTACAGAAAGTCGCCCCGTTCCTCCGTCTGGACAATGATCCCTATCTGGTGATTTCAGAGGGACGTCTAATTTGGCTTTATGATGCTTATACAGTGAGTGATAATTTTCCTTATTCCCCGAAAATTCCTCGGTTCGGAAATTACGTGCGTAACTCCGTCAAAATTTCTATTGATGCCTATGATGGTTCGATGAATTTTTATATTGCTGATCAGGCTGACCCGGTCATCCAGACTTACCGGAATATTTTTCCGGACCTGTTTCAAGACCTGAGCCAGATGCCGGAAGATTTGCGAAGCCATATTCGTTACCCTACGGACCTGTTTAAGATTCAGACATTTATTTATGCCACCTACCACATGAAACGCCCGCAGATTTTCTATAACAAAGAGGACCAATGGGAAATACCGGAAATTGATGGACAAATTATGCAGCCTTATTACACCATCATGAAATTGCCTGAAGAGGATCATGAAGAATACATTCTCATGCTTCCCTACACCCCCAGAGGAAAGAGCAATCTTTCAGCCTGGATGGTGGCGCGAAGTGACGGCGAACAATATGGCAAGCTGGATGTGTATACATTTCCTAAGCAGAAGTTGGTGTTTGGGCCCAGTCAGATGGTGGCCCGGATCAATCAGGAAGCTGAAATCTCTAGACAGATTTCGTTGTGGGATCAGCGGGGATCGAGTGTTATTCAGGGAACCCTTCTTGTCATACCCATTGAAGAGTCTTTGGTTTATGTGCGACCTTTATATTTGAAAGCGGATGCCGGTAAGATTCCAGAACTCAAGCGCGTTATCGTTGGTTATGAAGACAGCATCGCTATGGAGAAAACTCTGGATGAAGCGCTGGAGAAAATTTTTACCGGGTTTTCCCGTGAATCCGAGCTACCCCTTGCTCAAATAGGGACTGGAACCCAAACCCAGTCGCCTGCCTCACCCGTATCTGCAAGTAATCAGAAGCTTCTTTTAAGTAAGACCGATTACGACAAGATTCGTCATACTTACCGCCAGGTTTTGGAGTCGCAGGATAAGCTGGACCAGTCGCTGGCACAGTACCGAAAAGGACTCAATGAGTTGGGGGAAATATTAGAAGGCGCTGAAGTGTCACCGCAGGTCGAGCCTCTTAGTGCCCCGGGGCATGAGAAAAGGTGAGGAGATTCAACGCAGCGGAGGTTCTCCGTCCTGCCAGACTTACTTAAAATTATCGTCAGTGAATAAGCCCAGCTGATTGGTGTCTAGTTTTTTATCGATGATCGGGACAGGATAATTGCCATCGAAACAGGCGGAACAGAATTTTTTCTCTCCGTTTTCCAAAACGGTCATCATTTTTTCAAGGCTGAGGTAGGCCAGGGAATCTGCCGCCAAATACTTGCACGTTTCTTCAAGGTTGAGTTTGTGGGCGATCAATTCTTCTTTGTTCGGTGTATCGATGCCGTAAAAACAGGAGTGCAAAATAGGTGGGGCTGAAATGCGAAGATGAACCTCCTTGGCTCCTGCATCCCGAAGCATTTTTACAATTTTGCGGCTGGTGGTTCCTCGAACGATGGAGTCGTCAATGATAGCAATGCGTTTACCACTGATAATTGATTTTACTGCGTTCAATTTTAATTTTACCCCGAAATGCCGGATCTGCGATTGCGGTTCGATGAAAGTTCTTCCGACATAATGATTGCGGATGAGACCCATTTCAAAGGGGATGCCCATTTCCTCAGAGAAACCCATTGCCGAAACAACCCCTGAATCGGGCACGGGAACTATGAGGTCGACGTCGGCAGGACTTTCCTGCGCCATGGCTTTACCCATTTCTTTGCGTGCTGTGTACACATGCTCCCCAAACATATAGCTGTCTGGACGCGCAAAATAAATATGTTCAAACACACAGTGTTTGCTTTCAGTTTTCTTGAAAGGGAAGAAAGATTGAATTCCATCGCTGTTTACAAGAATCAACTCTCCTGGTTCGACCTCTCGAATGAACTCTGCTTCGATAAGATCCATGACACAGGTTTCTGAGGCAACGATGTAGGCACCATCGAGCTTTCCCAGACATAGCGGACGAAATCCGTGCGGATCGCGTGCGGCCAGTAATTCGGTTTCAGTCATCAGGACCAATGAATAGGCACCGCTGACTTGCCTCAAGGCTTCGGCAGCCCGGTCCACGAATGATTCGGCTTTTGACTGGGCCATTAAATGCACGATAACTTCGCTATCGTTGGTGGACTGGAATATGGCTCCTTTAGTGCCCAATTCTTTTCGGATTGTCTGGGCGTTTACGAGGTTGCCATTATGAGCCAAGGCTAATGACCCCGCTGAATAGTTGATCATGCAAGGTTGGGCATTGACCAGCTCGCTTTTTCCTGCAGTGGAATAACGGTTATGACCGATGGCCAAAGGACCCGGTAGTTTAAGAATCCTGGCGGGATCAAAGATGTCCGCGACAAGCCCCATACCCAGTTCAAGGTGCATTTTGGAATGAGTGCTGGCAACTATGCCTGCACTTTCCTGCCCTCGGTGCTGCAATGCGTAGAGTCCTAGATAAACCAGATTGGCGGCCTCAGGATGACCGTAAACCCCTACGACTCCGCATTCTTCATGTAACTTGTCCAGCATAGTTCCCCAAAGAAGTTTTCCAGAGTTCTTTTAAAATATTAATTTCTTGTTTAACAATTTCTTTTCCATTGACGTTTATCGTGTAATGAGTCCCGCCTACTTTTCCAATCAGGGAGAAGTCGACTGGAAACGCCATAGCCAAATCTTCTATTTCATTGATCCGTTCTTCGGGAAAAGAAACAACTATCCTGGACTGGGTTTCCCCGAACAACAGTGTGTCATTTCTCAGTGTGGATTCCAGTGTGAGCGTGGCTCCGAAAGTCTCTCCTCCGTATGAAAAACAAGATTCTGCCGCGGCGATTGCCAGCCCACCTTCTGAGCAATCATGCGCTGAAGAAATGAGGCCCTTTTGGATCAGTTCCCGGCAAAAGTCCTGAACCTGTTTTTCGTGTTTTCGATCCAGAACGGGAGTCTTCCCCTCACTGCGATCAAACATGACTTTCAGGTATTCGGTTCCTCCCAGCTCCTCCATGGTAAAACCGATGAGAGCGATTTGATCCCCGGATTTTTTAAACCCCTGGGTCATGATCTTTTTATGATCCTCGATCAAGCCCACAACCGCAACAGTCGGAGTCGGATAAATCGCATCCCTTTTTGTCTCATTATAGAGGCTGACGTTACCACTGACCACCGGAATATCAAAAAACCTGCAAGCATCACCCATACCCTCTACTGCCTGTTGGAATTGCCACATGATTTCGGGTTTTTCGGGGTTGCCAAAATTCAAACAATTTGTCAGCCCTATCGGCTGTGCACCGGAGCACACTACATTCCGACAGGCTTCGGCAACAGCGATGGCGGCT
>Ga0233445_1002280_pt1 | contig 12935 bp, 9 predicted proteins | sample SI_124_October20_5_FD_182779 | JGI IMG/M metagenome (GOLD analysis project Ga0233445, IMG submission 182779) | Seawater microbial communities from Saanich Inlet, British Columbia, Canada - SI_124_October2016_100_MG | ecosystem: Environmental > Aquatic > Marine > Inlet | place: Canada: British...
AGTTGCCTAAGTATACAATATTTTAATAATTCAGATAGACAAAACTTATGAAACAAAAATTTAAAGCTGAGTTGAGTAGCTCGTCTGCTCGAACAAAACTTATCCCCTTGTGGGATAAATTTATTTTATTAACCTCTTTCTCCTGTTTTTTTCTAGCAGGCTGCCAATCCACATCTCATGAAGAGACTGAAATAATACATCCTGCTGAAGTACTTACCCCACCACCTGCTCAACAAACTATCTTAGCTGGACCAACAGGTGGAAAATCTGCCAATACAAGTATTGAATTAGCCAATAACTTGTATTATGTTCGCTACGACCTTCTAGGCGCTCCTTTTGGAGCAGACATTGTTTTTCAAGTAAGCTCTGACAATGGCAGACATTGGTTTCAACCCACCCATGTAGAGGGAGATATTGGCAAAAATATTGCGGGTGGAGCAAAAAAACAATTTACCTGGAATTACAAACTTGATTTTCCGAACGGCCTAAATTCTAAATTTGAAATTAGAATATTAACCCAATCAGAAATAAATGAATTCTATGGAATAGATGACTATTTATTAATTCAGGGAGAATGTTTTTTAATGGGTAGCCCAGATTATGAAGACAATAGAGACGGGGATGAAAAGCAAAAAGAAGTTTGCCTCAAGTCTTTTTATATGAGCAAGTATGAAGTTACCAACCAACAATTCCATCAATTCAAACCCATCCATAATAGCTCCACATTCAAAAACACCTCATTAAATGATGACCAACAACCTGTCGTCAACGTCAGTTGGCAAGATGCCACAAACTACGCTCAATGGTTAACAGATAGAACGGGCATTCGTTACCGCCTACCCACCGAAGCAGAATGGGAGTTTGCAGCCCGTTCAGGACGTTATGATGACCGCTGGTTTTGGGGAAATAAAGCTGACACCAGCTGTCAGTATGCCAACCTAAAAGACATTAGCACCAGCCGACAATGGAATTGGAAAAATACGGTTGATTGTGATGACAACAATCCCACCACCTCAATAGTAGGACAATACAACAGTAATTTGTACGGATTACATGACATGATTGGCAATGTTTGGGAATGGACCTGTTCAGATTATAATACGGAATTTAATGGATTTGAAAACCGATGTTCGGCTGATAAATTATCCATTAAAATAATGCGAGGCGGCTCTTGGAAAGATTCTGAAACATGGGCAAGAACAGCACTGAGATCACGTAGCACTTCGACTCATAAAGACAGTAAAACGGGATTTAGATTGGTGATGGTAAAATGACTCTACCTTAGCGACAACTTTCATCTCAAACATTCGCAATCACAACTTATGAGACAAATGATCCCTTATAAATCTAGTGTCAACTGACCTATTGCGTCTTTATCAATAAACCATTCACAAGTACCGACTTGAGTAACGGGGAAAGATTTTCCTTGTTGTATTTTTTGCAGAATATCATTTTTACCCGAGCCACTAACCAATACAATTCTTTTTTTAGCTCCTTGAATTGTCAACATTCCCATAGAAACTCTTTCATCAGGTGCTTTGGGTGAATGATAAACAGGAACAGCTAAATGAATATTTTTTAGTGCAATATTATCAGGAAATAAACTGGCAGTATGACCATCTTCACCAATACCTAAAATCACGATATCCATCATTGGAGCGCTTTTTAATAATTGATGATAATCCTGTGCAGCTTGTTCTACACCTTTTTCTGTGTGTATTCGTTTGATATTATTTTCTGACAAAGGCAGTTTTGACCACAACACTTGATCAACCATGAAATCATTTCTATCAGGATGATCCACTGGATAATGCCTTTCATCGGTGAGATAAAAAAACACTTTTCGCCAATCAATCCCTTGTTTTTCAGCAAGCAAAGAAAAACATTGTTTGGGTGTATTGCCTCCCGACAAGACCAAATGACATTCATCTTTTTCTTGAATATTGATTTTGATTAATGAGGCAATATAGTTCGCCAAAGACTGGGCTAATTCTTGTTTGGTTTCATGACAATGAATTGGCATAGTAACTCCTAAGGTAACACGCAATAAATAAACTACCCATCTTACTTGCACCCAAAGGGCATAAAACTCTTTTGTCCCTCTTTTTTGCCACAAAAATAGTTATGTAGAGCGACTACACGCCTATTTTTGTAACAAAAAAGACAAACAAAATTTCTACGCAATATGGGTAGTTTATTTATTGCGCGTTACCTAAGTTGGTTTGTGCCAGCCGCCAACACAACCATCTAATAATTGATCTATCTCTGGCACGTCCCAAGTTCCTGCACGATATCGTTTGATAGAAAGACGGTCTTTCCACGAATTAATAATGGGTTCGACCAATTTCCAGGATTCTTCAACTTCATCAGCACGGGAAAACAAGGTGGCATCGCCTTGCAATACATCCTGCATTAACACTTCATAAGCCTCATAGTTTCTACCCGTACCTGCTGAATAGGGTGCTCGCATAACCAATCGCTGAATATCGGTTGTCAACCCTGGCAATTTAGCATTCATACGAAACACCATGCCTTCATCTGGTTGCAACCTAAAAACCAGTGCGTTAGCTTTAGGCGAAGAGCCACTTGCATCAAATATATTATGGGGTGGCTTTTTAAAACGAATCATAATTTCGGATGCTCGTTTTTTCATACGCTTTCCTGTCCAAATGATAAATGGAACGCCTTGCCAGCGCCAATTATCAATCTGAAAACGAACTGCAGCAAAGGTTTCAGTTGTAGAGTCTGCAGAAACACCTTGCTCAGTACAATAAGCAGGCAGTTTTTCATCATCATTTTTACCTGCACCGTATTGAAAGCCCAAAGATAATTTGTCGATTTCATCCTTATTGATTGGTTTAATAGCACGCAATACTTTAACTTTTTCATCACGCACATCATCGGCGGTAAAATCAGTAGGAGGCTCCATTGCCACTAACGTCATCACTTGCATTAAATGACTTTGTATCATGTCTCTCAATGCACCCGATTTTTCATAATAATTTGCACGGTATTCTATGCCCAGTGTTTCAGATGCAAAAATTTGTACATGATCAATATAATTGCGATTCCACAAAGGCTCTAAAATACTATTGGCAAAACGAAATACCAGTAAATTCTGCACACTCTCTTTACCAAGATAATGATCAATGCGGTAAATTTGAGACTCATTAAACACTTCCCATAAATCTTCATTCAATTTATGGGCAGAGTCATAGTCCATGCCAAATGGTTTTTCAATGACAATTCGCCTAAAACCATCATCCTCGTTGTCTAATTTGAGTTTCCCTAAATGATGTGCCACAGGACTGTACCACATAGGAGGAATGGCAAGATAAAACATCACGTTCTTTTTATCATGCAATGGAATAATGGCTTTAGATAATTGTTTGTAAGGCTCATCATCACCCAGATCACCCGTAACCATCGCTAATTTACTGTCAAACTCTTTCCAATCATCACTGGTTTCAATGGTTTCTGGAGCAAATTCTTCCAGTGAATCACGCACCATTTGTCGCCATTCTTCCTCATTCAAATCTTTGACAACACCGATGATATGACTATCAGGATGCATTAATTTTGAACGATACATCCTTGCCAGGGCAGGCATTAACTTTCGTTTGCTTAAATCGCCCGATGCACCAAAAATCACAATGTTTGCAGGTTCTGGCATGTCACAAAGGACAGGGTCTATTCCATCACAGTCTTTATTAGTCATTATATTTTCCTAATTTATCCCACAAGGAGATAAGGGGATGCGCAACAAATAAATATCCAACTTGCTTGTCTTTTTGTCCGCCTTTTTTGTTGCAAAAATAGCTGTGTAGTTCGACTATACGCCTATTTTGCGCCTCAAAGGAGAATAAAAATCCTGCGCAATATGGGTAGTTTATTTATTGCGCGTTACCTTAATTCAACTTTAACTTTTCTTAACGGCGTGACCACCAAAGCCTGCTCGCATAGCGGACAATAATCGCCCCGCAAATGAAGAATCTTGACGACTACGAAAACGCATCATTAATGCCAATGTTAAAACAGGGGTTGGAACCGCAGAATCGATGGATTCATTAACAGTCCAGCGTCCTTCTCCAGAGTCATCAACCCAATCACTGAGCTTAGAAAGTTCGGGATCATCAGACAGTGCGTCCGTTGTCAAATCAAGCAACCATGATTGAATGACACTGCCATGTTGCCATATTTTAGAAAGCTGGTGTAAATCAACATTAAATTCTTCTTTTGCTTTTATTAATTCATAACCCTCTGCATAGGCTTGCATCATGCCATACTCAATTCCATTATGAACCATCTTCGTAAAATGCCCTGCACCCACAGGACCAACATGACCCCAACCTTTATCTTCTCCTGGCGCCAAAGACTTTAAAGCTGGCTCAAGTAATTCAATGGCTTTATCGCTTCCACCCACCATTAATGAATAACCGTTTTGTAACCCCCATACACCACCCGAAGTACCTGCATCAACATAAAGATAACCATCTTTTTCCAATTCAGCACCGCGACGTTGTGATTCTTTGTAGTTAGAATTACCACCATCAATTAATAAATCACCTTGCCTTAACCCTGCATCAATCACTGACTTTATGGTATCATCGACAAACTGATGTGGAACCATCATCCAAATACATGCAGGAGATGGCAACATTTCAATCATTTGAGACAAACTTGTTGCCGCTTGAACAGACTCATATTTGGCAGCCAAACCCTCTCCCATTTCAGGAGATAAATCATAAGCCACAACATCATGCCCCGCTTTTGCTAAACGACACACCATATTGCCACCCATTTTCCCTAAACCAACCATTGCAAGCTTCATTTTTCCCCCTAGGATATTATTTTTATTATTTAATTTTTATTATTTAATTTTTATACCGCAAGGGCATAAAACTCTTTTGTCTGTCTTCTTTGCCACAAAAATAGTTATGTAGAACGACTACACGCCTATTTTTATAACCAAAAAGACAAACAAAATTTCTGCGCAATATGGGTAGTTTATTTATTGCGCGTTACCTTAGGGGAAGCGAAATAAATAAATGTCCAAATTGTGCAGGATTTTTGTTTGCCTTTGAGGCGCAAAAATAGGCGTGTAGTCGAACTACACAACTATTTTTGCAACAAAAAAGGCGGGCAAAAAAATTGCTATGCCCTTTGGGCACAAGCAAGTTGGATGTTTATTTATTGCGCATCCCCTTAATTCAGCTTTATCAAACGGAAACCTAAATCATTGGCTTTCTTATTTTTTTCACCATCTCGCCTTGCAGCACAGCGGGACAATTGATAATGCACGACCCAACTACCACCTCGTCCAACTTTCTTTTTTCCACCAGTAATCAATGGGTTTTTATTGAGATGTTTTTCATAAGCCAATTCATCGTAGCCATCTTCAATCCATTCCCAAACATTGCCCGACATATCATACAAACCATAGCTGTTTGGTTTTTTCAACCCAACGGGTGAAATCTTTTCATAACCATCATCATGCTGTTTACTACGCCATTCATACTGGCATTTTTTATCACAAATATTAGCAATTTCATCAACAGTAACCGATGAATTACCGCCAGAAAAAATATCCTGATGACTCTTACCCCGACAAGCAAACTCCCATTCTGCCTCAGAAGGCAAACGAAACACATGTCCTGTCATTTGATTCAACTTGGACACATAAGACTGAACATCTTCCCAGGAAACACTTTCAACGGGATAATCATCCGTTTTTTGAACCCATGATTGGAAATCAGCGGGATTATTACCCATCACTAAATTCCACTGTTTCTGAGTTACTTCAAATTTACCCATGAAAAAATCATCCACACAAACCTCATGCACTGGTTTTTCATTTGAAATTCCATCAACACTGCCCATCTGAAAACATCCACCAGGAACCCCCATAAACTCCATGTTGGTTTTATTTTCTGTCCAAGTTTTTCCAACCATTAAATTGCTTGGTGCTTTCATTATAGGTGCAATTTTATTTATTTTTTTCTGTTTTATGGTGGGTTTTGGCGTAAGTTCAACTTTTTTTACTAGAGAACTACTTTTTAAAGGAGGCTGTGACTGAATAGGCTTAGTTTTTACAATATTATTTTCAGTGAGTACAGGTTTAATATTTTTCAGTTTAATAATTTTTTTAGGTGTTAAAACAGCATATAATTTAACCTTTTCAGATTTTTTCAGGTCAAACGACTGATTCCAACAGCGATAGCCAGGTTTCTCCACCACCACCTCATGCAACCCAGAAGACAGCTTGATTTGTTTATTAAATCGGTTATTCATTAATTGACGATCAATATAAACAGTTGCATCGGCATAATTACTATTCAAAGTCAAAAAGCCAACATCTTTTACATCTTTTTTCCTTAAATTAACTGAAACTGTCAGGTCTTTATTGTCCATTTTCAACCATTGACGAGAGTGGTGATAACCCCTTTTTGTCACCTGAACATCATAATACTGTGGTTTCAAAAGCATTCCAGCACTATATTTTGGGTCAATATTCATGATTTTTATATTGGCAGACAAGGGCATTGTCTTAACAGTCAGAGCATATTTATTCAATGCATCATTTATTGTTGCATTACTTTTTTTCAAGCTAACATTGACAGTCATATCTGAATGACTGAGATAGACCCACTTTTTCCAGACATCGAATCCTTCCTTATTGACCTCAAGATGATAAGCACCTGGATACAATAAAATACCTGGATAATATTTCTCACTGATATTCATGATTCTAACATTCGCACCCTCTACATTAAACTTGACCGTCAAATGAATCAATGGCGTATTTTTTAATAGACTATTGGGTATTTCTTTCAAACAATTAATGGTGTCAACCTGAGAGTTTTTAGCCATCACATGTGGTTGAAAGCTAATTTTTTCACGACTGGTTTTTATTTTAAATTGTGTCGATGTTAAAACATAAAACATATCTTCTTCTTGAGGAACAATATAAACCCAGAAGTTTTTTAAACCGCGCTTCATTTGGTATTGATTCCAGTTTAACTGACTGGTAGAGGCTTTATTATTTGAAATTTCAGCCACGGGGTTCAATGTTTCATATTGTGAAATCATTTGATTCATTAATTCCATGACATATTTTGCAATATCTTGTGCAGGACTATTTTTTATTGCGACTGTTCCTTCCTTATAAAACAAATCAAATTGTTTCAATGAAACCAATTGCTGATTTTTTTCATTAACAGTTGCTTTGATGGTACTCAATGCATGATTGACACATCGATATAAAAGGTTATTACATTCAAGACCTATTTTAATATAGCTAGAACTTAATATTTTGAGTTGTTGTTGTTTTTGTTGTTCCAGTTTATTTATTTTATTTTCGTATTGCCCTATTTGTGAGGCCATATCAAGAATAGCTTCCTGTTGCTTGCTTTGAATTCTTGAATTTTCATTTTTCACACTGCTTGAAAAAGTATTAACCACTTTATTTATTTTCTTGATTTGTTTATCAGAAACACCCCATCCTGCTAAAGAGTTTTGCCACTGATTGTCCTCAATAAAAAAAACTTTACTTTGATAACCAGGATACTCAGTAGAATTCAGCGCAGAACTCCCAGCCTCTACAGGTTTAACTGAAATTTTTGACAAATTAAAATATACTTTTTTACTGGGATTCGATTCCGATAAATAATTTTCTTCCAACACCATATTGCCAGAAATTAATTGGTTTATTTCAGATTTCATGGCATTGGAAATTGACAGTTTAGGTACTGTTTTTAGAAACATTCTATTCATCGAAACAATGGCATCTTTTTCAATGATATTGTGTGCCATTGATTTAAGTGATTTTTTGCTTTCAAAATAGGATGGGTATTTAATCAACGTCAAAAACAATCCCTTATATTTAACACCTTTCAAGTGCTTTGGCAGGATATTTCTTATTGTCTTTTGAGCATTTCGATACTGAGTTGTTTGTAGATTAATCGTTGAAAAATCACGATTAGCGATAATATCAGACTGAATTGACATCAAAGTTGATATTTCACGCTGATTAGAAACCAACTTTTGTTTAATGGCTAGATTGCAATTTTTTATATTTGATTTTGCAGCATTTAGCTCATTATTTGAATGAACTATTTGAGAAGATATTATTTTATTTTTAACTGCCTTTGCCGACAGTTGTTGTGAATTGAATTTTAAAACACTTTGCAAATCACAAACAGACAAACCTGTATCAGCCATAACCCATTGGCTAATCAGACATCCTCCCAACACAACTGACCATTTAATCTTTTTTATTATCATATAGCTTATGCAACCATTTGAAACCAATGATTGTGGTTATTTTTTATAATTCAGGAATTTTATTATTCTTATTTTTTATGATATCGACGTTTTATCATATAATGCATACAATTATCTATTAAAATTCCATGAAAAACTATACATAGCTTATAAATTTTATTAATTCAAGAAAAACACCTACCCACAATGATATTTTTATGCCAACACAATCAATTTATTCAACAAACCAAACGTTTATCAGAACAATTAAATATTCCTTGGAGTGATCAAATAACTGGACATTCTTGTTTTTTAAGTTTCACCGAAACAGGTCTATCTTATTGTGATAATGAACTTGACTGTGGCAACTTATTGATAGACTTCAATCACGGAAAATTAGCTCATCGCATTCAAAACCAGCATGACAATCATCACAAACAACCACTGGCAAAAGCCATTGGCACAAAAAAAAGACCTATTGTTGTTGATGCAACGGGAGGATTGGGAAAAGACGCATTTATTTTAGCGAGTCTGGGTTGTCAGGTAACCATCATTGAACGATCCCCAATATTATATGCCCTACTATTTGATGCACTTAAACGGGCACAACAAGACCTTTCTACCGAATCCATCGTTAAAAATATTCAATTAATTAACGCTGATTCCAAGCAACTCATTGCATCGGATTTTTTTTTATTAAACAATCAAGCCATTGATGTTATTTATATGGATCCGATGTACCCGAAACGAAACAAATCAGCCAAAGTCAAAAAAGAAATGCAGATAATTCAAAAACTGGTTGGTAAAGATGAGGATTCCGCAGACTTATTTGAAATATGCTTAAATATCGCAACCAAAGTTGTGGTTAAAAGGCCTAAAACAGCCCAACCAATCACCCAGAAAAAAGCGGACTACAACGTAGTTAATAAGAACACAAGATATGATGTTTATTTAGGGACAGTCAGAACATAATTCCCCTACCACTAACGGAAAAACTGTATTATTTCATATAATTTACCCGACCCGTATTCCTCTAACATCAGGCACAACGACATAGGGTTTTACTGAATTTATTTGATGAAGATGATCTATCAATACAACGTTCACACCTGACCGATAAGCGGCATCCGCTTCTTTAACATAAGGTGTCACATACATAATACAAGACACATCTTCACCAAGTTCGTCCGCCAATATTAAGTAGGAATCTGACTCTGTTTTAGAACCCGATCTTAAATCAAAATACCCACTAATCAACTCACTCAACTCGCCCGCTTCTGTATGCAACAAAATGCCCTTTTGAGCCTGAATTGCCTGACGGGAATAGATATATATTTTTATATCCTGAAACTGCCATTGAGTAAACTGCTTCATGTTATCCTGACAAACAGGAGCTAACAATTCTTTATTCTGAAAACCTTCTTCCCAAATCATTGCCTGTAGCGCTTTAAAAGCACGTAAATTATAATTCTCACGTCCCCATTGCAGGATATTTTTTGCCAGATCAGCATTATTGACAGGCGCTTCCAATAACTCTTTCAAGGAATTCACGTGCAACTGAACGGCAATATTATTAATGTGACGTACTAAAAAACTGTCAATATTTGATTCAATATAAGGCAACAAATGTGATTGCAAATAAGCTTGAAGTGGAATAATATTTTCAAGACTACTGATGACTGTGCTAATTTTTTTACGGCTATTCATAAAAATATGATGCCCTTTGGGCAAAGTAACAAAATATTATAGAAGCACTGATGAACATGGAGATTTAAATATCATCGGTGTTTATTTGTGTTCGTGGTCCAAATAAATAATTTAGAGAAATAATTTTTTTACTCTTTCATGATTTTAGCTCATTAACTAAAAAAAATCTAACAACGGAACACACTCAACAATGAAACATTCATTAAATTTCAAAAAACCCTATGGCGCGCACCAGAGACATTTATCACGAAAATATAATAATCCAGAGTTATTTTCCTTTCTCAACTTACATTTAACCCAAAAAAGTGCTGACATTGCTATCCAGAATGATGAAAAAGAATTGAATAACTTTTATAAGGACTTTCAGAAGTTATTTGATGAAGCCATCAAATTACCGCCCAATGTCGACAGTGACCAAATCATTAAAATGAAAGAAAAAATAGACAAATTATATGAACGAGCTTGCGGACTGGCAGGTGATTTAACGAAAGAAAAGGAAGGGCTTAATAAATTAGTGGATGTCATCATGAAAAATATCCAATCACATTCAACAGAAGGTGACAAGACAGCTCAAGAAGAACTGGAAACAGAAAATATCGCCCGACAAACTCATTTTGATCTTTTAAAAAATCCGCTCATTGCAGATTTACTACGTCCAGACAGTTTGGTTCTGGAAAATGAATTGATCGCGACCTTATTGTGCGAAGAAAATGAAGAATCACTAAAAATTGCAATTAATTTAATGATTGAGAAAAAAGATGAAATTTTAAGTTCATCAAAACAAAGGTTGCTTGAAATAGACTCGGAGCAAAATAAATTCCCAAAATATTGGCAATCATTGGCTATTATGAAGAACCATGAAATAGCCAATACATAAAAAGTAGGTAACACATAAGGGAATGCGCAATTTGGACATTTATTTCGCTTCCCCTAATTATGATCACTGAATGATAGAGTAAAAAATTATCCTTGATTAAATTTTTTCACTGTTTCTTGTATAGTTTTTAAATCCTCAACAGAAAATACTTTATATGAAACAGTATTTAAATGATGATCATGCTTCACACAAACAGCCATTTGCTCTTTCATTTTTCGAAGTTGATACAACCTTTTTACTGACTCTGGCAATACATCACGCTCGTCATATATTTCCCAACCGTCTTCAAACTCACCATTGCTTCGTCTAACAGTCACTGGAGAATGCGGAATAAAACCATTTTGATTAAATTCAAGACAGATATTATTATTGATGATTGCTTTAACAACACATTGATACTGGGTAGTATCTCTATCGCCATTAACAATTGAAACCGTTAACTCAAATACACCACGATCACCTTCTTTAACCTGTTCAATGGATTGATCTACTTTAAAGACAGCACCTTGATAACTCATGTCTAAAGTTTTACCTCTAAGCACTCGCCCATTGTCTAAATGAACCATCACACTGGATACAAACTTTAATGTTTGTTCTGGTCTTTTTTGAACAGGTTTTAATTGAATGGTTTGTAAGCACAGGTTTTCTTCTGATTGTTGTAATGCTGATAACATGGTATTCCTCCTGATCTGGAATGGATCGCTGCAAATTTAGGTCTTATATTTTGTACCTGATAACTACAGTCTAGGGGGAATAGTGCGGACAATATGTGAAGCAATTCTCAATTATGAATCAGTGAGTGTGAACCATGGCTCAAAATCCGCTAAAAAGATTAAAGTAATGGCTCTAACCTAAAATTTTAAGGTAACCATTGCTGTAATTTTTCGATTAATTGCTCCACATCAATTGGCTTGCTCATGAAATCATCCATTCCTGCGTTATAACACTTATCGCGTTCTTCAGACATAACTGTTGCCGTCAGTGCGATCACAGGAATTTTATGATTTTTAACCGCAGAAGTTATGTTGCGAATTTTTTGGGTAGCTAGATACCCGTCCATCACAGGCATCTGACAATCCATAAAAACCAAAGCAAAATCTTTTTCGGTTAACAACTCAATGGCTTCTTCGCCATTATTGGCTATTTCACAAGTCATCCCAATGTTATTCAGAATACCCTCCATGACCATTTGGTTGACTTTATTGTCTTCTGCCACTAAAACATGTCCACGAATATCTCGAGACACTTTTTCATCACCAATAGCGCTACTTTTTTCGACTTCATCAATTTGTTGAATCGGTAATCTAAACCAAAAAGTAACACCTTTCGTTGGGTTACTGTGAACACCAATATCACCTTTCATTAATTCAACCAGTTGCCGACAAATAGCCAACCCTAAACCCGTCCCACCAAACTGACGAGTCGTCGAAGCATCTGCCTGAGCAAATCGTTTAAAGAGGTTTGCCATTTGCTTTTCGGTCAAACCAATTCCAGAATCAGAAACTTGGCAAAACAATTCGTATTGATCATCTTGAACGGGCAATATTTCTATTTTTAATTCCACATTGCCTTGTTGGGTAAATTTGATCGCATTATTTAATAAATTAATCATAATTTGACGTATTCTGCCAGGATCAGCACAATACCAATGGTGTTTTAGTGGCTCAGGTTTAACAAGCAATAAACTTTTTTCAGCTGCACGCAGTTCCATACAAATTAAAATATCAGATATCAATGCACTGAGATCAAAATCGATATGTTCGATCTCCATTTGACCCGCTTCCATCTTGGAGAAATCCAAAATATCATTAATAATCACTAACAATGACTCTGCACTACGTTTAATATTGAGTGCTTGGGAGTTTTGTTGCTGGGTCAACTCTGTTTCTAACAACAAATTAGTCATACCAATCACACCATTCATTGGTGTACGAATTTCATGACTCATGTTGGCAAGAAAGTCACTTTTTGCCTGATTGGCCTTTTCTGCTTTTTGATTTGCCCGAATTAAATCTTGCTTATTTTGCCATAATTCTAAAAATATATGCACTTTAGACAATAAAATAGTGTCATTAACAGGCTTAGTAAT
>Ga0233445_1002296_pt1 | contig 12854 bp, 17 predicted proteins | sample SI_124_October20_5_FD_182779 | JGI IMG/M metagenome (GOLD analysis project Ga0233445, IMG submission 182779) | Seawater microbial communities from Saanich Inlet, British Columbia, Canada - SI_124_October2016_100_MG | ecosystem: Environmental > Aquatic > Marine > Inlet | place: Canada: British...
TATTTTAATTCTTTTGGTGCCTTAACGTCTTTCATACCTAATGAACCAAACCACTGTGATGCCATTCTATCATAGACTTGTTTTGCTTCTTTTTGAATTGTATTATTCACACCAACAAATTTCATTTGGGCATACACTGCTGCGAAATCGTTTAATGTTTTTTCTGCTTTCTTCTCGTCAAACTTCTCAGTTAAGTTCTGTTCTTTTAAATCTTTATAGTTTATCATTTTAGTTTCATTCCTTTTCTTGTTGCTTTAAATAATTCTTCAGCACCTCTTTCAGATACACTTTTAGGTGTTCCTGCTTTAAATGCTTCAAAGTCATTGTTCTTTGCATGCTTTCTCATATCAGTACCAGAAACACCTGCCTTTCTTTCACCACTGTTTACTACTTTAAAACTATCAAATTCTAATGACTTTGATTTGTCCTCATGATTAACATATGGTCTAATTTGCTTTTCAAATTCCTTTACTCTATCACTACCAACTACCAGAGTGACATCTTTATATCCTTGCTCATCTAACCAATACAACACTTGAAATGGATTCTTCAACTTAGGTTGGTCCATTATAGTTGCTTTTGGAAAGAATGTCTTTAAAAACTTTAACTTATCCTTGTATGGTAGTGGATTCTTTTTAGCATCTTGGGACTGAGTAGTGAATATCATACCAGTTCCACCACGTGAAGATTTAACTACGAAGTCAATCAACTCACCATGTCCTTTCGTCATTGGATTAAATCTACCCATTGTGAATGCGACAGGTTTCTGCTTTGCTTCAGTTAAATGTTCTTTAAATGATTTCATTTATAGGTCAGATAAAGTGTATCCAAGTTCTTCATATGCATCTTCAAGACTATTGATAGCAGAATCTAATGAGTCTACTGGGTTGTCATCATCGTTATTTTTTTTCATATCATCTACGACCTTTGTCAAATTCCTAATTAAGGGTTTTAAAACCTTAACAGCACTAGAAACCGTCTTTTTTGAGTTAATTGCCTCATTCAATACAACATTTTGTATTACTTCATTTAAATTCATTTGTTTCATTTGTTTTCCTCTATCTCTCTAGGTTTACGTTTAGACCCTTTAAGTCTGCTCTTTTCTGCCTTACCTCTATTTACTGAGGCATCTTCATATCCAACAATCTTACCTTTAACGTGAGATGCATCCATCCCTTCGTGTTCAGGTTTTCTATTCTTTCTATTATACCTATTTAACTCGGCACGATATGCTTTCTTTTCATCAGATGATTGAAACTTATCATACTCTTTTCTGTAATCACGTAGATGACACCACTTACATCCAGGAACTGGTTTAAGTGCTTTGTCTTCAACTATCTCACAGAAGTCTTTAAATGTTAATGTTTTCATTAGAATTTTATATTGTTATTATATTTGACATCAACGTCTAACCCAAAGGCATTCATCATATAAGACACACTACCTTGTGTAACTTCTTTGATAATTTCCTTTAGTTCTTTAACCTTTTTAACCAATGCCATCCACAACTTTGTTATAGCATTCTTCACTTTATCCCAAACACCTTTCATAGCATCAGTAAACTTACCCTCATCAATAATACCTTCACTTAGTAATAGGTTGTTGTTAGTGTATTCCATTTCATAATCATCATTTAATGTTTTGAATTGGTCTGCAGCAGTAGTCATTGCTAAATCAATAGTTTGTGATATAGTATATCCAAGTTTAGTTTTAACACCATCAACTGTCTTAGAATATGAATGACTCTTAACGTCAGTTTTAATTTTCATTTGTTTAGCAACACTTGCAACATAGGCATCTGATTGTGATAACCCAGACTTATATTTAATACCACTTAGGGTATAGTTCCACACAAACATAGAATCGGCAAACCCAGTAGTATCACCAGCACTTCCAAATGCATTACCATTAAATTTTTCAGATCCAGACATTGCTTCCCATGCAAATGCCTTTCTAAATTCAGCATTATTAAATGCAGATCTAAATGCACTCTCTGCCCTTTCCTTAACTTCTCTTTGAGTATTTAATTGGTCAAGTGCTTTTTTATTTTCGGCAGATAATTTAGATGGATCCATTTTACGCATTGTAGTAGTGTCCATATCAGCACCATAAGTCTTTACACGTTCAACGAAATTGTCCAATACGGAAATTAATTCTTCACCAAGTTTGCCTTTAACGTCTGATTGCTCTAGTGCTGCAACAAGTGTTGCCTTAGATTCTGCCTTAACACCTGACATCAATCTTGCTTCCGGACCTTTAATTGAAACACCAACACCACTTACAATAATGTCTGCCTTTGACGTGTCTTTATCTTTACCAGTCGATTTGTTCCAGAAACCAGATACTGCTAATTTATTACTACCACCTGCTTTTGCTTTACCTTTCAACTGACTATTAATAAGTTTCTTAAACTTCACTAACACCTGAACAACCTCATCATCAGTCTTACCACTGACAGTATTCCACTTCTTATTAGTTTTCTTCAACCATGCTTGCACACTCGCACTCTTCATTATTGATTTATCAACCTTATTAGTGTTGATTAATTCTACAATAACTTCTTCAAACAATGTTGATGCATTAGTTGCAGCACCTTCAGTTAAATATTCTTTAAAATTTAAGACCATGATTTTACCGCATTAAAATTATTTCTACTAAACTCAAGTCTATCTACAAGTTTAACTGCCTTGTTAGATAACGTATCAATGGCGACAAAACCTTCTGGACCAGTTACTTTATAACCAGTCGGGGTCTTAATAAATGCAGGGATACTATTAACTGTTTCCATCTTCTTAACTAAGATCCGTTTAATGTCAGCAATATCGTCATGCCATTGTAGAGCATAAGCAAGTGTTCCACCTGCTTTCTTATTCTTATGTAAAGTATTTATTAAATCATCTAACGATGATTGCTTCTTTGCCTTACCTTTATCAGATTTCAACTTGGCAATCATCGGACTATAACGTTTTCTTAGGAAGTCGATGAATCCTGTAATTGCTTGTTGTTTACCTTTAAACCTTTTGCCTTGCTTAACTAAATCGTTGATATAGATTTTCAAGTTGAATGCAATCTCAGTCTTACCGAATAATAGATCTACTGATTTTTTATCCAATGCTGACAATTCTTTTTCGGCAGATACTAATCGTTTATTAATTATTGCCATCTCACCGAGTGTCAAAGTTGCAGCACCTGATACATTTCTGAATGTCGTATCAGTAAACCAACAGTCTTTCGATTTCTTCAATGCATTAATATTGATTTTGAATTGAGCAGACAAGTCAGCAATAGTATCACCAGTATAGGTTGTATGCCAGATAACACCAACCTTTGCTTTCTTAATAGTATCTGCTAACTCAGACTTGGCAGGAATAGCATATGTAATAGTATTAGGAGTGAATGTGATGTAATCTTCGTCATCAATTGTTGCTTTCTTTAAATCTTCTGGAGTGAACATAAAGTCACCTTGAAGGATTCCTTTAATTCCCATCTTAGGGAAATGTTTAAGAGCAGACTTCAATTTCAGTGCAAGTCCACCGCCATGATTCTTATCTACGTCAGCATTTGTATAATTAACTTTAGGGTTTCTATTAAACACTGCTTTAGTACCGACAAAGAATTTACCATTCTCAGGATTAATCCCAGCGACAACAGCAGGTGCACCATCTACCTTTGCTTGAATGTTTAAAGGTTTATTGGCATGACCATGTAGCACATCAGCAACATCTTTTAGAATTCTTAATGCTTCTTTGCCACCTGCAATACCATCATCAAAGATAGCATCTTCAATGTGTTCGAGATGTGTGAGTTTTGCTTCAGAAAGTATGGTCTTAAATCTTTTCATAATAGATATTTATAATATTTCATATGAGGAATAGGTGAGCAGTTTTTGGTGGAAGACATGCTCGGGTCTGGGGGATGCGTCAAAAAACATAACAAAGGAGTCCGCATCCTACTTATAATAAATTGGTGGTGTGGTCGTTGATTGAGTTCGGAGTACACACCACCTGACAGTTTTAGTTTGGGAGGAAGTCTAAACTGCCAAAAGACTTCTATAAATGGTAGCAGGACTTGGATTTGAACCAAGGACTTCCAGGTTATGAGCCTGGATTTCTACCGAACTGAATTACCCTGCAATAAACTTTTTATATTTCTCTGCTAATTCGTTTTCTAAAGAAATTGCTTCACGTTCATTAGATCTCTCACCTTGTGAGTATTGTCTAACGTGAACCATCTCATGACACAAAGTAACTAACAACTCATCATCATTTAAAGTTTCTTCAAGTTCAATATCATATTCATTCTTATTGAATCCTGGTTTGTCAGAAGAAGCAACACACCAACCATGGGCATTGTCTTCAGTTAGATCTTCTAAATAAACATTAACAATAACATTCTTTGAAATCATCAACTCATCTCTAGCAAACTCAACAATTTTTTTAGTATCAATCATAACTCAACCCCTTTTCACTCAATCTATACTTATATTATACCCTAGTTTTGAGCAAATGTCAAGCGTATTAACCGTGTTTATAATAGGGGAATTATACCTTTAATTGTCCAAATGATTTCTTTTCATCACCAACGTGGATTGGTTTGTTAAACTTATGTTCAGTGGCAGTATGAGTTCCGACCAAATCTAACTGAGCATTTGATTCAACATCATACAATCTCATCTTAGGTCTATCAATACCAACCACGAAACGTTTGTTAGTTCCAGGATCGCCATATCTATTCTTCAACTGCTTAATAAGTATTTGGTCAATCGCTTCCATCTCTTCAGTAGAAATGAGTGCTAACATTAAGTCAGTCGTAGCAGGTAAACCAAATGATTCAGATGTATCTTCAAGACCAAAGTCACTGTCACCATAACCAGTTCTATTAACCTGTGTTGCAGTTACGATTGGTACATTATGCTCAACTGCTAATCCTCTAATCTCTTCAGCAATTGCCTTGACATAAGTATAACTGTTCACACTAGCGCCCATCTTCATTCTACTCGACATACAGATGTTCAGATAGTCAATATAGATGATGTCTGGTTTAAACCCTTTCTTCAACTTCAACTCATTTAATAAGTGTCTGAAGTGACCAACACCTGCCGATGAGGTTGGATATTCCTTAACAACCATCTTACCAGATGTCTTGCCTTTAACCTTAGCAATCTTTTTCTTATAGGTTTCCTTTGCCATATTAGGCAAGTCATCAAGTTTCACATTCAATAAGTTTGCGTCAATACGTTCAGCAATCCTTTCCTCTGCCATCTCCATAGTAATGTATAAAACGTTTTTACCATCAAGCATATTAGCAGAAGCGAAGTGACACATTGCTAACGACTTACCAACACCTGTACCTGCCATTAATACTGTTAAGGATTTCTTAGGCAAACCACCCTTAGTGATTTTGTTTAGATAATCAATATCAAACGGAATACGTTCCTCAACTCTGTGATAAAAATCGTATCTATCATCAGCATCGTCAAGGAAGTCGTGACCAACGTTTGGATCGAATGACACACTCAATGCATCAGTTAATAGTTCTGGAATTGCCCCTTTGTCTTCATCACTCTCACCATCGATGATGGCAATAGAATCCATAATAGCATTATACAATGCCTTTTCTTGACAAAACTTTTCAGTTGTGTTTACTAACCACTCGGGATCTTCCTTCTCATCATCAATGAGAGTTCCAATATATGCACCACATTCAGTAAATTCTTTATCGGACATACCTTTACGGTTGTCCAATTCAATTACTAATGCTTCACGTGTTGGTAAAGAATTATACTTTGATATAAACTCATTGACTTGTTCATAGACAATCTTCTCAATGTGTTCATCAAAGTATTTTGATTCTAGATAAGGTAGTGTAGTCCTTGCATATTCTTCATCGTGTATTAAATTTTTAAGTATCAGATGGGTTACGTTCACTCAAGTTTTCCTCTTCCATTCTATCAGAAATAATTTTAACTAATATATCACCTATTGTATCTACGAACTCATCTTCTGCCAAGTCTTCTTCGTTTGGGTTGTCAACCGTAATAGTGTTAAACCTCAACACTGCATCACCACCGTCTACATTCTCTTCAATATTAATTGTGTCATACTGATAAACAACACCCTTAAACAACCCTTCTTCAATTTCAACACACCAATGCTCATCGTGGAATCCATTAGCATGGTCAACTAATTTATACTTCGTCATTTTCTACCTCCGTTTCCTCTACGAACTCACCATACATAAACTCTTTTCTTGCTACCACGTCGAGTTGGTCGAGGATATCCTTCGTAAATACCTTCTCAGGATTAGCATTTATCGCTTTACCGAATACTTTACTGCCATCTGGAAGTTCATAACGAGTTGATACCTTCTTAATGATGTCGTACTTCTCAGCGAGTTCTAGGAGTCCATAGTATCTATCAAGACCTTTGTCGAATGATAGTTTGACTTCTACTTTCTTATTCTCTTTAGTGAATCGTGACTTATGAGTTGTGCAACCAATAATGTTACCAACAATCTCAGTACCATCTTTATCCTTCTTCTTACCAAGCATAATAATAGAACTTGCTGCATATTTCAAACCTTTACCACCAGAGATTTCTTTCTGCGGGAAGTAAGAACCAATCACATCATACACGTGGTTAGTTAGCATTAATGGTACATTTGCCTTGGCAAGTTTCAATGATAATACTCTGAACGTACCACGTAGCAATTGTGCTTTGGTCATATCACGTTTATCTGTGCCTGCTTCAGTATCTTCTAATTCTTTCTTAGATGACAACATACCTAATGAGTCAAGCACCATCATCATAGGTTCTTTTTCCTTTTCGGGAGTGTCAATATAACTTGTTAGGATACGAGTAGCATCTGTTCTGAATTCTTCAATAGATGAAGGTTCTACGATAACAACTCGACTTGAGTCAATGCCACGGTCTTCCATCATCTTCTTAGTAACTGCTGCCTCAGTGTCAAAATAAATCACACCACCAGTAGCATTATCTTCCATAAACTGTTTGATTACACCTAGTACGAAGAAAGTCTTACCAGTCGCAGACTCACCTGCAAATGCTACAATCTTATTATTTGGAACACCACCGTAAATACTACCCGACACTAATGCATTTAAAATATACGAACCAGTATCAATAGTACCTGAAAACTCAGAACTATTACCACCGTCCGACAATAAATTGGCAGTGTCAATGCCCTTAGTCATATCACTCAAAAAACTCATTCTTTCTCCTTTAATAAATGTCTCACTTCTTCAATTCTACTATTACTCACCTTTAAGACTGGGAAAGCAAGTTTTATCAATAACCTCACGTCATCTAGAGTTGTAATTTTATCCCAATCAAGTTCTTCAACTGGATCTTGTTTTTTCTTTTTAAATATTTTAAACATAACTATATTATACTATAAACCCACTCAAAAGTAAAGTTACGATTTGTATATTTTAGTCAAGTGGTCTTCAAACTCATCAACCTTTTCAACTCTATTTGGCCAGAGGATATATTCCTTCTCTGGATTTTTCTTTAAGTTGTTAAGTAGTGGTATGATTGCATTATACAACGCATCAATCTTTTCTTGTACGTGGTCAAAATTCTCTGATGATTTCTCAGCAATCTTTGATGCTTGTTGTACTACTTCTAGTTCATCCTCATCAACTGCTGTGAAACCAAAATCAAAATCAAAATCACTCATATATTTCTCCTTTAAATAAATTACTCCACTTTTCGAGTTTCTTTCTCTTACGTGGTATTTGTTTTTCTATCTCATCCCAATCTAACATATTCCATTTATACATTATATCAAGCATACATAGTAGATCGCCAACCTCCATCTCAAGTTTTTTGCTATCAGCATCAAACCTCATCATCTTTGAACACTCAACTTGTATTTCAGCACACTCTTCCATTATAATGGTTAAGAGTTCCTGCTTCTTATCACTTATCATAATGGTAATATGTACTCATAATATATTTTGGTGCTTTTGTTGGCATATGTGCTTTATGCGGAAACATCCATAATGGAGGGAACATAACTATACTTCCCCTCTTTGGTTCTATCGAGAAGTCAGCAAATTCAGTTACTGCTTCGCTGTCATTCAAATAGAATAGGAATGAAATATACCTCGAACAAGTACCAAGGCCAGAAACATCAGAATGCCATGGATAGAAATGCTTATTAGGTTCATACCTTTTAATTCTGAATCCTTCAAGTTTATATTCTTTAGGAATCATATGATGTGTGTCATACTTTTCTAGATAATGCTTTCTGAGTTCTTTTGTGATTTCTTTAAGATATCCTGCTAGTGGATTATCCCAAGGGATCTCATACATATCAAACACCTCAGTGTCACCATCAATCAGATGCATTCTCTTATCATCTGTAGAATCAAATAATGAAATTAATTCATTACAAACTTCTTGGCTCAATACATCTTCATAAACTTCTATCATCCGAAAAACTCCATTAAATTATTTGTCTTCTCAACTTCCCACCCAACAGCAGTTAGAATTGCTCTTAGTGGTTCTACGAATGCCTTACTGAATTGTAAATCACGATCGATGAATTGTTCCATCTCAAATTCTTTAGGTAAACCATTTGCAACACTCAAAACGTTTTGCCTGATTGGATTTGGTACAGTCATATAGCAAAACTTAATCTTCTCACCGTCTTTGATTAACTCAACACGTTTAGTCAGATTATGTTTCTTGACGAGGTAGTTATATGCTAGCGCACCTCTGGCATGAATAGATGTTCCCTTAGGAATAATCAAATCGTCACCTGGAACAGTATATTTATTCAAGTCAGAAATGGATCTAGGGAATGCAATGTCCTCAAACGGATGCTCATCAAACACTTTCTTGAAGTCAGCAATGTATTTCTGTACTGTTTCTTCATCACTGTTAAGGATAATGTTAAGGGATTCCTTCAATGCTTCCCTGCAAATTGATGGAGTTGAAGACTTAACTGTTTCCAAACCCATCACTTTCAACTTAGGTGTAGCATATCGAACACCCTCATTATCGTGTACGTTTAATACATAACGTTTCTTAGCAGTCCAAATACCTTTGTCGGCAATAACCTCACGATCCATAAACATTTTCTGTTCATATGCATTCATCATCTCGGCAAGTTCATCATAGCACTTATTAATGTATGGTTCGATTTGTTGCTTACCAACCTTATCAAGAAAGTCGACTGGGTTCTTAGGTTTGACCTTATCAATTAACCCACCCATCTTCAAATATACTGAGTCGGTGTCAACAGCAATTACATAGTCTTCATCAGTCTTCAACAACTTATTCAGATATGCATTAAGTTTCTTAGCAATGAATTTGATTGACAACTGACCAGACAACGTAATACTTTCAGCAATCCTAACGTCAAAGAACCTAGCATACTGATTACCTAGGAAACCATAGGCAGAGTTCAACTGTACTTTCTTTGCTAGTTGTAGGTTCTTGTACTTAGAGATATCCTTAGTCACTTGAGTTATGTCACCACCAGACTTAGTCAGTTCTTCAAGTTTAGTTAAAGACTCTAACATTTTCTTCTTGTAAATAACACGATCGTCATATAATCGTTGCATCATTTCAGGAAGAAACCCTTGCTTATCTTTTCGATACGAATATCCACTTGCGGATAAGCAGTCGGAACTTTTCTCAAACTTACCATTGATGATTCCATCTACAGTTAAATCTTGATACTCACCAACCAAAAAGGTTTCAGGTGAAATATTATACTGCATAATAAGATGTGGATATAGGGATGCCAAGTCAAAACTCATTACCCAATCGTGCATTCCGACTTGGGGTGCTTTAACATAACCACCAGCAAATTGAGTTTTCTTTTCAACATCCTTCTTAGGTGGAACGATGACACCTTTCTCAAGCAGGTAGTTATTGATTAATACATCCCACATTCGTACTTGCTTGAACGTATCAATATAGTTCACTTTAGCGTCGTATGCAAGTGCGATTACCATGTCAAGAAGTTTCATCTTCTCTTCAATCTGATTAACTAACTCAACGTCTTTGATATTATAGTCAATAAACTTTTCATAGTCAGTTTCATATAATTGATACAAACTATCCACTTCAGAGTAGTCCAACTTCCGTTCACCCAATTCTACGTGAGCAATATGGTCAAGTCTATAACTCTCTTGCTGAGAATAAGTAAACTTCTTATACACTTCTAGATAGTCCAGAGTTGTAATACCACACAACTCATACTCAGTCTGTTCACGATTAAACACTGTTTGAATGTGTTCTTTGATTAACCCAGCAGGTGAGAAGTTTTTAGTTTGCTTATCACCGAGTAACTTACGCATCCTATTCACTAAGTATGGGATATCGAAGAAACGGATGTTCCAACCAGTAATAATATCTGGATCGGCAGACTGCCAAAACTGAAGGAAACGATGTAGCAAGTGTTTCTCATCGTGACACTTGATATACTTGTTGTCCTTACGTTTAACCGTATAGTCTTGACAACCGAAAGTGTAGTAGACACCCTTGTAACTAGCAGTGATTGCTGTCACTTCTTGAGATGCTTCATCTGGACTAGGGAACCCATCACCAGATGCAACCTCGATATCGAAGTTTACAACAACAATATCTTCTTGGTTGAATGAGTTATCGAATTCCTCATTGATGCAAGAGTATGCATACTGAGTAGTTCCGCAGACTTCAAAGTTTGAAACACCATCATACTTCTGAAAGAATTTTCTGGCATCACCCATAGATTCTTGAACAACAGCATCAACTGGTTCACCTTTGATATTTTTGAATTCGGTGTCTTTGTTAGTGGAAATAAACAGTGACGGTTTGTACCAGATCTTATCTCTGAAACGTTTACCATCTTTATATCCACGAATATAGACGTTATTACCTCGTTGGTAAAAGTTCGTGTAAAATTTATTCATTACTTATATTATATAATATAACTCCCCAAAAGTAAAGTTTAGACCACGATTTTAGGTTTTGGTGGTACAACTACATCGCCAATCATATTTCTATATTGTGCTGCGAGTTCTTCAGTTGGGTCTACAATGAACATAATACTACGTTCTTTGATTTTCAATTTCTTAATATCAGCATACGGCATGTATGGCATAAATGTTAGTTTTCCATCAGCAGTTGGTAGAATTAGTACTGGTGTGTCAACTACAATCGGTCCAATCATTGTTGATGCGGGATCCATCTTACATAGCAATTCCTCACCTGTTGTGAGTCTTACAATCTTAACTTCATCCATACTATACTCCGAAAAAGTCTTTGACTTTTTGCCAGATAGATTTATCTTCAACGACCTTTTTGGGCATTTGAATTGGTTGAGGTGTTGGTGGTTTGCCTACGATCTTTGCTTTAGGTTTTGCCTTTGCTTTAGGTGCTGGTGTAGATGTGGCCTTAGCATCTTTGATTAAACCGACCATAGTCTTTTTGACCATGCCATCGTCAAGTTTAATACCTAACTTTTTGCCGTGGTCCATTAATTGTTTCTTGTTCATTTTTGACACGTTTGCCATTTTTATATCTCCATAGTCGGGGTCCGGAGACCCCTTTCATTATTAAATTAACCTAACAGTATCTTCTTAGCAGATTTTGTAAATTCACCAAGATTAATTGTTTTAGGTTTTTCTTCTTCAGGCACAACGTTCTCAAGACCAATTAGTAATAGTCCATCTACAACGTCAGCACCCACAACTTTGATAGTATCAGCAAGTGTGAAGGCACGTTTAAAGTTACGATTAGAAATACCCTTACGGATATAATCTGTTGGTTCGTCTTTAAGTTTCTTATCACCTTCCACTGTCAAAACACCCTTCTCCAAAGTTAAGTCAATATCCTCTGATTTAAATCCTGCGACAGCGATCTCAATAAGATAATGATTGTCATCTTTCTTTACCACGTTATACGGTGGGTAGGTTTGTTTTGATTGTTGATTGTCATTGTATTGATATAGATTATCAAACAAACTATCGAATCCCAAGAATAGATCTCTCGGGAAGTTATATGCACTTGTAGTCATATGTTTCTCCTTATATTAAGCGAGTTATAAAATGAGTCCTCTATTGAGCAACTCGTAATAATGAAGTTATCTTTAACCTCATTAAGGAACACACTACAGGGGGGAGGATGTAATGTGTTCCTTAATAAAGTTGGAGGATGATTGGGTTATAAGGTTCATCCTGCCTAAATCCTCAAATCACACTATGCCTATCAGGCTGCGATTGCGTAAGTATCTGCGTTTGCGTTTACTTTGGGTCTTACAACTATTAACCTTCTGTTACGATGTCGATTCCAAGTCATCCCCATTAAGGAACACACTATCGGGGGAAATAATGCATTCCTTGGTGGAGATGGGTGGGTTCGAACCACCGTGTATCATAACTCCAATCAATAGTAAATAGTAATGCCTATGATTATAACTCACGGCATTACCAAATTAGTAGACAGTTTTTTGTTCATATGAGGACTTCTTCCGTCAAACCTCAGCACCGAGTGCCTATGGGTGATTATATGGTATCACCAAACCATTACATAGATTTTACTTATTGAAAATCTTATATAAAACTGCAGCAGCAACAAGACCAACAAGACCTTGAGCACCAAGTTGTGCAACAATACCAGTGATAGTAGCGATAATATCACCACCAATGAATGGAACTGTACCACCAAAAATCACTTGTAATACGATTGCGAATGCAATCAATGCAACACCTGCTTCTGTGCCAGACTTAATCCAGCTTACGATATCTTTTAACATATTTCTTACCTTTTGTTATTAAAAATAGTTTAATGTCGTCACGGACATTTCCCTTATCAGGAATGTTCAGTTTATTTATATTA
>Ga0233445_1002310_pt1 | contig 12834 bp, 20 predicted proteins | sample SI_124_October20_5_FD_182779 | JGI IMG/M metagenome (GOLD analysis project Ga0233445, IMG submission 182779) | Seawater microbial communities from Saanich Inlet, British Columbia, Canada - SI_124_October2016_100_MG | ecosystem: Environmental > Aquatic > Marine > Inlet | place: Canada: British...
GTAAAAAATAATTGTCAATGATTAAAAAAAGATTAATGTATATAATAATGAGAACTTTGATATTGTCTTTTTTTCTTATTATTTCTAATATTAGCAATAGTCATGCAAACTGTACAGCTAGCTTCATGAGTAGCCCTGACAGCATTTTTGGTCAAACTTTTAACTGTGATGATGGATCAACTTTAACATACAATAATAATTCAATATTTGGTGATACTATCACCAATAACAGCACGGGTGAAACTTACACAGGAAGTTTTTTATCTACAACAAGTGATGAATATAATGGTCTTTTTGGAAGATCATTTGACTCAAATTCAGGTTCTTTAAACCTTCAAAGAAATTCAATCTTTGGAGATACTATATCAATAGATTAAATAAATAATATCAATACTTTAAAGTATTAAACTAAACTAAATGATTAGGAATTTAAAACAAAAAGATAAGGAAAATTGGGCTAAATTATATAATGGTTATGCTAATTTCTACAAAGTTCCAATGAATACAGCGATTTTAGACACTTTATGGGGATGGATTCATGATGAAGCTAATAATGTTAATGCTATTTGCTTTGAATTAGAGGGTAGAATTGTTGCTATTGCTCATTATAGAACAATGCCAAGACCAATTAAGGGCCAATATATTGGTTTTTTAGACGATTTGTTCGTAGAGCCAAAATTTAGAGGACAAAAAATAGCTCAAAAACTCATTGGTCACCTAAAATCATTATCTAAAGCCAATAATTGGAATGGAATTCGTTGGATCACCCACTCTTCTAATGAAAATGCAAAGAAATTATACGATAAAATAGCCAATAAGACAGGTTTTGAACTCTATGAACTTAAAGGGGACTAAGTTTCAGCTAAAAGTCTGGAATTACTTGAGAAAAATACCCAAGGGAAAAGTTAAAACTTACTTGGAAGTTGCTAAAGCCATTGGAAAACCTAAAGCTTTCAGGGCAGTTGCTAATGCTGTAGGCAAAAACCCCTATCCTCCCAAAATACCTTGTCATAGAGTGATAAGATCTGATGGCAGCCTCGGTGGCTACTCAGGAAAAGGTGGTATTCATCAAAAAAGGCGATTACTGAGGTTAGAGAAAGTCTTTATTAAATAGCGTTTTTTATATACCAAATCCTTAAATTTACCGCTAAAATAAACACTTTTAAGCTATTTTAATCCTTTTTCCCATAAGTGGTATTATGCACCCTTCAAGTTGTACTAGATATCGATCTTTGCTTAAAATAAGGTGCTCTATGGCCCTTTAAAACGTATATTCTAATAGTGCAATGCTCTAGTTTTCAATAATAACAATACTTTAAGAAGACCCAAAAATAGCGTACCTTTAGGTAATTTTCAGCTACCCTCCTTACTCTAAAGATCAAAAATTCATGTTTAAATCATTATAATCATCTAAAAGTGTTGATATTAAAAGATTTTAGTCAGTCTTAAAATTATGCGTGTATTTTTATTTTCAAAATATAATATTTTCTATAAATAGTATAATTTTTCTACTAATTTTTGATATTATTTTTATAAATAATAAATAGTAAAAAACTAATAATTACAGTGGTTTATAATAATAATATAATATAATACATTAGTATATAGTAAATAAATAGTTACTATTAATTGTGTTTATTTAGGATGTACTCTCTTCTAGATATATAAAGACCACTAAGGACTATTATGAAAAGACCTAAATAAGTCCAATTATTAGGTAGTTCATTGAAAATATAATAGCTAATTATAATATTGGTTATAATCTCAGTGTAGCCTAAAGGAGCCAATTTAGAAGCATCTGCGTATTTGAGTGATAAAATGATAAAAAGATGTGCTACAGAGGCTATAAGACCGATTATAGCCATCATAATCCACTGATTTAGGGTTGGATTAACCCAAACTGAAGGAACAAATAAACTAATTATTGCTAGCCCTACTACACCGGTAAACAAGAGCGTTAGAAGTGAATTGTCTGAGGTGCTAAGCTTTCTAGTTATTACCAAATAGAACCCATAACAAATACCACAAGCTAAAGCTGCTAATGTAGCTAAATTAACGTCTATAAATCCTGGTCTAATAACTATAAGAGTTCCTAAAAAGCCCACAAGAACAGCTGACCACCTTCTGATACCGACCTTCTCATTTAGAAATATTGGAGATAATGCTGTGCAGGTTATAGGTGCAACAAATGCCAATGTTAAAGCCTTTGGTAGTGAGATAACAGATATTGAATAAAAAAAACATAAAGTAGAAAAAGCTAAAATAAAACCTCTTATTAGCTGTAGTTTTGGTCTTTTACTCCAAACTAAAGTCTCTCTGTAAAAAAAAACCATTAAAGAAAGTGTAAAAACAACAGTAAAAAAATACCTAGCCCATGTTATTTGAAAAACATCCATAGAAATACTTAAATGTTTTGCAAAAGCGTCCATTACCGGAACAATCATCCATGCTGATGCATTTAAAATTATTGCCTTCATAAAAGAAGAATACTGCTTAATAGAAATATTTTAAAGCAAAGAATAATACAATTGGTATAGTTACTAGAGACATGATTGTTGACACAACAATCGTGCTTGAAATGTTATCAACAATTTCTTTTGGTGAATACATTGAGGCAATTAAATAACACAATATTGCACTAGGCATCGAAGACTGCAACAATACAACACCTGCTGCTGCACCTGTTAAATCAAATATTTTTACAACAACAAAACCAATAATAGGGCCAATAATTACTCTTCCCGTTGAAGTAATTAGAGCATCTTTAAAAGAAAAAACTTTCATTTGAGTAAGTGCAACGCCCAAAGACATTAAAATCATAACAATCATACCATATGCCAATAACATTACAGTATTCATAACAAACTGAGGTATGGGTTCTTCAAAATATAATAGTAAAATAGTAAATATAATTGCATAAAATGCTGGACTCTTGAAAATTATTTGAAAGTCAAATGCTCTTTTGGCTAAAAAAATATTTAAAGTAAAATGAAGCAAAACAACAAGAGAAGAAATTGATGCGGCCATACCCATTCCAAGCTCTCCATAAGCAAATAAACATATTGGAATACCCATATTCCCAGTATTCGGTAAAATAAATGTTGGTAATTCTCTAATATAGTCCTTCTTCATAAGAACTAAAAAAACTAAACCAACAATACCAAATACAGCCAAAAGTATTATTGCATATATAAAAAATTCTTTAAAAACATCAAAAGTTACACCGCCAGCGGTTAAAGCAAAAATTACTAGCGCTGGTGTACCGAAGTTACCTGAATAAGTTGTTATAAATGAAGTATCAAAATTGGGGTTTTTTTTTCCTAAAAAAACACCGATACCAACAATAAAAAATACAGGAAATAAAACTTCAAAGAGTTTTAAATAAATGTCCATTAATCAAGCAATCTTATTAATGTAGGTGTTTTTAGAATATTTTTATTGGTTTTAAATACAGATAAACAATTACTGCGATTGAGTTCGGAAGTTTTATGAGTAATAATAACAATTGTTGCTTTATTATTCTTTTTATCAGGAGTTTGGATAAGTCTTTTTATTGATATCTTATATTTGGCCAATCGATTAGTAATTTGAGATAAAACACCTGGCTTATCTTTTACTTCAAATCTTATATACAAAGAATTTACATAATTGTTAATGTTGTAATTTTTTAAAGATTTAAGTTTAGATACAGAAACACCGAGAGGTTTTTTTATATTACCTCTTAAAATAGATAATAAATCAGATAATAGTGCTGATGAAGTTGGACCTGGGCCAGCCCCCTCTCCCTGAAGTATACTTTCTCCAACAGGTTTACCTTCAAGTATAACTGCATTCATTATACCATTTACATTGCCAATGTAGGATTTTTTACTAACAAGGCAAGGATGAACTGTTTCAAATAAATGACTGTTTTTTAACTCAGATATTCCCAAAAGTTTAATTCTTAAATCTAGCTGGTTTGCAATCTTGATATCTTTAAGATCAATTTTCTGAATACCTTCCATTAAACATTTGTGTTTAGAAATTTTACTATTAAAGACCAATGAAGATAAAATTCTAACTTTAGCGAAAGCATCAAAGCCATTTAAATCTAACTTCGGATTACCAGGTTCTGCATAACCAAGTTTTTGAGCTTTTTTAAGAACATCTGTAAAATTTTGATTAGATAATTCCATCTCTGTAAGAATATAGTTTGAAGTTCCATTTAAAATTCCATAAACTTTTGAAATTTTATTAGTAGCCAAACCTTCTTTAATTGATCTTAATATTGGAATACCTCCAGCAACTGATGCTTCAAATTCTAAATTTACTTTATTTAATTCAGCAATCTTAGCTAATTCATTTCCATGTTTTGAGATTAATGCTTTATTTGGTGTAATAACATGAATTTTTTTCTTTAATGCAGTTTCAACAACTTTTTTTGAAATACCATCTGATAATCCAATAGCCTCAAATAATATATCAACTTTATTATTGTTGAAAATCTCTAGAGGATTTTTAAAAAATATTTTCTTATCAACTTTAAATTGTCTTTTTTTATTAATATTTTTTGCAGATATCGCTACAACATTAATTTTTTTACCAGTTTTAAGTTCAATATCCTTCTTTTTAGTATTTAATTCATTAAGCAAATAAATGCCTACTTGCCCCAAGCCTACTACTGCAATATTTATTGTATTGTTCATTGGTTTATATCTGGATATTTACTTTTTTTTGTATAATCATCTATATAAATCTCATATTCATCAAAGGTCATGGTTGTTATATCTTCTGACTTTTTTAATACATCTGATAATTTTTTTAGATCTTTACTCTTTTTGACAACATCTTCTGTCCAATATTTAGAATCTTTGTTTAATGAACAATTACTTAACATTAAAATTAAAAATAAAGTTAAGATTGATTTCATGATAAAGCAGTTTTAATTGGAAAATTAAACTTTATATTTAAATTTTGTACAGCTTGACCTGCCCCACCTTTGATTAAATTATCTATAGCTGAGAGTATGATAATTTTATTTTTATATTTAGATTTACAGACTGATATAAAGCAATTGTTTGAATTAATAACATCGTTTGTGCCAATTAATCTATCTGCTTTTAAAATTTTTACAAAGTCTTCTTTTTTATAAAAATCTTTAAGAACTTTTATTACTTTTGATTGAGATACATTATTTTCTAAATCAATATAAATTGTGCTTAAAATGCCACGAAACATAGGAGTTAAATGTGGTGTAAAATTAAAACTTATTTCCTTTTGAGTAAATTTTTTTAACATTTGATCAATCTCTGAGTTATGTCGATGAAAACCAACGCCATATGCACTTAGAGATTCATAAAGATTTTTATCTTTATATTTTTTGTGCACGCCTCTACCTGCTCCAGAATATCCAGACTTAGAGTCCATAATAATATTTTTAACTTTTACCAATTTATTTTTAAACAATGGTATTAATGGAAGTAATATAGAAGTTGGATAACAACCAGGACATGAAATAATTTGATATTTTTTTAAATCTTTTCCATTAATTTCAGGTAGTGTATAAAGACTTCTTTTAATCAAATTTGTTGCTCTATGTTTTTGTTTGTACCATTTAAAATAATTTAATCCTTTTTCTAATCGAAAATCTGCTGCTAAATCTATTAAAGTAATATTTTTTGTTAAATATCTTGATATATCTTGAGCCTCACCATTAGGTAAGGCAGTAAAAATTACATCCACATCTTTTAAAAGTTTTTTATTAAACTTAATAATTTTTGGTAACTTCTTATTAGATAGTGATTTGTCGTAATTAGAAACTTTCTTTCCAACAGAACTATTTCCACATAAATATTTAATATTAATATATTTATGTTTTACTAATAATTTAATTAATTGAATTCCAATATATCCAGTTGATCCAGCAACTAATGCATTAAGCTTAGACATAATTTATTATAACAGTTTAAATTTAAAAAAGAATTATCTTTTAGAAAATTGGAAGCTTCTTCTAGCTTTTCTTCTACCAGGTTTTTTTCTTTCAACCGCTCTAGAGTCTCTGGTTGTAAGTTTTTCAGTTTTTAATGTAGATTTTAAATTTTCATCAAACATAACCAAAGCTTTAGAAATACCATGTACTAAAGCACCTGCTTGACCAGTTGGGCCTCCCCCACTAACACTACATCTAACATCATAGTCAGTAGATTGGTTAATTATATCAAATGGTCTAGTAATTTGAAGATGATGGAATTCACTAGAAAAATATTCATTAAATAATTTTCCATTTACATAAATCTTACCTGAGCCTTTTTTTAACCAAACTTTTGCAATTGAAGTTTTTCTTCTACCTGTAGCATATTTACTATCTTTAAAATCTAATTTTAGTTTAGGTGTTTTTGATGATGTTTGAATATTTTCCATATTAATTTCTAACTAAGTTCTTACTGTTTAATTTACCTAGCTCAATAATTTGAGGATTTTGTGCTGCATGTGGATGGTTGCTACCTGCATAAATTTTTAATTTAGTTAATTGCTTTCTACCTAATACACCACCAGGAAGCATTCTTTTAACAGCAAGCTTTAAAGTTTCACCTGGTTTTTTTTCATGTAATTTTTCAGGTGTAGTCTCTTTAATTCCACCAGGGTGACCAGTGTGTCTATAATAAATTTTCTCTTCAAATTTTTTTCCAGTAAATTTAGCTTGCTCAATATTTTTCACTACAACAAAGTCACCATGATCCATATGAGGTGTATAAGTAGTCTTATTTTTACCTCTAATAATTTTTGAGATAACAGTCGCTAATCTACCAACTACAGCATTAGTTGCATCTATTTCATACCATGATGATGATACTTGGTCTTTTTTTACAAATTTTGTCATTGTGCCAGGATTAATACTATTAATAATTGCAAAGTCAATTTGATATTTAGCTTGCAATATAATACTTATCTGCTAAAAAGATTAAGCCGATTTGATCCTATTGCGGGCATAAAACTGCTAAACAGGAATTTATATATCATTATCGGTAGGCATTTGAACTGTATTGTGCGCCTTACATTAAGTTAAAGCACTAAAAAAGGAGTAAAAATGAGTACAAAAAGAAATAATCCAGAAACTATAGCAATTCATGGTGGTGACTACAGAAGTGATACTGCAACAAACGCTGTAGCAGTACCAATCTATAGAACTACATCATATCAATTCAATAGTACGGAGCATGCTGCCAACCTATTTGCTTTAAAAGAGTTTGGTAATATCTACACAAGAATCATGAATCCAACCAATGATGTATTGGAAAAGAGACTTGCGGCTCTTGATGGTGGTTTAGCTAGTTTAACCGTTTCATCTGGTCAAACAGCTTCAACTTTTGCAATATTAAACGTTGCCCAAGCTGGAGATAATATAGTTAGTTCAACAGATCTTTATGGTGGAACTGTATCTTTGTTTACACATACTTTAAGTAAACTTGGTATAGAAGTAAGATATGCAGACCCTTCTGATCCAAAAAACTTTGAGAAAGCTATTGATGATAAAACAAGAGCTTTTTATGGAGAAACTTTACCAAATCCATATTTAAGAGTTTTTCCTATCAAAGAAGTTTCAGATATTGGAAGAAAATACAATATACCACTAATAGTTGATAACACAGCTGCACCAGTAATTTGTAAACCATTAGAACATGGGGCTGCTGTGGTGGTTTATTCGCTTACAAAATATATAGCAGGACATGGAACTGTTGTTGGTGGAGCTTTAGTTGATGGTGGTAATTTTGATTGGACAGCAGACCCAAAAAGACAACCTCTTTTTAACGAGCCTGATGCTAGTTATGGTGGTGTAGTTTGGGGTAAAGCAGTTCCTGAACTTACTGGTGCCAATGTTTCTTTTGCAGTAAGAGCAAGAGTAACAATTTTAAGAGATCTTGGCTCAGCTTTATCACCTGACAATGCTTTTGGTGTAATTCAAGGCTTGGAAACAGTTGCTTTAAGAATGAAACAACATTGTGAAAACGCTTCTAAAGTTGTTGATTATTTAAAGAAACATAAAGCGGTAGATAAAGTAATTTATGCTACTGAACATAATGATGAAATAAATAGTCGAGCTAAAAAATATCTTAATGGTGGTAATGGTGCATTAGTTGGCATTGAACTAGCTGGAGGTATTGAAGCAGGAAAAAGATTTATTGAGTCTTTAAAAATGTTCTACCATGTTGCAAATATTGGTGATGCTAGAAGCTTAGCAATTCATCCAGCGACAACAACACATAGTCAGCTTACTGAAGATGAGCTAGCCGCAGCTGGAGTAACACCTGGTTATGTAAGATTGAGTATTGGTTTGGAGCATATTGATGACATCATTGATGATTTGGATCAAGCTTTAGAAAATTCTTCTAAAGATAAATTAAAAGCTGTTAGTTAATTTGAGATTTATATGTCAACAAATAGAAACTAATTAGTTTTTTTCTCATATTTAGATATGTAGAGGAAATATAAAGTAGATAATACTATCAAAATAGAATTTATCTGGTGTAAAGATGCATAAATAATTTTTACTCCAGATAAAATTGTTAATATTCCTAACACAACCTGTAAAAACAAACTTATTCCAATAATTAAAATTGGTTTTCTAAATATCTTATTCGTCTCCTTAAAAATAGAAATTAGCAGAAAAATATAAACTATCATAATTAGGTAAGCTAAATTTCTATGTAAAAATTGCACAATAGAAGGGTTATCAAAAACAGCAATATCTAAAAATTCAATCATTTTACTATCATCTGGAAAATAAGAGACACCCATTAAAGGCCATGTATTATAAATAGTTCCAGCATTCATACCTGATACGAAAGCACCTATAATTAATTGCATGAATAACAAAAAAAGAAAAAATTTAATGAAAAATGATTTAATTGAAATTTGGTTAATTTGTAGTTCAGTCAATTTGAGAAAATTCCAAAAAACTATTGAAAGAATAATAAAGGCTGTAAACAAATGTATAGACAATCTATAATGACTAACATCAATTTTATTTACTAAACCACTTGATACCATGTACCATCCAAAAAATCCTTGTAAGCATACTAAAAGAAAAATTATGCCATATCTTTTTACAACCCATAAACCATTTTTGATTGTGAAATACAGAAGTGGTAACAATGTAACCAAACCAATTAATCGACCTAGTTGTCGATGAGCCCATTCCCACCAAAAAATTACTTTAAACTCATCTAAAGTCATATTAAAGTTTTGCTCCTGATATTCAGGGATTGTCTTATAAAGATTAAAATAATCTAACCATATATCATTTGTTAAAGGTGGAAGAAAACCTACAAATAATTCCCATGTAGTAATGGATAGACCTGAATCTGTTAATCTTGTTAGACCACCAACTAAGATAATTAAAATAATCAATGACAATAATATAAGTAACCAAATTTTTAATTGATAATTTATATGACTATTCGCACTGTACATGTGTATATAAATATAATAATTATTAATTAATCCAATAAATTAAATGTCGCCTAATAATAAAAAAAAATTAAATATAATTAGAGTTAAGCTTGATAAACTTGATAATAAGCTTCTTTCTCTAATTAAATACAGAACAGGCCTTGTAAAAGAAGTGCTTAAGTTAAAAGAATTTAAAAAAGAGATAGTTGACCAAAAAAGAATTAATTTTATCCTTAACAAAATTAAAGGAAAATCAAAAAAATTAAAGATCGATTCAAAAATCACAAATCGAATTTGGAAAAATATGATTTGGTCTTATATCGACTACGAAAGAAGAAATTTTAAAAAAAAATAATTACTTGCTATGTGGTGGAAGTTTTTTTTCCACAAAAGTTTCGTGTTTTCTAGTTGCAGGATTATATTTTTTAGCAGACAACTTAACTTTAGCTTTTTCGCCACCTGCAGGTTTTTTAACATAATAAAAAAAAGGACTATCAGGTTTAGCTTCAGGAACAAGTCTTACTTTTACGTGTGTTTTTTTAGCCATATTATTTTATATTTTTTAAGTTTTTTGCAATTCTAGAAATCTTAACTAATTTATTTCTTAAATTATCAGCTTTTATAGAATTATTTGCAATTTCGTCAAGTTCTAAAGACTCACCTCTATTTAGGATCTTTTTTACACCATTAATTGTCATACCTTGTTCTTTAAGAAGAAATTTAACTTTTTTGAGAAGATTAATACAGTTTTCATCATAATATCTTCTTTTTGAGTTTAAGATTTTAGGTTTAATTTGCTTAAATTGACTTTCCCAAAATCTAATCGTATGAGTTGGAAGAACACCATTTTTATTAGGTTTTAGATTTAATATTTTTGCAACCTCACCTATTGTTTTGTAAGCACTATCAGATTTATCCATTATCTTTTAAATTTATAAATTCTTTAAATTCTTTTGATGGCTTAAATAACACAACATCTCTAGAAGAAATCATTTTAGTTTCTTTAGTTTTTGGGTTTCTACCTATTCGAGATTTTTTTTGTCTAATTGAAAAAGTTCCAAATTTAGATAATTTTAATTTTTTTTCTTGTTTAATGTTTGTAACGATTGTAGATAAAAAATCTTCAATAAGGTTTTCAGAGATTTGTTTTGAAAAACCGAGTTGCATATATACTAAATTAACTAAGTCTTTTTTAGTTAAGTTTATTCTCATTAATTTAAATATTTTGCTTAATCTTTTCTATCAAATTACCTTTTACAATTCTATGACAAACATCTAATGAGTTTGAAAAACCAATATAATCGGTTCCTCCGTGACTTTTTACAACTGGTGAATCAAGCCCAATAAATATAGCGCCGTTATAGAGTCTTGGATCTAAACGTTTTTTAAACTTATTTAAATTTGAGATATTTAATAAAGATGAAATTTTTCCAATTATTGATCCAGTCATAGCTTTTTTGAGCTCACTAGTAATAAAATTAGCGGTACCTTCGGCAGTTTTTAATGCTACATTTCCTGTAAAACCATCAGAAATAATCACATTGACCTCTCCATCCATTAAGTGATTTCCTTCTATATAACCAGAAAAATTATAATTTTCAGAATTCTTATCATTTAAAGTTTTATAAGTTTCTTTAATTGTTTCATTTCCTTTTAGTTCCTCTGATCCAATATTTAATAAACCTACATTTGGTTTTTCACCTGGATACAACGAAGTATAAAGAGACGCACCCATTATAGAAAAATCTAATAAATTTTTAGAGCTACATTCAATATTTGCACCCAAATCCAATACAACACTCATCCCTTTTTTATTTGGCCATAAAGCTGATAATGCTGGTTTATCAATATTTTCTATCATCTTAAGATTTAGTTTTGAGATAACTAATAGTGCTCCAGTGTTACCCGCTGATACAACAATATCTGTTTCTTTTTTCTTAACACTATCTATTGCAAGCCACATGCTAGTATTTTTACCTCTTTTAGCACCCTCTAATGGGCTATCAGTGCTTTTAACAACCTCTGTAGTGTGGATGATTTCATAAAATTCATTATTAATTTTATCACCGATAAGATTGTTGATCTTATTTTCATCTCCAAAAATTTTATAAAATACATTCTTATTTAATTTGTGATTTAAAATTACTCCATTAATAATTTTATTTGGAGAGTTATCACCGCCCATTGCATCTACTGCAATTTTTATCAGATCTGTCATTTTAGATTTTTATATTATTCTTTTGGGTCTAAAACTTGTCTACCCTTATACATTCCAGTTTTTAAATCTAAATGATGAGATAATCTATACTCACCAGATTTTTTATCTTCAACAATATTTTTTGTCAAATATTTCATCGTTTGAGCTCTTCTCATTCCAGTTCTGGACGGGGTTTGTTTACGTTTTGGTACAGCCATAATTATGGGTTATTTACACTTTTTAAATAAGAATTCAAAGTTTTTTTTGATAAATTTTCATTAAAAATCTCAAAATAATCAAGTAATTGATCGATTTCTTTGAAATCAGTTAAAAAAATCGAAAACTTTTCAAACTTTTGTAATCTTGTCAAAGTTTTCCAAAAATGAATTTCTGAAACCATCGAATGAAATAGATTTATATAATCTTTCATTTTTTTATTAATTGATTGATCCCCATAGCCTATTTCTCTTATGCTAAGCTCAAGTTGTCTAAAGTTAAAATCGTATATTTCCTGTAAAATGATCTTATTTTCTTCATTTTTAAAATTTTTTAAAAAAAACGCAAAATGCAATAAAAATAGTGTTAATCGATCTGAAAAGGTATCTTCACGATCTAGGGAATTATACAAATCTTTATTTCTAGTGAAATTAATCAAATTGTTATAGGTATAAAGATATTTTTCGTTCATGATTAAAATATTATATATAACTTTTTTATCTTTAATAGTTGCAAATTGCGCCTTTAAAAAAGTTGAAAAACATCACGGTGTTCCTTTTTTAGAAAAAAAACAAGCTTCTTTAGTCGTAAATGAAACTAATAGTAATGATATTAAAAAAATATTAGGAAATCCATCTACAAAAAGTAAATTTGATAATGATGTTTGGATATATATAGAACGAAAACAAACACAATCAGAGTTTAAAAATTTAGGAAGAATGAAAATCTACAAGAATGATGTTTTGGTCCTTGAGATTGATAAATTTGGAATACTTAAAAAAAAAGAGTTTTACAATAAAGACGACATGAAAAAAATAAAAGTAGTAGAGGCTACAACAGAATCAGGGTTTAAGAGAAGCTCGTTCATTTATGATTTTATGTCCAGTATGAGACAAAAGGTTAATGACCCTCTTGGACAGAGGGCCAAAAAACGTAAAGAAATTAGCCAGCGATAACAGCTAACAAAAGTAAAGCAACAATATTTGTAATCT
>Ga0233445_1002317_pt1 | contig 12808 bp, 15 predicted proteins | sample SI_124_October20_5_FD_182779 | JGI IMG/M metagenome (GOLD analysis project Ga0233445, IMG submission 182779) | Seawater microbial communities from Saanich Inlet, British Columbia, Canada - SI_124_October2016_100_MG | ecosystem: Environmental > Aquatic > Marine > Inlet | place: Canada: British...
TGAAGGGTGCAGATATATTTATGAGAAATAATCCTGGCCGTTCTATTGTTATCACTGATGTTCGTTTTTCTAATGAAGCATTCTGGATTAGAGATAAGGGTGGCATAGTTGTTTACCTTCAAAGTGATACAAGAGGTATCTATGAAAACGGTGAGCATTCAAGTGAGAATGGTTTGAAGGGTGACGATGTTGATGTCATTATACAAAATGATGGAACTATAAATGCCCTGCATGAGAAACTGGAAGAACTAAAAATTGAGAGGTCTTTTGCATGACTGATAAATGGGTACAAGTTTTTATATTTGTATTAGCATTTCTAGCTTTGGGTGCTATAATATATGAGATGATTGACATTGCACAATCTTGTCAATGTGTTAGTCTATAACGGATTGCTGTATAATCTGTATAACGGAATGTTGTAAGACGCGGGTTCGATTCCCGCATCCTCCACTTATGGGGGATAACAGGTTTCGATTGCATCTGGAAGGTATACGGACAGCACCGAGAAGAATGATGGCTCGGTTATCAATCATTCAAATGTTAAACGCTAACGATTATTCGTATGCTATTGCTGCGTAGTTAAGCAGCTAGGGTTTGGCAGTTTTCCTAGTAACAGAAAAACTGCTGTTTATTTGCGGGTGTAACTCAGTGGTAGAGTATCACGTTGCCAACGTGAAGGTCGCGAGTTCGAGCCTCGCCACCCGCTCCAGAACAAGGGAAACTTTTTCCTTGTATAACGAATACCATTATGATATAATGGTTATATTGAAGTGATGAATGACTCATTACTAAATTTGATTTTAACTTTAGGAGATTTATTTTATGCGTAACACAAAAACTGTTGGACAACCAAAAGTAGGAATGAAGAATGCTAGACAGATTACCCGAGCAGAGGCTGATGTAACTGGTCTTCCACGATGGGTGAACATCTACACTTCACCTGCTACTGGACAGGTTGCATTTAAGGATTGTGACTTGGCTGGTGGAGCAAAGGATGTCTTTGCTTGTCGTAAAGCCCTTACTGCACATTGGGGTAACTAAGAGTAAGGGGATGGGCAACCATCCCCTTTTTTTCATTATGAAATTATTATTAATTGCATTTTGTTTATTTTTTCTTAGTGGTTTTTCTACTAAACAGGAAACAACCTGTTTGGCATTAAATATTTACTTTGAAGCCCGTGACCAAGTTACTAAAGGTCAGATGGCAGTCGCACTTGTGACTATAAATAGAGTCAACAGTAAACGATTTCCTAATACTATTTGCAAGGTTGTTAAACAAGCAAATTGGAAAAATGGGAAAGTTGTTAGAAACAGATGTCATTTCTCTTGGTATTGTGATGGTCTTTCAGATCATCCTAAAGATAAGATTGCTTGGAAGGTTGCAGTAACTATTGCAAAAGCAATGTTAGAATTGCCCGGAGTACATATTAAGAACTTTGGTAAAAGATGGACTGTGAACGATTTCTTAAATGGTGCTACTCACTATCACAGGAATGATGTTGACCCATACTGGAATCGTAATATGTTGGTAGTGGCAACTATCGGTGAACATATTTTTTATGTTGATCCTTACAGGTAAACTTTAATGGAAAGGGAAAAATCTATGTCTGGTAAAGAAGAACGAATTGTACCCTCTCCCGAAGATAAAGGCGTATATCTTTTTATGAGTGAGGTTAGTCAAGAAACTTGTAAAGACTTGATTAGCTTTATTCTAACAAAGGTCTGGACTGTACCTAGACCCAAGTGTTTACATATCATAATTAACTCGCCAGGGGGTGATTTAAACTCAGCCTTTGCAGTTATTGATGTAATGAAGGGTTGTCCTATTCCGATTCATACAACTGGATTAGGTCAGATTGCATCAGCAGGTTTTATGATGTTTATAGCTGGAGAACGAGGACATAGAGTATTAACACCTAATACTTCTATTATGTCACACCAGTTTTCTTGGGGTAGTTGGGGGAAGGAACATGAGCTTGTTGCAGTAGGTAAAGAATTTGAACTTACAACTGAAAGGATGATTAATCATTATAAAAGATGTACTGGTTTAAATGAAAAACAGATAAGGAGTTATCTATTACCAGCAACTGATGTTTGGTTAAGTGCAAAAGAAGCTAAGAAACTTAAAATTTGTGACTCTGTAAAGGATATTAAATGAGTGTTAACATTAATGAAACCTTAGATAAGATGGTAAGAGATAAACAAATGACATATATGGATGCTATTCTAAAGTATACCAATGATGTTGATTGTGAAATCGAAATGGTAGCAAAGATGTTAAACAAACAGATTAAAGATAAGATAGAAGCAGAAGCATACGAACTTAACATGATGAAAGATCGAAGTTCTAAGCTTCCTTTGTAATGCAAGTGATGATATAAGGACAATGCCACGTGTAGGAGCAGTTCTTATATTCATAATGATACTTAATAATATAACGAAATAAGGAGTAATACAAATGGGTAGTTTTAAAGATTTAAAGAACAACAGAATGAACAATCTACAAAACCTCACAAAGCAGGTAGAAAAACTTGCAGAGAAACCATCTTATGAAGATGAACGAATCTGGAAGCCTGAGAAAGATAAAACTGGTAATGGTTATGCTGTTATTCGTTTTCTCCCTGCACCACAGCAGGAAGATGTACCGTGGGTAAGGTTGTGGACTCATGGGTTCAAAGGGCCAGGTGGCTGGTACATTGAGAACTCATTGACCACACCAAGGTCTGATGCTCCTAGTGGAACTAAAGACCCTGTTTCAGTTGCCAACACTTCACTATGGAATTCTGGTGTTGAATCTGATAAGAGTATTGCAAGAGAACGAAAACGTAAGTTAAGTTACTATTCCAATATTCTTGTGGTTGAAGATAGTATGAATGCTGAGAATGAAGGTAAGGTATTTTTGTTTCGTTATGGTAAAAAGATTTTCGAGAAAATCGAAAGTGTAATGAATCCAGAGTTTAAAGACGAAACACCTATCAATCCTTTTGACTTCTGGGCAGGAGCTGACTTCAAACTGAAGATTCGCAAAGTTGATGGTTATGCAAATTATGATAAGTCAGAGTTTGCAACTCCAACTCCATTGCTTGATGGTGACGATGGTAAACTTGAGGAGTTGTGGAAGACACAGCATTCACTTCAAGGTATTCTTGCTCCTGAAAACTTTAAGAGTTATCAAGAGTTGGAAGCACGTTTCAATACAGTCATTGCCCACGACGCTGGGGGTGAATTTGTTGGAACTATTGAAGAGAGTACTGGTGATTCCATTGCATCTGTTGATGCACCAGAGGATTCTACTTTGGATTACTTCAAGAAGTTAGCTGAGCAGTAATTAATATTGGGGGAAGTGTTTTGTTATAATGGTGTTGAACCATTAGTATGTTGGTATCATTCCGCAGGAGCTCCGTGATACCTTGTGAAACCGTATCGGTACACTTCCCCCTTTATTTTTTAAATTAAAAACTCTCATCCCAAAATGGGTCTTTTGTAGCAGTTGCGGGGTTCTGTGCAATTACTGTTTGTTGTGATGAAGTATTACTCACCGTTGAATCTCCCTTTTTAACTACCGTAACATTCCCACCCTGTTGTGATGATTTCCCATCTAACATTTTATCTGTACCCTGTTTCAAGGCAGCTGTTTTGTCTTGTGGTGAAACTCTTGGAACTGCTGGTGTTATTATTCGTTCTTCAAACATTGCATCACCAGCTGAAGAACCAGTACTTGCGGCACTTCTTTTATCTGATGCGTCTCTTTGTTCCTGTGTCATCGAAGCCCTTTTCTCGGCACTTCTTTCAGACCGTTCCGCGGAAGCTTCTTTACCTTTAATATATCTTAGTTCATCTTTATCCAATGAGTCTAATGCTAATTGTCTCCATTCTGGATCAAATTTTTCAAGAGCTCTACCAAATTTACCCCATTCTCTTTTCATTGCTCTTTTTTGTGCGGTTTTAGCCATACCACTTTTACCCTTAAGTGGTTTTCCATGTCTGTTTAACTTAGAACGAGCTCTGGTTTCGTCTATCAGTCTATCCACTATTTTTTTATCAGGATTATTTTTTAGATTTTCTTTACCTTTTAAATAATTCTCAAATGCTAGGTTTTTCCCAGCTGTACTTTCACCTGCGACTACACCATCTTCCCCACGCATTTGTCCTTTGTAGTTTTCAGATTGAAGGAATTGATTTTTTGACATTGAGGGTTTTCCTCCTCCAATGTCAGATGGGGGTTTTCCTCCAACTTCACCACCAGCTGCTGGTGCTGCTGGCATTGCACCACCACCTTCACTTGGGCCTTTGCCTCCATTCATAATATCATTTATCCAACCGAATGGAGCATACCAAGAGTCTGGAAACGCATCAACTTTTGTACCAACCAACCATTGTGCCATAGCTGTTCCTAATGTATCACCAACCATTGCCCCAGCAACACCACCTAATGCCCCAGTAACAAGTGCAAGAGGCCCACCGGCAATACCTATCATTCCACCAAGCATTGCTCCTAGACTAGCTCCACCAACTCCACCAAATATTTGTCCGATGATTGGTGCAATTTCTTCTTTACCAGCACCAGATGCAAGTGCATATATAAGTGGGCCTGCCAAAAATGCTTTACCAATAAAAGGTATCTTTGTTAAAAACTTCATTGACTTTGCTAACTTGGGAAATTTCCCTGCCCATTTCCCCATCTTTTTTCCTGTATCCATCAACTTTGAACTAGTTGAAGGGGGTTTGGAAACTTTGGGTGCTCCACCACCACCACCACTGGTCAGAAGTTTTTGGCCAGGTACTTTAGGAGTACTTACCTTTGGTGCTCCACCAGCTTTCGGTGTTCCACCAGCTTTAAGTTTAGCACCAGCTTTTTTATTAAAAGTTTTTTGTTCCGTCTTGGACATCTTCTCCCAATTCGGTGGCTTCTTTAAACCCTTTCCTAACTTTTGAGTGCCGGGAACTTTAGTAGTTTTGATGGCTGGCAGTTTTGGTATTTTACCTAGTGCCCATGTAAGGGCTTTAAATCCCATCATTAATGTTGCGCCAGGGGCAAACAATAATCCAAATGCTAGAATTGCGGCACCAGCTCCTTGAATAATATCCATTATACCACGATTTTCACCGAACAATCCACCTTGACGTTTACCTTTAAATTCTTCCTTTCCAGTTTTTTCATTTGTTTCGTAACTACCCATCCCGGCAAGTTTTTTCTTTTCCTCAGCATATCTTGCTTCCCAATCTGCATCACTTTCTTCCATACCAAACATATTTGTCTCTTTCTTTCTACCAGCAAACTTACCATCAGCATCTTTGATGACCATATCATCAACAATGCTTTGCTGCTTTTTATAATCTTCTTCTTTTGTTTTCTCACCAAATAACTTTTTGCCGAACCATTCAAAGATAGGTATCAAGAAATCAACTATCTGTACGATAGCATTTCCCAATGTTTCAAAAACCCCGGCCCAATCTATTTCTTTAAGTAGATTAAAAACTTTTAACGCACTTTCACCAATTTTCACCCATGTTTCTTTCTTTATGAAAAATAAACCAAGCAGTAAAAATTTTCCCCAATGATTTTTCATTACCTTTGCTGCCTTGTCTCTGGCTGCGTTTGCTATTTTCATAGCCCTTGAATTTTTCCATAGATCAGATAAAAATTTATTTCGTTTTTTTCGTGAAATCTCTGCTGCCTTTGCAGCTCGTGCAGCTTCAACTTTTCCTTCAGCACTTACTTTAGTTGCACCTACCTGTTGGTCGAGTTTCTTACCAAAACTGGTGAATCCCTCTCTGATAGATGCAGCTATGGATTGCAGAGGAGATAAGGCTTTTACAATCTGGGCAGTAGACTCACCCGTTGCATTAGCAGTAGTCTCACTACTTTCTGCGAGTAACTTACTAGGATTTGTAATTTTTTTGTCGTTCTCTTCAGCCATATCTTAACCTCTTCCTTTATTTGCTTTTTCAATTCGTTGATTTTCCTCTGCAATATGCTTCATCAATAGTGTTACATAAATATCACGTTCCCACGGTAACATATTATCTAAATCAGATAAAGAATAATTATGATGTTGCATCATTGAAAAATTAGTATTAATCATATTAGACAATGAATTGTCACAGAGGACTAGTCGAAAAAAGACTGCAGGCCCTCCAGTATTATATCTTCTGTATAACCACAAACTGATTTCTTCTTACCCTTTGTACCTGTTGGATTGTTACATACTATTTTTAGTTCATGTCGAAGCTTTGGTGCTGTTTCAAAGAACTTAGCAATTTTTTGAAACTGGTCATCTGTTAGGGAATCAAGAAATTCAGTTATCTCTTGTTTTGTATGATCTTTATTGGAGTACATCTTTTCAGCATCATAGATGTAGTCAATACACAATCTAACAGTTTCAAAAAGTTGTTCAATCTCACTTACATTTTCCATATTATCAAGTTTTTGAATCTCACTCTGTAATTTTAAGTTTGGGTATTTCATAACTATACCTAAGTCATCCGTCAATTGAACTTTTTGTTCATGTCCCTCTTTTCTTTCAATTTTAATATCTTCAATATTAAATGAAGCAGGAATCACAGTTTTGCAAGTTGGACAATTATAATTAAGTTCAATTACTTCACCTTTAGCCTTTGCCCTTAACCATAGAAAAATATATTCAACATCAAAAATAGGTAACTCATCTACGTCAATGTCACCATATACACAATTCTGAATTACATTTTTTGCAGCTGTTGCTATCTGGTCTTCATTCTCACTTTCCATAGCAATAAGAAGAAGCTTTTCTTCCTTTACTAAGAAGGGTCTATATTTTACCTCTTTACCATCTGAAGGTAATTTCAAACTGTACTCTGGTACTGCAATCTTTGGTAATCCCATTTCAGTAACTCCTTAATATAAAATGATATTGTTTATAATTATCTACCTAACATTCGTGCCATGAAATCTTTATTTGATTCATTTCTATGAACACCTTTTAGATTTCCCGTTCCCTTAACTTTATCCTCTTTAATTTCCACAGGATCACTTTCTTTTTGAACTGGTCTACCAACTGTTTCTTGGCGACCACCAAATTTTTGTATATAGTTTCGGTAGGTGATACCGACTTCTATTTTCATAACATCGTCATTTGTTCCATACTCTAATGCTACGGCTGCTAATGATTTTGGATAAGCATCATATAGTGTTGTAGTCAATACGATATCCTGTTGACGATTTAAACTTTTGATTTCTATAGTTGAAGTATAGTCATCATAGAACCCTACATGATTATCATGTGGTCTAATCATAAGTTTCATCCAATCTTGAAACACCTCAATTTCTTTCATATCCCCATGTACATAAAATCCAAGATTAACATCTTCATATATTTTCTGATATGCTATTGAACGGTAATGTTCATCTTTTTCAGTTGCTGCAGTAGACATGCCAGGTATGGATGCAGAGTAACAGCCAAAGGTTAACCTTCTATTTAAACTAGATGGTATCGAGACTAAGCTTGAGTTTAAACTTCCCTTTGGATTTATTACAACCTCAAATAAGTTTGGTCTTGCAAAGGATGTCATTCTACTTTTAAAATCGTCTAAAAATTGACCCGGCATGTTTTCTACTCCTGTTATAAATACTTTTAACCGTATAACATATTTATAAGACATATATGAAAAAATACCCTAGAGTTGGAAAATATAAGGTAAGAAATAAGGAGAAATATGTAGGTAATCTCCATGAATGTGAGCATAGGTCACGTTGGGAACTTATCTACATGAAGTATTTAGACAGTAACCCTAACGTGATTGAATGGGGCTCTGAGACTGTCATAATACCCTATTATCACCCAATAGATAAACGTACCAGACGTTATTTTGTGGATTTCTATGTCAAGGTTGTGACAAAGACAGGACGGGCTAAGAAGTACATTATAGAGATAAAACCCTATAATCAATGTTTCCCCCCTAAGAAGCCTAAAAGACAGACTGTTACTTACAAGAATAAGATTAAAACCTATGTAATGAATCAAGCTAAGTGGGGTGCAGCTAAAAGATATGCAGAGAAACGTGATTGGGAATTTGTAGTTATTACAGAAAAAGAATTAGGTATCAAGTAAATCTCTTATAAATACATATAATGTCAAAACTAAAACAAATAGAAGGGACAAAGGTTTCAACCCTTTACTCTGGTAATATGTATTTCTATAGGTATCTCGCTCAGCCTACGAATATACTCTTTGATATGTATCCTCTTATTTTTATGATTCGTAAAAGGGGGATGCTTTGGGAGGGAATTAATTTTCATTACATACCAGTTAAGTATCGGTTGCCTTTGTTTGAAGACATGAAAATGTACTTTGATGACGATGAACTACAGGAAGATACTAGATTGCGTGTTAGAGCATTTAGGTATCTTATTTTGTCACAAAGAAAATATCGGTTTGCAAAGATAGCATTACATAGATATGTTCAATCTGGTATCAGGTCAAAAGTTCTCAGAATACCTCCGACAGAATGGGAAAAAGCAATAATGCAACCTGGCGAAAGATTCCTATCTGGTAACTTACAGGTATTAGATAGAAAAATTGTACATAGACAATCTTTAATCGAAAGTTTGAAGATTCCAACTCCAATAAAGTAGAAAAAGGAAACAGATATGGCAACCCCTAATAGAAATGAAGAGTATGGTAAACTGTCACAAGGGACACTAATATTCCCTAGAGACATGGGAAAACCATTTTCTCCTGAAGCAATTAAATTTTCAATATACAAAAGGGAAGGTGCTTCTTATGGTGTTGTCAAAGAGAAAGGTGAGGCATTTGCTACTCAGATAGGAGGCTTTGTAGGTACTGTTGGAAAGGTAGCGACTGATGCTTCGAAGGAATCCATAGAAGCAGCTATAGCTGCTGGTAATAAAGACCAGGCCGAAAGAATAAAAAGTGGACAAATTAAGGAAGGTGCAAAAAAGATAGTTGACTCAGGTTCGGTGTTGTTAAAAGGAGGTTTAGACTTAGGCAAAGCATTTGTTGGTGAAGCTATTGCTGAAGCAGAAAGACGAAAAGTAAGGGGGGAAGCTTCTGTTGATAGTCACATTCAAAGTATTTATTTGAACATGCCAAGTAGTGTTGTGTACAATGAAGCAGTAGAATGGCAAGGACAGGATTTAGGTTCGGTGGGTGCAATGTTAAATGGTGCCACTGGGGCCGAAGCAGCAGAGGTTGCATTACTTGGAAATGCAGGTGCTCTTCTTGGTGGTGCGGCAGGTGCAGTAACAAGTGCATTGCCAGGCATTAGTGGTATTGCTGGCACAGTTGTTGGTGCTGTTGCAGGGGCAGGTAGTCTTCAGGGTAGTATTGAATCAACCTTTAACGTAAAAGCAAATCCATATAAGGAGCAAACATTTCAGGGTGTTGGTTTTCGTTCATTTGATTTTACCTTTGCATTAAGAGCAAGGAGTGGCCATGATGTTAGTGTAATACAAGATATTATTCGTTCATTTAGATCACATTCTAAACCAACTTTTGAAAATGGGAAAGGACAGTCTGGTGTATTTGGATACCCAAAAGAATTTCGTATTGAGTACTTAACACTTGACGATGAAGACAATGCCTATGAAACTAATAAGTATCTTCCAGAAATAAAATATTGTGTTTGCACAGCTGTTAATACAAATTTCACACAGCAAGGGTGGAGGTCATTTGAAGGGGGAGCTCCAGTTGATATCTCATTACAATTAACATTTCAAGAAACAGAAATCATCACCAGTGAAGATGTTGAAGGTAATACATCTGTCGGTAGATTTAAAAAGGGAGGACATAATTTCTAAATGGCTTACTTTGACTATTTTCCAACTATAAGTTATGATGTTCGTGGTGAAAAAAATAATTCCCGTACACAAATAATAACAAATGTTCTTGTACGAATCAGAAAGAAGATGAATGTTATCAACTCTGCTTTCTTTGAGCAGTACTTCATAAGTGATGGTGATAGGGCTGATACCCTTGCACATCAATTCTATGGTGACTCTACATTGCATTGGGTAATCATGTATGCAAACTACATGACCAATCCATATTACGATTGGCCTCTACCATACTTTGACTTACAGAAGTTTGTTGATAAGAAATATCCTGATAATAGAAATGGTGTTCATCACTATGAAGATGCAGATGGTTATGATGTTGACTCTGATGCATCAGGTGCTACTGCTGTAACCAATTTTGTATATGAAGAAACTCTAAACGATTCTAAGAGGTCTATAAATATTATTAGAGGTGAGTATATACCACAAGTCTTACAAGAGTTTAAAACATTTATAGTAGAATAATATGCCAAAACAAGTTAATGCAACTGATGTCAATATAAAAAAGTTAGAGATTCGTGGTGCAACTGGAAAACACGATTTGAATCCGTATATACAAGAAATAAGTATATATGAGAATATTTTTCGTCCAGCTCTAACTGCAACAATGGTATTGGTTGATTCACATAATTTACCACAGAAATTACCTATAGTCGGGGAAGAAACTGTTGACATTGATATTGCAATGGTCGGCTATGGTGATGGTAAGGACTCTGAAGTATACAGTCTGAAACTTCCTCCGATGCACGTTAACTCTTTAAGTGCTAGAGGTTTACTAGACCCTAATCAACCTAAGGCACAAAGGTTTACTTTAAATTTGGTATCTGAAACTTATATGAGTAGTATTCATGCAAAAGTTTCTAAGTCATACAATAACGATAAGATTGGTGATATTGTTCAAGATATCTATGACACTTATTTGTATGATGATAATACTGCTGGATTAACTGTTGAAGAAACTGAACGTACTGAAAGAGTTGTTATACCAAATTTGAATCCGTTGGATGCAATTTTATGGTTATCTAAAAGAGCTGTCCCTAATGAAAGTTCTGGTGTGAATTATCTTTATTATGAAACAGTTCATGGTTCATTTTTTGTTAGTCTTGATTCACTTGCATCACTTGACCCACTATTTACTTTCAAACAAATAGCTCGTGTTGAAGACCCGACAGGTATTGAGGCTGTTAGCAAATTTGAAATAAAAATTAAAGATTTTAAATTTATAAAACAATTTGATAAAACTGAGAATACAAGACGGGGTGTGTATGCATCTAAACTTATTACACACGACATTGTTAAAAAGAAAATAACACAATTTGAGTATGGTGGATTTAACGAATGGTTTGCATTTAATCATTGTGGTGCTTACCCCCCACTATCAAACTCCGATGTTGAAATACGGTCATCCAAAGTACCAAGAGTATCTTATGCACCAGACGAAGAAGCTAATGCATATCCAATAACGGATGAACGAAGTCTTAGCAGTATGATTGATAGTAAGGTTGAATTCTATCCTAAACACGATCAAATGTATGCTCAAAATGCTGGTGATTTATATGACAATAAAGTAGAGGAATGGAAGCTGAGAAGGAATGGTCACATGGGTATATATAATGGTATAAGTATTTTACTTAGTGTAAATGGTAATTCATTATTTCGTGTAGGTCAGACGGTTACAGTTATTTTACCTTCATCAGAAACGACAGACAAAGATAAAAAATCTGATAGTGCTGATGATAAGTTTCTCTCAGGAAAATATATGATAACTGCTATTAAACATATTTTTTATAAAGATAAAAAAATGTCATACAATATGCAAATTGAAGTTACTAAAGATGGTCTTGAAGATGTGGTTGCTTATAGAGACTCACGAAAGGAAGATTAATTATGTTCGGTGAATTTATTTGGTGGCAAGGTGTTGTAGAGGATAGAGTAGACCCAATGAAGTTGGGCCGATGTCGGGTACGCATACTTGGATACCATACTGATAATAAAGTTGAAGGTGTCGGTATACCTACAGAACATTTGCCTTGGGCAACACCAAGTCAACCGATTACCTCTGCAGCTATGAATGGTATTGGTACTACACCTATGGGCCCAGTTGAGGGTACATGGGTATTTGGTTTCTTCCGTGATGGTAAGAACGCACAAGAACCTGTAATGATGTCAACCTTTGGTGGGATACCTCAAGAGGTATCAGACCCGACAATAGGATTCAATGACCCTAAAGGTATATACCCATTAGCAACTCATGTCAATGAACCAGACGTAAACCGATTAGCTAGAGGTGGTGGTGCAGACCCAGTACCGTTGAAGGGTGCATTGAAAACTCCTAGTGCTGAAGATTCACCGTCACTTGACCGTAAGAGAAAATCAAGAACTAAATCAGTACCCATTGCAGACGCAGGTAATATCACAACTACCTCACCGAATACACTTAATGTTAATTTGTATCCGCCGGGGAGTGAGGTTGCTGGTGGTGGTGATACTGGTGTCATCAATGCAGATATTTCTAGTGCAACTCATAGTGGTGCAGCTAAAGGTGCTCCTGAATTTCATAGATGGAACGAACCAAATCCTAGATATGGTGGAGTCAAAGATAGTGATGTATCATATTTAAGTACGATAGAGCTTACTTCACAATATCCATATAACCATGTTCGTATGAGTGAGTCAGGTCACGTTGAAGAATGGGATGATACCATAACATCGGAGAGGATGCATAGATATCATACCTCTGGAACATTTGAAGAGATACAGCCAGATGGTACTAGGGTAACAAAAATTGTTTCAGACGAATACGAGATTACACTCGGCAAGAAAAATGTTAGTATCACAGGAACTTGCAATGTTACTATCACTGGTGATTGTCGTATGCTATATCAGGGTGATTTAGTGCAAGAGGTTAAAGGTGACTATCACTTGAATGTACATGGTGACAAACGAACTAAGATAAGTGGTAACGAAATTACA
>Ga0233445_1002331_pt1 | contig 12759 bp, 15 predicted proteins | sample SI_124_October20_5_FD_182779 | JGI IMG/M metagenome (GOLD analysis project Ga0233445, IMG submission 182779) | Seawater microbial communities from Saanich Inlet, British Columbia, Canada - SI_124_October2016_100_MG | ecosystem: Environmental > Aquatic > Marine > Inlet | place: Canada: British...
CCTCCATGCTCTGGGCAAGGGCTGAACCCCTCCCCTCGGTGCCTCGCGCGTACCTAAAACAGGGGTGGCAGCAGCAAAAGGCGCTTTCTTCCTACCTTTCACGATCGCTGCTGCCACTGCTGCCGGTGGGGTGGCAGCAGCAAAAGGTAAGTAGAACGGTATATATCTCTGTTTGGTGCCACTGCTGCCACTGATCTCGGTATATACGCTACGCGCAAGGACAGCGCAGAGATCAACCACGGCCGATCCCTCTTCCGCGCCCCCTCTGTATAGGTATATACCCGAAAAGGTGGCAGCAGTGGCAGCAGCCAGCCATACGGCGCTTCCATGCTGGGCTTTGCTGCTGCCAGTGGGGTGGCAGCACGGTGGCAGCACCGGCAGCAGAGCCGGGGTCACTCCTTCACCCCGAAGCACCCAACCTCCTCCAGCGTCTCCCGCTCGAAGACGTAGCACCTGACCTGGGCACCGTTGATTCGCCTGTTGGCCTTCCGCCGCCCCTTGGACGTCTGGAGCCATCCGCGCTCGTGCCAGCGCTCCAGGATGCCGCTGACGTGGTCTCGCTGGTATCCGGCGTCCTCCAGGGCCTTCTCCACGGCTCGCGTGGTGTACGCCACCTCTGACCACAGGTCGCCCTCCCTCCACACTCCAGCCCACCCGCTAGGCGGCGCTCGCTTGTCGTTCTCTCCTCGCCCGAAGAACTCGTGTTGCCGTACCGCTGTCCACTCCCACAACGCCCTGAGCGCCTCTGTGGGCCTGTCTGCGTCCTTGCCGCCCTCGATGGCGCACGACCAAGCCAGAGCCAGAGGATCGTGCCCAGGGGCCGGCACGCCTACCGCCTCGCACACCTCCGAGGCTACGGCCAGCATGGCGATCACGTCCCCCAGCCTGCCAGCGACCGCACTGTGTTCGGCCAGCTTGGCGCCGTAGTGGACGCGCGCCTCCTGGTAGCGCTTGGTGAGATCGGCCCTGGTTCCGCCCTCGAGCAAGTGGCGCAGCACGCGAGGCATCAGGTGCCCGTGGTGATCTGATGTGATGGCGGCGATCCTGTCAGCCTGATCACGGCTCTCCAGAGGGTCACCTACCAGGCACAGCGTGCGAGCTCGCGCCCCTGCATCCTGCGTGAAGCTGGTAGCCCTCTCCTCGCCCGTGGACAGCGCCAGGGAGCACCACGTCTCCGTCCGTCGTAGCGCTACCCCCTGGCCCGCCCCTCCAGGCCTGCCGCGCGTCTGCCCCATGCCCCCGCTCTGCATGTAGAGCATGTCCGCCACCATGTCCCGCTTCCTGGCCTTCTTCGTGTCGTCCAGCATCGGGGCCAGGTGGCGCAGCGTCGAGCAGTAGGCCTCCAGGCCCGCCATGGATGTCTTCCACGGCCTGATCAGCTTGTTCGGCGCTCCCATGGTGGACGCCCCGAGCCGCAGGATCGTCGTCTTGCCGCCGGTCGTCTCGCTGCTCCAGTCGATGGCCTGACCGTCGGTGACGCCGCAGTAGTCCAGCAGCACGGACGCGATCGGGGCGTAGACGGCCAGCCACGCGGCAGAACACGAGCCCAGCTCGCCGAAGACGGACAGCCAGCCCTCCCACGTCCCGCGCGTCTTGTACGCCTCCGCGATCTGGGCCTGCCCTTCGTCGCCCCTCCACAGCACCGGCCGATCAGAGCCGATCCAGCGCTCGCCGAGCAGGAATCCGCCCTCCATCCAGCCCATCCGCTGTGCGGTGAGCCCGAGAGGCAAGGCGCCCTTGTTCGCGTCCCTGGAGCGGTCCAGGTACTCGACTACCCGCTTGCTGTTCTGGCTGTTGATCGGCGCCCCGGCCGCAGCGAGGCTCACCAGGCCACGGGCATCGGCCGCTATGCCAGCTGGCACTACATGGGTTTGCCACCCGCGGCCCCACGCTGGCCATGCCAGCTCGAGGGCATGCGCGCCGCTGTCCACGTCGACCATTCTGCCGACCACGTAGATAGGCGACGTGGTCACCCGCTCAGGGGCCTCCTGGCCTCGGTGGAAGACCCCGTGTTGGGTCACGATCCATCCGGCCGGCACCGTGTAGCCCTCGGGGACGCAGTCGGGAAACCCGCCTGGCTCGTCGTCACCCACGACGCGCAGCGTGACGCGCCGACTCGTGATCAGCTTCTCCAGCCTCCTCACGCTGGCGTGGATCCCTTTGACGGCGCCGAGCCTGGCGAGCGTCGCCGCCCACGCCCCGGGATCGTCCTCGGCGAGCTGCTTGAGGTCATCCATCGCGCCGGAGTCGCCTAGTAGGTCCGCGATGGCCTCGGTAGCCTCGTCCCTGGTAGTTGCTGCCGTGATGCTCTCGACCGCTCGCGCGGCGCTCATGCCTTCCGCCGCTGCTGACGGATGACAGACAGTCCAGCGGCCACCTTGACGGCAGCCTGCAGCCTGGGGAGCATCCCGGAGGCGCCGGCCCATGCCCTAAGGATCTCGGACTCCGCGCCGTGCTTTGCCTCGTCAGCCTCGTCACAGATGAAATCAGCCGACGTGGCAGCCATGCCGAGGATCTCCACCTCGCACACCTCTCGGCAGATGTTGTCCCCAGTCATCAGGATCCAGCCCTCTGGCGTGTAGCGCAGGCGGTTCTCGTAGGTATCGAGCAGCCGATCGGCGTTGCCCGAGTCGGTGCATTCGTAGTGCTTGTCCATGTCAACTCCATGTGTTCCGCTCTCCTCCGAACCCCACGGGAGCTACCCGAGGGGCCCCGACCACAGGCCGGGCATGGAGTTGAGCTGGTGTCGCGGCCTGCGCCGCAGGGTCAGTCTATCATGTCTTCCTCTGTGCCCCACCACCCCCGCGGACGAGGGCGGCGAGTAGGCTACTATACCTTCTCGTAGGTCGCGTGGAAGATGTCGGGCTTGCATGGGTAGATCTCACCCTTGATCCCGCGGATCACGTAGTCGCCCACGTTGGCGCGCATGACTCCTTCGAGGGTCCTGATTGAGAGTGTGCCGTCTGCGTTGTACGCAACGTCTCTCCCGTCTCCTGATAGAGCCTTGATCGCATCGAACGCGCGGCACTCTGCGCGCCCGCAGCTTTCGTTTTCGTCGTAAGCCCAACGGACTGCCTCGATAACAACTGGCTTCTTGCGGTACTTCATCCTCATCTCCTCCCACCATTACCCGGGCGGGACGGGGTTTTGAGTCTCGCTACCACCCTCTCCACCCCACCCCAAACAGCCCCGGCGATCCACGCAGGCCCGCACACCGCCGCGAGCCCCGAGGCGAAGACGAGCACGCACGCGCCCGCCGCCACGTCATCGCCGACGGTGTAGCAGTCTCGGGTGCTGGTGGCGCCGGATGCGTGGTTGAAGGCTCGGCCGCACGTACAGCGCACGGCTGGCCTCGAGTCGAACGGGGCCTCAGCGGGATCCTGGGCGTGCATCTCCGCGGGGGTCAGGGGCGGGGTTGGGCAGGGCATCAGCCGTCTCTGTTTGCGTGCTCACGATCGAGTCTGCGCATCTCTGCAACCAAGAACTGCGCCGCGATCACAAGGCGCCGCCGCTTGCCCCAATTGCGCCAGACGCGCGCCACCCATTCCGGGCTCGCGTCGATGAATGCCGATGGCGTTCCTGGCTCGCCGTACATGGACAGCGCCGCAGCGGCCAGCGCCAACGCGTTGGGGTTCGTGTGCTGATCGTCGTGCGCGGCGTCGTAGCACTTTCCGTCTGCGCGCTCGCACTCGGCGCGGATCTCTTCGAGAATCAGGGTGATTGCTGGGTCGGTCATGTCTCTGTCCTCTCGTCTGCGCCCCTCTCCGGGGCTGGGTTTCAGCCCCGCGGCCTGAGCTGTCCATGCTGCGATGGCGACAGCTGGCGCGGTTGGTCCCGACCAGTGGTGCGGATTGCCTTCGTGGACGACGCGGACGTGCCAGCGGCCCTTGCGCCTCTCCAGCCTGGCGCGAGGATCCAACTCCACCGCTCGCGCCCACACCTCGGAGTCGATGGGCCACCATGCTTTTGCCTCGAGCACCTTCGCCAGCATGATCTCGTAGGGCTTGCGGTGATGGAGCGGGCCACCACAGCATGGGCGCCCGTGCGGCGTGCCTGAGTCCATGATGCCGCCTCGCACGACCATCCTGCTGGCACTGGCGTTGGAGAACCACCAGCCGCGGGTGAAGTTGGCATACCCGCACGGCGTCAGCGTGGGCCTGGAGAGGAGCAGGAGTGCCAGCCGTCGCTCCCAGGGCAGCGCCAGCAGCCCGAGCACCAGCTCCGCCCTGATGGCGAGGGCGGGGCCGCAGGGCTGGCCCGGGTGGATCTTTTCTCTCACGTTAATACTCCGTGCCGCGCTTTGCGCCAGCACTCCAGCAGGTGTAGCAGGCTCCATAGGCCGACAGACACAGCCATGTTGTAGCCATCCTCGTCGAGGCATCCGTCGGAGTAGATGCCGGACAACTCCATCAAGTCACCCATCAGAAGGTGCGCCGTGTCGTTCTCGTAGTGGGTCCCAGGGCGGTGGACGATGGCGATCGGGTGCCAACCTGCAGGCGCCTCGCTCACGGCCTGGGTGAGCTTGACCTCTGCTTTCTGCTGGCCGTTGTGGCACTCCAGCCAGAGGGGGATCGGCCTTCCGTGCTGGTCGAGCCCCTCCACGTCGGAGCCGTCAACCCGTGCCCCCCTGGTCTGGATGCGTCTCTTCCACGTCGTGCCCCGGAGGGCTGATTCCAGCATCCCGCAGATCCGGCGCTCGTACTCCTGGCCCTTGGCGCGCGAGCGGCGCGCGATGGTTGAACGGCTCACTTGTCACCCCCAGCCAAGTCGCGCAGCCCGAAGTAGCAGACCCCGCCGATCAGCGCCCCGAGGTGCATCAGGAAGACAACCCCGCCACCGTCAGCGCCAAAAACGCAGAACGCCAGCACGAACACGAGCACGTCGAGTACGCCCAGCCCGCACCATGACAGCAGGGTCAGTTTCAGGGCGGCATCGACCGACGAGTCGCGGCTCACTTGTCACCTCGGAGGGCGGCTTCGGCCGCCTCCATGGCGTCGAGGGCGGTGGGGTGCTCTCCGGTTGCGATCTCTTCCGTCCAGCCTCTCCATATCGTCCACCTCCAGCGTGGAGGGTTGTGATCCTCCTGCATGACATCGATGCACGACCCCTCTCCCCACTCCTCGATGTCGCGCCCCCAATCGACATCTACGATATCCGTTCTCCAGCCAGGAGGGCCGGAACGGTACTGCTCGGCGGCCAAGACGCGCTCCAGCCTCTCCCTCTTCGCCACCTCGCGCTCCAGGGCGGCGCGGGCTTGGTCGCGTTGCTCGACGAGAGGCGCGCGACAGTGAGACGCCCAAGCTTTTGCCTGCTCGTCCAGCCGCTTGAGGTAGTTGTCCCGCTCCCGTTCCGCCCTCTCCCTCATCGCCTCCTCCCCACGCACCGCCACCCGCATGCAGTCGGGGCACGTCGCGGCGTCGATGTCGTCCGTGACCGGGCCCGCGCTGTTGCACGCCGCTCCGGCGCCGAGGTCGAGATGGGTGTGGGTGGTGGCTTGCTCGAGGGCGGCGCAGAGGCGAGTTAGGATTCCGTCGGGGCCTGGCATGGCAGAGACAAACGCTGCGTTGGCCTTACTGGTCGGTCCGTTGCCCGTCATCGCCGGGAACAGGTAGCCGCGCTCCTCGTCTTGCACCCACGTACCGTACAGCGTCGTGCTTCCAGGGCCGGTGTAGTTGCGCAGCGCCTTGTCGTGCTCGGCACACAGTTCGTCTGTGGTCTCGAAATCCCAAGACGTCGGCATCCACGGCCCAGGCGTCGCCTTGCCGAGTAGGTCCAGGGCCTCGTTGACGAGCGCGCGCGGGTCTTCGGGGGCGCCCATCATCTCTCCCCCGCTTCCGCCTGCGCGGCCCGGTACGCCTTGAGCAGCAGCACCGCGGCTTCCATGGCTCGGGGGTGCTCAAGCCTGATCATGCCGACGTCTTCCTCGAGCGTGCCAACGCGGAGCATCATGGTTGCGGCAGGTCTCGCGGCGTCGTCGCTGTAGATCTCGATCATGCCGTGGCTGCAGACAACCTCGATGCCGTCGATCCGCTCGACGTGGCGCGCGATGTCGTGTCCTGTCAGCATTTCATCCTCCTCACGATGTTCGCCTCGGCGTCACTGGGAGGCACCACGCCCCCCATGTGCCGCTGAGACCACTGTAGTAGATACGCCTTCCGGCCAGATGTCTCGGCCCGCTCTCTGGCCCACCTGGAGCCACCATAAAGCACGTCGAGCAAGTCTGCGGCCTGCCCTCTGTTCAACGCCCAGGGCACCTTGACCAGCGCCTTGATCGGCTCGCGGTAGTCGCCCGGTACGTGCCTGGTGAGCCTGGACGCGCCCTTGATCGCCTTGACTTGCTTCTCGGAGACCATGGCGATCTGCCAACCGCCGCCCTCGATCGTGCGGGGCTTGATGATCTCGCCGTGCTCCAGCAGCATCCTCACGTCGCCAAGGTACTCGAGCAACCTGTCCAGCGCGACCACTTCGGCCTCGGTCGGTTCGGCGGCTTCCTTGGCGCTGGGGTCTCGGGCTTCGGCCTCCGCGGCTTCCTCCATCGCCAGCCCGATCGCTTCGGCGGTGGTCAGCCCGTGGCGCCCCAGCAGCAGGTGAGGGTCCATGACGATCCCCTCCTCCTTCCCTGGGTGCGTCCGGAGCACGCGCCCCACCTCTTGCAGGAACCGGACTCGAGCGCCCACACGCCGTCGCAGGCACAGCCAGCGCAGCCACGGCAGGTCCACACCCTCGGCGAGCAGGGAGACGTGTACCAGGGCGCTCTTTGCTCCAGACTGCAGGCCGCACAGCATGGCCGCCCGCGTGTTGGTCTTGATCCGGCTGTGGATGGCGCTGGTAGGCTCCCACCGCTCGGTGAGCCAGTGAGCGTATTCGTCGGCGTCCAGGATGCTCGATGCCGAGACGATCCCCGGGCCGTTGCCGTACTGCCGGATCAGCCTCAGGCACTCCTCGTCCACCGTGCCTGGGTCGTTGCCCTCGTAGCGGACGTGGCGCATGGGCACGAGCACACGATCCCGTAGCGCATCCTTCATGGTGTAGCGGTAGATCACGGTCGAGAACAGAGACACGGACTCGGATGGGATGGAGCGGTACGGGGTGGCGGTGAAGCCCACGAGGCACACCGGGGCCAGCGCGGGGATCTCCGTCTTCGCCATGACCGCCTCGGTTCCGTGCGCTTCATCCGCGATGAGCAGCGCCACCCGCCGGCCCTGGCTTTCCAGCTCCACGCGAAGGGAGGACAGGGACGCCGCGCAGGTCACGATCACGGACCGCCGCGGTTGCTTCTTCTCGGCGTAGTACAGCCCCACCTCGAGCGACCCTACACGGTCCGCTATGGTGGCCGCCAGCTGGCGCACGAGGAACTGACGGGGGGCTGTGACGACGATCGCCCGGTCTCCCCTCTTGTGCATGGCGAGCCAGACCAGTTCGGCCATGAGGACAGACTTTCCGCTGCCCATGATGGCCGAGACCAGCCCGCGCTCGCCTCTCCGCATGGCGTCCACGATCTCGGGCAGCGCTTCGGCCTGCCAGGCTCGCGGGGTCCAGGGGGCGTTGTGCCAGGGGGTGGTCATGGTGTCACCGCCCACAACTTCGCCATGGCCTTCTGGTGCCGCTCAGGGTCGATCTCCGCGCCGATGTAGCGCCGTCCCGTAGCGAGGCATGCGCGGGCCATGGGGGCCAGGCCCGAGTAGACATCGAGCACAAGGTCGTCTGGCTCGGTGAACGCCTCCACGAGCTGTGATAGCCATTCTGCGGGCTTTTCGCTGTGGGCTTGCCTTGGAAGGTGGATCGCGTTTTTGATCAACTTTCGCGGGTGTGGCTCACCCTTTCGGTAAAGCAGCATCGCCTCGGCATTTCCGCGCCAATGGTGACCAGTTCCAGGCCCTCCCGGCTTTGTCCACGCCCCGCCGCTGATGTACTCCCATCGAATTCCTTTGGACGCTTCGAACCATTCGAACAGCGTCGGGAACGTCGCCCACAGGAGCAGATAGGTGTCATCTTCGGCACAGTCAAAAGACGCGTCAACGTGCCCAACGATCTGTCCCATGGTGATCAGTTCGTAATGCCCGCATGCGCGGCCGTTCCCGCCGTTCCTGTAAAGCCACGGCGGATCCGCCATGACCAACCGCGCCCCCCGACACTCCGCGAGGATTTCAGCCACGTCGCAACAGCGCAGGTCGATCCCGGGCTTCGTCGGGTGCGCGCGTTGACCCCAGAGGTCTGATTGTCCGTTCGTCATCCCCTCTCCTCCGGATACACCGGCCGAGAACTCCCAGCCTGCATTCCCTGGTCAATGGTTCGTCTGATCTCTGCCCGGCGGCCCGTGACCGTCCCCTGAGCTGCTGTCTCGAGTCTCGCTCTGGCCTGCTCACCGTCCACGCCCCACAGGATGCCGCCGACCAGCACGGCCTCGCGGTACCAGGTGTCGTGCCGGCCGGTGGTGCAGCCCTCGATCCGACGGACCGCGTTGTCGAGCACCACCTCGGCCCAGCGTCTCTTGCCCCTGTCGTCCTCGTAGCCGGACGGGAGCGGCTTGGCGGGCTTGGGATCGGCCTCCTCGTCTCGCCGCAGCACGAGCGCCACCAGCCAGCCAGGCGCTGGCTCTGGCGGGTACTCCAGGATCCACTCGTAGGCGCCCGCCTCGATCACGGTCGGAGGGGCCACCACGTAGGAATCCATGCCGCGCACGTCCAGCCCAGCGATGGCGCCCTTCATCAGCGCGTACTTCGACGGGCGCATGGGGGTGTCCGTGGCGAACCAGTAGTGGATCCCACCGCTCGGGGTTGACGCCATCGCCGACACCGGCAACAGGAACCCGTGGGCCTCGATGCGCCTGAGCGCCTCGTGCCCGTCGATGAGCTCGCGGCCCCTGCGCTTGCTCTCGCTGACCGTGGGCGGCTTGCTGTCCACGTCGAGCACCCAGAAGTCGGGGCCAGGGACCAGGCCGATCCCCGCCTGCGGGTACTTATGCCACCACGCGCGGATCTTCTGCTCGTCGGTGGTCGCCATGGTGCAGCCGCCCGGGTTGATCGGCCGCTTCTCGCCAGGGACGAGGGGCAGCACCCGAAGCCCTCGGGAGGCGTAGCGGAGGGCGTGGTCCAGGAGGGTCACTTCAGCACCCCCGCTCTCTTCGCAGCCTTCACCGCCGACCGGTACGCCCACCACCCCGCGGCGCCCCACCCGTTGCGGCACGCGGTCTGCAGCGCCGCCACGGCATCAGCCCTGGTCCTGCCGTAGCCGGTCCGGTGGTACACGTGCAGCGATGCGCCTCGGTAGTACCCTGGCGCGTCGGTGACGTCGGGGCCTGGCTCCGTCAGCCTGTACGCCACCCAGCAGCCAGGAACCAACCATGGCCGACAGACGAAGACCAGGCAGCGGTAGAGGTACGGCGATCCTGGCTTGGCGAGGCTGGCGAGGGTGAGCCAGTCGCAGCCGTTGGTGGTGAACTTCACAGCACCACCTCGACAACGTCAGTCCACCGCTGGCAGGCCCGCCACTTGAGGCGCAGATCCGTCCCTGGCCCCTTCGTCTGCACTGCCAGGGTGCCGCACTTCCAGTACGTGCCCGCCCACTGGCGTTTCACGGCGTGCGCACAGGTCTTGCAGCGCTTCGTCTCGTCAGGGTGCAGCCTGATCCCTAGAGGGTGCAGGCCGCGCCTCACGTTGTCCTTGTGGGTGGCCGGTGTCGTCTTGCCCGCCGTGAACCACGAAGGCCACGGGGGCGCCATGGCGTGGCTGGCTGGTTCGGTATCTGCTGGTGGGATTCCAGCGAAGAGCGGGGCCTGAGGCATCTCGTCCTCCTAGAACGGGCAGTCATCGCCAGCCACGGGGGCCGAGACGATGGGGTCGATCTTGTCTATGACCATGCTGTCGCCTTCCATGTGACCCTTGACGATCACGCCGCTATCCGGCCCTGCGCCGTGGTCGATGCCGATCGCGAGCGCTGGCCTGTCCTGCCGCACCAGCCGATGCACGCGCACGCCTTCGATCTCCTGGAGATCCGCGCCCTGCTCCAGCGCCATGCAAGCCACCACGTTGTCGACCAGCCCAGCGGCGCGGGATTCGGCCAGGGCCTCGAGCAGCGGCGTCCTCATGGGGGCAAGGACGTTCTCCAAGTCGTCGAGCAGCACCAGCCGGCAGGGCTGCCTGCTCACCACCGCCAGCGCGTAGACCAGGCACGCCGTGGTGATGGTGCGCTGGCTCTTGCTCAGGTCGTGGAAGGGCACCTCGCCCCTGCCGCAGTCGGCCCCGTAGCTGTCCACGCCTCGGAAGTATGGTACGGGCAGCCCCTCGCGACCCTGCACCAGCTGGCGCGCGGCTGCTTCGATGGGCCCGTAGGCTTTCTCTGCCATCTGATCCCGCACGGCGATCAAGTGGGCCAGGTAGAGCTTGACCTGGGCGTGCAGCTCGAGGGCCTGCTCGGCCGCTCTGCCCGCCGCAGTGCTCCGGAGCTGCTGGGCGTCCCAAGCCGCCCGCTCGTCTCGCCTGGCCTGGATGGCCTCGAGGTCGGCGGTGATCTCCATCAGCCGCTCGCCGTGGTCCTGCTCCTCTGGCACGGCGGGGGGCTCGCTGGCCTGCCACTGTGCGAGGGTGTCCCGCAGTCCTGCGAAGCGTTGGCGGGCTTGCTCGAGCTGACGCAGGCGCGTGGCCTCCCGGTTGCGCCAGCTGGTGAGCGTGCGCTCGATGGCCGGGGCTTCGGCGTCGAGCGCTTCCTGGGCCAGGATCAGGGACTGGCTGGCGTTGACGTGGGCGGCTTCGGCGGCTTCGGCCTTGCGCTCGGTGTCGGCGGCGATGGCTTGCTCGGCCCTGGCCGCTTTGGCGCTGGCCACGTCGCGCTGGCGGTGCTGGGCTTCGGCCTGCTCCAGGGCCTCGGTGGCTTGCTTGTCGGCGGCGTCGCAGTCGGCGAAGCGGGCGGCGTGCTCGGTGACGGTCGCTCGTGCCTCGTCAAGCAGAGGGCCGATCCCCAGCGGGTCAGCCTTGCCGCAGTGCGCACAGACGTCGTCAGCTTTGGCGCCCTCGTACATGCGCGCCCTGGCCTCGGCGACGTTCACAAGCCCGCGGGCCGTCTCCAGATCCTCCCTGGCCTGCAGGTGCGCCTTCGTCAGCGGCCCGCAGTCCACGTCCGGACACTGCGCCAACTGCGCGCGTGCCTGCTCCAGCGCCTCGACAAGCTTCGGATCCTGCTCGGCCGGCTTGCGCTGCTCCATCTCTGAGGCCCACGCCTTGGCCCGCTCCACCGCCTGCACGAGCGCCGGGTTGCGCTCCGCGGATGGTCCCGGCTCGGCCATGGCAAGCCGCTTGCCCTCGTCGGTGAGGCGCTGCAGGTCGGCCTGCAGTCCGGCGCCGCGCTGCTGGTGCTCGGCGACGGCCGCGAGAGCCCTGGTTCGGCCGCGGCCCGCGTTGCGCAGCCTGGCCCGCTCGTCGTGCAGGTCGTCAGCCTGGCGCGCGTCGTCGTCCTCACCCGAGGGCCGATCCCCGCTGAACCGCCGCTCCTTCGCGGTCGCTGCAGCGTCCTCCGCAGCCCTGCCAGCGTGCAGCCGTTGGTCCGTCGTCCACGCTATGGCCGCTGCCAGCCACGAGGCGCCGTCCTCTGCGCTCGGGAGGGCATGGACCGCCCTGGTATGCCAGGGGCCAGCCTCGGCCGTCCTGGCCTCCTTCTGTGCCCGCGCGACGTCCCAGGCCTCGATAGCCCCTCCAGCCCGCGCGATCTTGTCGAGCACGGACGAGCGCTTGCCCTTCGTCATGATCGACCAGTCCCGCAGATCCCAGGACACCGGCAGGGACCCGAGCAGCTTGTGTGCCTCGGCGCTGGCCTCTTTGTGGTGGCCGGTTGCTGGGCTCTGGTCCAGCTCGCGGGTGAAACTGCCGTCGCTGGTGGTGATCGTGACCCCCGTATCGGTGGGCACGCTCTCCAGGTAGGGGCGGCGCGTGTCGGTGGGGGTGGAGGCGATCCCGACGATGCCGCAGACGATGGACAGGAGCCGCGTCGTCTTGCCCGCGCCGTTGTCGCCGACGAAGAGATCGACGCCGCTCAGGTCGTGCTGGAAGATCTGGCCCTTGAGCCCGGCACCGTGGCGACCGCGGATCGGGTGGGCGGAAATGTGGGTGATGGGGGGCATTAGTCGAGCCTCACTGGCATGATGATTCCGAAGACATCGGAGGATTCGTAGGTGGCGCCGCTGAGTTGCTCGCCATCGGCAGGGTAGAACCGGAGGTGCTTGCCGCATCCGGAAGCCTTTGCGAAGGCTGCGATCAGTGCCGGATCGAGCCCGATGGTGTTGCTTCGGTCCTTGCTCCTCCACTCATTCGTCATGCCACGCCAGTTCGGAGGCGCGCCGCATCCGGAGTGGATGACGACGACAGCGGCGCGGCCACAGGAGCGGAGCACGGCGTGGACGCCAGGCTCGCGCGGGATTTCGATGATCTCGCCGGACCGCAGCTTGGCCGGGTGCTGGAACTCGAACCGCCAACCCTCGGGCGCGTCGATGTTGCTCGTCTTGCGGGTGACGAGCATGGAGCCGTCGGTTGCGACCCAGAGGCCCTTCTCCAGCCAGAGGCCGATCCAGCGGTCCCTCTGGCGCTTGTCTCCCTGCAGCGCTCGCAGCTTCCACTCGTCGGCGGTGATGGTGATGTGTCCGCTCATGTCTCTCCTCAAATCAGCCGGGTCTCGATAGACCAGGCCACTCGCGCCCCGCAGCCGGGGCAGGTGGTGGGGGATGTGCCCGTGATCGAACACGAGCACCGTGGGCATGTGGGGCCCCATGCG
>Ga0233445_1002335_pt1 | contig 12740 bp, 9 predicted proteins | sample SI_124_October20_5_FD_182779 | JGI IMG/M metagenome (GOLD analysis project Ga0233445, IMG submission 182779) | Seawater microbial communities from Saanich Inlet, British Columbia, Canada - SI_124_October2016_100_MG | ecosystem: Environmental > Aquatic > Marine > Inlet | place: Canada: British...
GGCACAACAACCTGTTGCGGCACCTCTAACAAACACAAGTGATTTTTATCCAACAAACACGCCGATTCCGCCAAGTCTGCCAAATTTTCTTCCACGCACACACCATCCAGCGTACGTGATAACACCATTTCCAAGGCCTTCTCCCAACCGGACTCCACCGTCAAAGTAGAGGCCAATCTATCACAAGCCGTTAACGCATGCTGTTGCAACCAACCCGCCACATTTTGATGTTGACGTCCTAGCGCAACATCCACCAACAACTGCAAAGCCTCACGTTTTCCTTGGTCGCTACTGAGTGATTTACGTAAAGCATTTAACGTCTGCTGGTCCTGCTCCAACACCTGACGTTGTTTGGTTGCTAATTGACGAAAACGTTGGGGTTCCCCCTCCACAGCACCTAGCTGCGCAGTGAGTTCGGCCAACTCTTTATCCAGAGATCTCGCCTCAGCCTCCAACGGAACAGTTTCCAACGGTTGCTGTTGTTGTAATACGCGTAACAACTCTTGTTCCAGACGCTTTTGCTGTTGACGAACATGTTCGTGCTTAGTTTTTAACACCGACAATTTCTGTTGATCGTTGGTCATGTCTTGCCGTCGTGCGTCAAAAGACTGTTGGCAAGCAGTCAATCTTTTTTCATCACTCGCCACGGCCTGTTCAGCCAAACCATTGTCTTTAATTAGGTGCACTAAAGCCGGTTCCTTAGCAGACAAAGCTTCTGCCAAAGATTCCAAACGTTGCTGATCACGTTCCAGATGATGACGGCTCTCTTGTTCATGATGTTGCATTTGGCTTAACTGCTTGTCTAAATTTCGAATACCCGAACGATTTGTGGTTAACGTTTGTTCCACACTCGCTAGCTGGGCATTAACCTCATAAACTTGTCCTTGCCAAGCCTGCAATTGTTCAGCCGCTTCTTGTTGTTCAATACGGTATTGTTCGATGTGCGTCTCTTCAGAACGGACTTCTGCACGTTGCTTTTCACGTGCCGTTAAGGCTTTTTCCAACGCCGTATTGTGTTCATCGTATTGTTTTTGGTATTGCTGCCAACGTAAGGCACTAAGTTCAAACTGACATTGTTGTTCATCCAGTTGCCACATTTTATAGCGTTTAGCCTGCTCCGCCTGCTTCTCCAACTTGCGAACCTGACTCGACAATTCTTGCAAAATGTCTTCTAAACGTTCTAGATTCTCGTTCGTATGGCGAATGCGTTGTTCTGTTTCGCGACGACGCTCACGATATTTAGATATACCCGCCGCTTCCTCAATAAACGAACGTAAGTCTTCGGGACGAGCCTCAATTAACCGCGACACCATACCCTGTTCAATAACGGCATAACTGCCAGGCCCTAACCCAGTACCGAGAAATATGTCGACAATATCCCGCTTACGGCAACGCGTACCATTAATGCTGAATACCGATTGACCATCCCGAGACACCAAACGCCGAATGGCCAATTCACTAAAATGTGCATATTCTCCGCCGAGTTTCCCCTGATGATTATCAAACAACAACTCCACACTGGCCTGCCCCACCGGCTTACGCTGATCGGAACCGTTAAAAATCACGTCACTGAGAGAACCGCCACGCAATTGTTTGGCCGAACTTTCCCCCATTACCCAACGTATGGCATCAATCGTATTCGATTTACCACAACCGTTTGGCCCAACAATGCCCACCCGATTGCCGGGAAAGGGTAATACTGTGGGATCAACAAAAGATTTAAAACCCGCCATCTTGATGCGCTTCAAACGCATAGGGTACACTGCTCCACTTTTTAACTGATGGAAAAAATTATTATGTCATCGCAACCGAGTAAAACGCTTGAAACCTTCGACAACCCAGAAACCAGCCGGGATTATACCATTCAAATTGAGATTCCGGAGTTTACTTGCCTCTGCCCAAAAACCGGACAACCCGATTTTGCTCACCTCACACTCAGCTACGTACCACAAAAAACCTGTATTGAGCTAAAATCGTTAAAAATGTACATTTGGTCATTTCGCAATGAAGGCGCTTTTCATGAGGCCGTTACCAACCAGATACTGGACGATTTAAGTCAAGCATGCGACCCGCATTTCATGCGTCTTACAGCTGATTTTAATGTACGTGGCGGCATTGGCACACAAGTCACGGCAGAACACCGGCGTTATGGCTGGGTTCCTGAAACACCCGTAACACTTCCTGGAGCCACAGCCTAAAACACACCTCGGACGAATACTCTATTTCGTCCGAGGTGGTTGTATCTGCGGTTACAAAGAACTGATACCGGTCTGACTTCTTCCTATTTAACTTCAACCACCTTCACGCTAAAGTTCAGGGTTTTTCCAGCCATAGGATGGTTGGCATCCATCGTCACTTCATCCCCATTAATCGCACTCACCCGGGCCATAAAAGGTTTACCATTCGCTGTGGAACGAAAAATCTGCCCAACCTCAATTTTAGCCTCAGACGGAAAGGTAGCTCGTTTCACAGTTTTCACCAGTTTGTCATTCACCATGCCGTAAGCATTTTCAGGCAACACCGACACCACTTTCTCTTCACCGGCTTTCATGCCTTTCATGGCTTTTTCCAAACCGGGGACAATCATCTTTTTACCAAATTCAAAAGGCATCGGACCTAAACCTTTTGAGGAATCGACTTCTTTCCCCTCCACTGTCAGTGTGTATTCCATTTTTACCTGACTACCCATCCCAATGGTATTACCTGCCTGAGCCAAACCAAATACCAAACATAAACCACACGCAAACAAAACCTTATTCATGCTATTTTTCCTTATTAATCAATAATTATAAAACCTCAGACTATTAAAAACCCAGAGGTTATTTAATAATGCGAGCTAGATTATATCCGTTAGAATTTATCGGTCACCGCGCCTAATGAGGCTGAACTCACATGGTGGGCATATTTGGCCAAAACTCCGCGTGATGGAGCCGGTTTGGCCGACCAGTTATTCAAACGAGCTTGTATCTGTGCCTCATCAATATGCAAAATTAATTCACAGGATTTGGCGTCAATGGTAATTTGATCATTGTCTTCCACGATCGCTAAGGGCCCACCCACTGCGGCTTCCGGCGTTACGTGTCCCACCACAAAGCCGTGACTACCGCCGGAAAAGCGACCGTCGGTAATCAATGCCACATCCTTACCCAAGCCTTTACCCATAATGGCGGCCGTTGGGCTTAACATTTCACGCATACCGGGTCCGCCCTTTGGTCCTTCGTAACGAATAACCATGACATCACCTTTAACCACCACGCCATCCAAAATGGCTTTTAAAGCGGCTTCTTCTGAAGAAAACACGCGTGCTGAACCAGTAAACGACAAGCCTTCCTTACCGGTAATTTTGGCTACGGCTCCCGTAGGGGCTAAATTGCCATACAACACTACCAAATGACTGTCTGGCTTAATCGGTTGATCAAGAGAACGGATAATATCCTGATCAGCGGGATAATCGTTAACTGAGGCCAAGTTTTCAGCCATTGTTTTTCCTGTAACCGTTAGACAATCACCGTGTAACAATCCAGCGGCCAATAATCTTTTCATTAACGGCTGAATACCACCAATAGCAATCAGTTCAGACATGAGGTAACGACCACTGGGTTTCAGGTCTGCCAATACCGGAACTTTACGTCCAATCCGAGTAAAATCATCCAGTGAAAGCTCCACACCGGCGGTATGTGCCATAGCCAACAAATGCAACACAGCATTGGTTGAACCCCCCAGCGTAATGACCACAGTAATGGCGTTTTCAAACGCTTTCTTTGTGACAATATCCAACGGTTTAATGTCGGATTCCAACAAATCTAATACGGCTTTTCCCGCCCGTTCACAATCCGAGATTTTATCAGCCGATACCGCATCCTGCGCCGAACTCCCCGGCAAACTCAGACCTAAGGCTTCAATCGCTGAAGCCATGGTATTGGCCGTGTACATGCCACCACAAGAACCTGGCCCTGGAATCGCCGTTTTTTCCACTTCCAATAATTTTTCATCCGACACGCTACCGTTAGCATGTCCTCCAACGGCTTCAAAAACCGACACAATATCACGCCGTTCAGCACCGGGCTTAATCGTGCCGCCGTAGACAAAAACCGAAGGTCGGTTGAGACGAATCATAGCCATCACACAACCGGGCATGTTCTTGTCGCAACCTCCAATGGTGACCAAACCATCAAAACCCTGTGCACCGGCAACGGTTTCGATGGAATCGGCAATGACCTCGCGTGAAACCAGAGAATAACGCATTCCGGGGGTACCCATAGAAATACCATCAGATACGGTAATGGTGTTAAAAATGATACTCTTGCCACCTTTCTGATCAACCGCTGCCGCGGCCTCACGTGCCAGTTGATCAATGTGCATATTACACGGTGTCACCATACTCCACGTTGAGGCCACCCCCACCTGAGGTTTGTCAAAATCTCCACTGTGAAAACCTACCGCCCGCAACATCGCTCGACTAGGGGCTTGTTCTACACCATCCACGACAATGGATGAATATTTACGATTCCATTCTGTCATTCGATTGTCCTTCCTTGACTAACTCGTAATAGGCACACGTCTTCAATTTTACAAAAAAAAGACCGTTTGCACTCGCTAAACAAGTGATAAATTAGGCTCATCATTGTTTTTCTCTTGGGTTTAAAATTTTTTGAGACATCGGTAACTCATGCTTACATCTAGGCCGGTATTATTATCTCGCCACGTTCTAGACAGTACTTTTTAAAGACACCAATAACTTTTCTTCATCGGCAGACAATCGCCAATGACTGACTGTATTCCCAGACACCGCCAAACGAATTTTTTCCAATAACACGGGAAAATCCTCGCTAACAGTCATATCGACAGCTTCCTTTATTCGTGTCTGTGCGGCTTTATCCAATAGTCTTTGTGGCGCAATCCCACCGCTTTTATAATCGATTTGACACGCCGAAAAACCACTTTCCACCTTAAAGTTCAACACTGAACGGTAATCGGTTACCCCAGAATCGATATGGAAGTTTATCATGAAGCGATTATCCATAACCCATTGGAAGCTGTCTAGCGTATTGTCTGACAAAAACCACACGAACAACGTTAATGTGTCGGATTCCAAAAACAAACGGGACTTGTCTGCTTCCTGTTGAATGTGCTTATACAAAGTTAATCGCATCACCTTTATCCTCTGATATTACTGCTAGCCAACACAGTTGGCATGGACTGCTTTACCAAGTTCCATCACATCGACCGGTTTATTCAAGATTTTCACCACACCCGATTGATGTTGCTGCCTCCGACTTCCCACTGCTCTAAAGCCACTAATTAAAATAACCGGCACTGCGTGAATATCTTGTAAACATTCGGCCATTTCCAAACCATTTTGATCCGGCATGGCGTAATCGGTAATCACTAAAGACACCTCGCTACTGTGGGTTTTGTACCACTCAATGGCCATCTCTGGCGATGCAAACAAGGTCACCTGATAGTTCAATTTTCTGAGCATATCTTGCACAACAGTACGCACCAACAAGTCATCATCGATAAAAACAACATGCTGACCCTCACCCTGAGGCAAGCATTGTTCTTCTGTCTGGACGCCTTCCGGTATTGAGTCGTGGGGTAAATCATATTTTGGCCAATAGATCGAAAAAACCGTTCCGTCACCCAAGCTACTGTCTACCGTAATCGCCCCCCCATGCTTCAGAACAACACCCTGCACAACCGACAGGCCCATACCGGACCCCTGACCAACCGGTTTGGTGGTAAAAAACGGTTCAAATATTCGGGATTGTACTTCTTCATCCATGCCACAACCGTTATCGGTTAAACAAAAACACACAAACGAACCGGTCTCCACATTCAGATCATCCGCTTTTTCCTCATCAACAAAGACCACTTCCACCGAAATATTCAGCGTCCCCTTCTGGTCCATTGCCTGCAAAGCATTTTGAAACAAATTCATTAGCACTTGCTGGGCACGACCAATATCCACCAATACACAAGCCTCCTTAGCCGTACTGTCCACATGCTGAGTCATTTGTACATTCTCCGGCATACTCGCCTGCAGTATATCCAGTGTGTCGCCCAACAAAACTGAAAAATAGACCGGCTGTTTTTTTTCATCAAAACTTTTTCGGCTAAAATCCAACATTTGTCGCACCAGTTTAGCCGCACGCCGAGTGGTTTTTAAAATAAGCAAGGCATACTTGCCAGATTTTCCCGAATCTTGCTCATGAATCATTGACGCAAACCCCATCACCGGCTGAAGCATGTTATTAAATTCATGCGCCACACCAGCCGTCATTTTACCCAATGCCTCTAATTTTTGAGCATGCATCTGTTTTTCCTGACGCGCCAACTCGACGGATTCCAATGAATTCTGTAAACGTAAATCACGGAGCACACACAACGACAATTGTTGGTCTGGTAAACAAACAGCGTATATTGTCAATTCCACTGAAATATCGTGCCCTTGGTGATCAAGGATATCAATTGTCACTATTACAGAATCAGAAGATGTCTTCTCACCGATGATATACGGCCGAATATCCCGTAAATATTGCTGGCGACAACGCCCAGAAATCAACCACTCCAGAGGATGGTTTTTCATTGCCGAAAAAGCATGCCCAAAAAGCTGAGTGACAGAACTATTGCCCTGAATGATTTTTTCTTGTTGCGTAACAATCAACAAGGATTCCTGCACCGTATTAAACACCACCTCATCCAGTATTTGCAGTTCTTCCATCTCAGTTATCATTTCTCGGCCGCGCTGTTGCGTGCTCCACAGCAACCGCAACAACCCCATACTGATTAGCAGATAAATGAGGACATAAGCCAGACACTCTATCCATAACCTGCGCGCATGGTTACCAACAACATCCGTGTCTGGAACATCCAATAACGACCACAGCGTCTGCGACACCGGTTGCTGAGCCAATACCTTTTTCAAATCTTCATCAGATAATAAAGATTCCCCCTGTCGAGTTTTCCGCACAGAAGTCGAACTTAAAGCCACTTCGTGTAAATTATCTTGATTCACCAATAACAACTGATGGTGAGAAAACTCGTTTAACAACAACAACTGTTGTAGGTATCCCACCGAAAAACTTAGGAAGAAAACATGACTATCAAACAGACTATCTGAAACCCACTCGGTCATCACATCAAAGTGGTACCCTCCCGGATGACTATGTAGTGACATATACGACTGATTCGGTGCTTTAGCAAATGACTGAATATTCGCCCGACAACCCCGCCCCACCAAACCAGACACATCGTCTACCAGTAATTTTCCATCACTATCGGCCAAGCTGACTCCCAATAATTCTGGAAAATAACGTTTTGCATCCAAATAAAACGTTTCAGACACTTCCTTCCTCGACTGAAGCAACAGTAGCTCAAGCAACTGCTCTTCTGTATGGTCAGTATAAATTTTCATCCGCTGCTTTAACGAATTCAAATAAACATTAATCTGCGATTCGCTACCCCTAACTATTGCCTCTGATTGCTTAATCAACGCATCATGAAAGCTCTCTTGCCGATTAGTCGTATTCCACACCATAAAAATGAAGAGCAAAAACTGGCTCAACAAAAGTAATCCTAGTAGCGGAGTTTTCTTGAATGTCATTGTCTTCCCCAAAAGAATCTACATAAAATAATGGTACACTAAAGACATTTTCACAGTCCATCAAATACCGAGGTTAATCATGCATCAAAACATCAAGGAATATTATGGAAAAACCTTGCAACAGTCTGCTGATTTACAAACCAACGCCTGCTGTACCGACACCGCACTTCCTGATGTCTTAAAAACCGCATTAAGCCATATCCATGACGAAGTCCTCAATCGTTACTACGGCTGTGGTTTAATTCTTCCAGATCTACTCACCAATAAACACATTTTGGATTTAGGTTGTGGGGCGGGCCGTGATTGTTACGTATTATCTCAATTGGTAGGAGAAAATGGCTCCGTAACCGGTGTTGATATGACCGCAGAACAATTAGCCGTAGCCAACCAATACCTTGATTGGCATACCCAACGCTACGGCTATCAACAAGCCAATGTGCGTTTTCTTCAAGGATATATTGAACGCTTGAACGAACTAAATCTGGCTGATGCTGAGTTTGACTTAATTGTCTCTAATTGCGTCATCAATTTATCACCGGACAAACTGGCCGTATTAAAACAAGCCTACCGTTTACTCAAACCCGGTGGAGAGCTGTATTTCTCCGACGTTTATGCCGATCGTCGTATTCCACAAGACCTACTACAAGATCCCATCTTGCTCGGCGAATGTTTAAGTGGTGCGTTATATTGGAATGATTTTCATAACTTAAGCAAACAAGCCGGTTTTGCCGACCCACGACTGGTTGAAGACCGCCCACTTACTATCGACAATCCCGCCATTCAAAAACGCCTAGGCAACATTCGCTTTTTCTCGGCCACCTACCGTTTATTCAAACTAGACGCGCTGGAACCCGCCTGTGAAGATTATGGACAAGCGGTTATTTATCAGGGAACTATTGAGGACCACCCTGATACATTCCGGTTAGACAAACATCATCTGATGGAAAGCCATAAGGTTTTTCCAGTATGCGGCAACACCTGGCGCATGTTACACGACAGTCGTTTTAAGCCACACTTTAAATTTATCGGCAACTGGGATCGCCATTACGGCATTTTTGAGGGGTGTGCTAGTGCTTTGCCTTATAACGATACGCCAGAAAACACACCAGAGAGCGGTAGTTGTTGCTAAATCGCCGCTAAAAAATCGACCTTGAAGAAGGGGTGATTGTAACCTCTCACTACTCTTCAAATAGATGGCTAAATTTTCCATACCCCGTCACAGATAACTCATTGGCAGGAATAAAGCGTAGAGCGGCCGAATTAATACAATACCGTAGACCACCTCGGTTGGTTGGGCCGTCTTCGAATACGTGGCCTAAATGGGAATCTCCATAGTAACTCCGCACTTCGGTACGCACTGAAAATAACTTGCGGTCAGTTTTTTCCACCACGTGTTTACTCTCCACCGGTTTAACAAAACTGGGCCAACCAGTCCCCGAATCAAATTTATCCGTAGAGGAAAATAACGGTTCTCCCGTCACCACATCCACATATAACCCTGCGGATTTATGATCCCAAAAAGCGTTTTTAAAGGACGGTTCAGTACCTTCTTGTTGTGTCACCTCATACGACAATGCCGTCAACGTCTGCCGTAAAGCCTCTTGATCCGGTTTCACGTAATCCGGATGCACATCTCTACCCCAAACAGATTCCAAGAACTGGTCCCGACCAGAATTGTGGCGATAATAACGATAACGTAACGGGTTCTCTCGATAATAATTCTGATGATAATCTTCGGCCGGATAAAAGGGAGTTGCTGGAAGAATCTCAGTCACCAACGGTTTTTTAAAACGACCGGACTGAGCTAAGGCATCACGAGACGTTTCTGCCTGATGTTGCTGGTCTTTATTTTGGTAAAATATCACCGAACGATATTGATTTCCCCGATCAACAAATTGCCCACCGGCATCAGTAGGGTCAATATGTCGCCAAAAAGCGTCCAACAATGCTTCATACCTAACTTTACTGGGGTCAAAAACCACTTGAACAGATTCGATATGTTCGGTTTGTCCTGACGCGACTTGTTGGTAAATAGCTTCTTCAGAGGCACCCCCCGTATATCCGGAAATCACCTCAACCACACCGGATAATTTTTCAAAATCAGACTCTGTACACCAAAAACACCCACCGGCAAACACGGCGGTTTCATACTGATCAGCGGCCACCATAAAAGATCCCATTAGCGCAATACATCCCCATAAAAAACAGGCCATTGCCTGCTTAAGGAACATCAACCGTTCGCCGTCTCATATTACGTACTGATTTTTTTCGTGCACTTTGCTCCAATTGTTGCTTTTTCCCCTCAATAAAATCACATTGCTTAGTCTCAGCAATGGTTAATAATCGAGAATAGCGTGCTTGTAGCTGATTAATAGCCTCCTGCTCTTGATGATTAAAGTCCCCTTGAGTACTGCGGTCACTACGGTGTTGTTTACCCGCCAATAGAGTCATCGCAGCATCCGAACTAGCCGCCACAAAAAACTGTGCCGTCCGTTTAAAGGTATATTCCTGAATAAATTGCTTAGCCTCTTGCTCCACCGAGTGTACATCCGTCGACAACTGTTGACAGGTTTTTTTCACATCATCAGCTTGTACTACAGACACTGGCTTGATAGGCGCCGTGCTAGAACAGGCCAGCAACAGACCACCGCACAGCTCCCCTAAAACTGTCGTCATAATGAATTTATTCATGAAAACCATCTCCCATATCAGGATTATAGTGAGGTTGAAGTCGAGATAAATACAGAAAAAGCATTAATGGATAAATCTTGAATACGGTTAGAACCCGGCGAAGTGACAGCTTGCCCAGATCCTAATGCATAATTTACTCCAGCCGTCATCGAGGAATCCTTAGCATGACGACTCACACTAAAAGCGACCCCAAATAAATCCACGTGCTCCCGCAGCGAAGCCGTACTACTAATCTCTTTGGTATTGGCATTGTTGGTGTAAAAACCGCCACGCAATCCCCATACAGAATCTAGAAAGTATTCAGCACCCACTGCCGTATTCCAAGTAGACTCTCTCTCATTAGTGGCTCCGTAAAAACTAAAATCACCCGTAACCATTAAAGAATCCGAGGCAAAATACGCCACCCCAGCCGTCACCTGCACCGGCAATGTCCGATCAGCTTGCTGCACAAAGGTACACGATCCACCCGATGTTTCAGGTATCGACACATCCGTCATGGCGACTAAGGTAATGACCGTGTTTTCACCATCTTTAGCCGCCGTTGCATTATTAATACCACAAGACTTACGTTCTCTGGTTTGCGCTAAAATTTCCGTAAAGCTACCGGTTAAACCCACCGACCACTTCTCCATAGGGGCCCACATAATGCCTAACAACGGACGAATTCCAAATTCGCTCGTTTGCACATGGGTACGTGTCCAAGAAAATCCGGTATTAGTCGGCGTATCTTTATCACGCAGATACACTTCTTCGGAATGAATCATTTCTTTTTTACGCATATGCGCATACAACGTAATACCAACAGACAAATCATCGGACCATTCAATAGCATACGAAGGCCCCATATTAGTGGTTGTGTCTTCATCGTTATGATCCACATGCCAACCGGTGTATTCTTTAGCCGGATCAGATGCCACCCTAACTTCGTCAAACATATCATTCTGATTTTCTAAGACGTAGTCCGGAATAGCAATGGAAAAGCCTGCCACACCTGGTCCCACCGGCTTAAATACACCAAAGTAATTGGCCACCATGCCACCGGAAAAACGGTTCCATTCGAAATCACTGTCGTTTAGGTTGCTGTAAGTCTTACTTACACCTTGATAAGCATTACCACTGGCCGACACTTCTGCTTCAGATGCGTAAACCACACCTGCCGGATTGTAATATAAACCGGAAGGATCATCAGACACCGCGGTATAGGCACCCCCCAAACCCGCTGCTCGGTCACCAATCAGTAAATTATTGTAATGCTCTGTATCTGCCCATACATTAGGCAACACACTCATACACAGTACAGCTAAGGATAATGCTCGGGGATTAGCCTGCCAGATGGTCATTGAACCTGTCCTCCAGGGTTGGTCGTTTCATTGATGAAAATTGTTTTTGTTTAGACAGTGTCTGCAAGTCGGCAAGACGTTGTTTCCACTGAGGGTAATCAGTCATGCTCAATCGCTCCACATACCTCTGCAAGGCCGCTGGGTCATAGCCACTCTTTAATAACACGGTCAGCGTATCGCGATCTGCCTGTTGGATAGCTACAGAAGTCTGTGTGGTTTTCCAAAAAGACCAGACACTGTCATAAGCCTCCTGTGGCGTATGGTATCCGCCCTTATCCGTATAACGGGACATTTGCAACATATTCTGTGTTAGCAAAGCCGCTAATTCAGCTTCGTCATTTAAGGCATTCAACTGCCCACGCGTAATAAAAATCAGACCACCCGGTATCGCATAACTGTCTACGTCTGGGGAATCCAGGGCAGCAAAACGAAAAGAACCCGACAAACCGGCCTTACGAGCCACTGTTTGCCCCACCAAATTCAAATAACGCCATATCTTGTCATCGTGCCATAATGGATAACGATCCAATACGCGCATCGCCATATTACGACCGAACTGAGAACTGTTGGCTAACCCTTCTGCCAAAAATTCGCTACCGTAGCCCTCATAAAAACGTGTTTCTAGGCGTTTTGCCTGAACAAACTTCTGCTGTTTCTCAAATTGTTGAAGTCGGGCCAAGCGAGTGGATAAATCTGGGTGAGTCTGTTTAAATTGCGCCATTGACGAACCATTAAAATTTTGAACTTTTTCCAAATAGCGACGCAAAGCCATGGGGTCATAGCCCGCTTCTTTCAACAACATAACCGTAATCAGATCTGTTTCGAAAGCCACCTGATCGTTATGCCCAGATTCTAGTAACACTCCTAAACCACTCTCCGTAGCACCGGCGGGACTGGCCTGAGAAGAATCAGATTCTTTTCCTGTGGGCCACACCCCGTGCAACAAATCGCGCTGATTTACGTGTGCGATTTCACGCGCCAACAAAGCGGCCAACTGCGATTCATCTGCCGCCAGATCCACCGCCCCCCGAGTCACCAACACATGACCTGAGGGTGTAGCATAACTATTGATCACGGGTGTATCCAATACGGCAAACCGAAAC
>Ga0233445_1002341_pt1 | contig 12710 bp, 15 predicted proteins | sample SI_124_October20_5_FD_182779 | JGI IMG/M metagenome (GOLD analysis project Ga0233445, IMG submission 182779) | Seawater microbial communities from Saanich Inlet, British Columbia, Canada - SI_124_October2016_100_MG | ecosystem: Environmental > Aquatic > Marine > Inlet | place: Canada: British...
CATACAAGTGGCAGCTATTGCCGCTTTGGAGGGGCCTCAGGATTGTTTAGAGGAAATTCGTTCCATGTATTGTCATCGGCGTGATACTTTATGTGAAGGATTGAATACTGCAGGTTGGGTTGTGGAGCCACCTAAAGCAACGATGTTTGTGTGGGCGCCATTACCCGAAATGTATCGGAAGATGGGTTCATTGGAATTTTCCAAAAAGATTTTGAAGGAAGCCGGAGTGGCGGTGTCTCCCGGTATTGGTTTTGGCGAATACGGGGACGGCTATGTGCGTTTTAGTTTGATAGAAAATGAACAACGGACTCGTCAGGCGCTGAGGGGTATTCGGGATATGTTTCGTAAAGACGGTTTGTTGACCTAAGGAGAGGCGACGTTGAGTACAGTAAATATTGGCGTGTTAGGATTAGGTACGGTAGGTAGTGGCACAGTAAATGTATTGGCAAGAAATGCTCAGGAGATTACGCGTCGTACCGGTAGAAAAATCAAAGTGACACACGCAGCGGCTCGTGATCTAAGTATTGCGAGAGAGTGTGATACGACAGATATTCAATTAACAACGGATCCTTTTGCGGTGGTCCGAGATGCTGATGTTGAAATTATTGTTGAACTGATTGGTGGCACAACTTTGGCGCTCCAATTGGTTATGGAGGCGATTGAAGCGGGTAAGCACGTAGTAACGGCTAATAAGGCGTTGATTGCTTGCCATGGTAATGAAATTTTCAAAGCCGCTAGTCAGCGTGGAGTCATGGTGGCTTTTGAGGCTGCAGTAGCGGGTGGTATTCCCATTATTAAAGTCATGCGTGAAGCGTTAGCCGGCAATAAGATTGAGTGGTTGGCCGGTATTATTAATGGTACGGGAAATTTCATTTTGACCGAGATGCGAGACAAGGGCCGAGATTTCAACGACGTTTTAGAAGATGCGCAACGTTTAGGTTATGCAGAAGCAGATCCTGCGTTTGATATAGAAGGTATTGATGCCGCTCATAAGCTAACAATCTTGAGTTCGATTGCTTTTGGTATTCCTCTACAGTTTTCTAAGGCTTATACCGAGGGGTTAACCAATATCACTCAAGAAGATGTTCGTTATGCCGAGGAGCTAGGATATCGGATTAAGCACTTAGGAATTTCACGTCGGACTGCTCAGGGGATAGAGTTGAGGGTGCATCCTGCTTTGGTTCCAGAACGTCGGTTGTTGGCCAATGTGGATGGTGTGATGAACGCTGTTGTGGTGAAAGGGGATGCGGTTGGTCCCACCTTGTATTATGGTGCTGGTGCGGGTGCTGATCCTACGGCATCAGCCGTGGTAGGAGATATTGTTGATGTCGTGCGTGCGCTGGGAAGTCAAGAGGCGCAGGTGCCTTACTTGGCCTTTCAGCCAGATGCTTTGTCCGATTTTCCCATCTTGGATATGGGGTTGGTGGAAACTGCGTATTATTTAAGAATGCAGGTCAGTGATCAGCCAGGAGTGTTGGCCAGTATTTCCAAGGTGTTGGCTGATCAGCACATCAGCATTGAAGCGTTGATTCAGAAAGAGCCAGAAGAAGGTTGTGATCGGGTGCCGCTGATTATGCTGACGCATTGTGTGCAAGAAAGACGTATGGAAAAAGCGTTGCAAGAGATTGAAGAATTGGCAGATATAGACGGTAAAATTACTAGGATTCGTGTAGAATCTTTAGGTTAAACGTATATGAGAATAAAATATGGCAGCCATTAAAAGTCAGATTAATAGCAGGGATCTGCGCGTTGGCCAGCCCTTGCCTTTTTCTGCTTATGACAAAAGTGGTTTGTTGTTGCTTAAAAAAGGCACTATTGTTAATTCCCAAAAACAATTGGATGCCCTTTTAAGGCGTGGTTTGTATCGTGAGAATGAACCGGAAATCGAAGAATATATTGAGGAAGAGCCTGAAAATCTAGATCCCTTTGAATCAATTGGTCAGATAGGTTATTCGCTTGAACGTCTGTTTATTGCGGTTAAGAATAAAGCGACTATTGATGTTGAGAATCAGGTGATGCATTTAGCTGAGAAGATACAACAATTATGTGATACGGATACTGATGCTGTTTTGGGGGCCGTGCATTTGCGTCAGGAAGCCAGTTATGCCATCAACAGGACAATACAAACAGCGGTTTTTTGTGAAATTGTTGCACGTAAGTTAAAGCGTTCGGAAGAACAGCGGGCTGTTTTATTGGCGGGTGCGTTAACCAGTAATATTGCTTTTTGGGAGTTACAAAATAAGCTGTATCGTCAAAAGGAGTCGTTGACTGACGTGCAACAGGAGAAAATCCGGTTGCATTCGTCGGCAGGCGTAAAAATATTAAGTGGGGCGGGAGTTACTCACGCTTTATGGCTGAAAATTGTGATGCAGCACCATGAGAAAGTTGATGGATCGGGTTATCCTGCCGGCTTGCAACGACAAGAAATCGCGCCAGCAGCTAAGGTGGTGGCCTTGTCTGATCGTTATGGCGCGGCCATTTCCCCTAGAGCCTACCGTCGTGCTCGGGTGTCTAAAGATATGATGCGTGATTTCTTGGTGAATAAAGGTAAGGAATACGATGCTACGTTGTGTGTGTTGTTTATCAAGGAGTTGGGTATTTACCCTCCAGGCAGTTTTGTGCGACTGAAAAATGGTGAGACAGCTGTTGTCACGCATCGTGGACGAGACAGTATGAAGCCAAGGTACGTGAGTGTATTGGATGCTAGGGGTGAGTTGTTTCTAAATTATCCTGAACGAAATACCGGAAGTTCCGACCATGAAATTCAGGGTATGTGTTTTCTCGAAGAGACCAATTTTTTAAATTTGCACAAAATCTGGGGTTATAAAGTAGATTAGTAATAGATATGTGCGTAGAAGGAGTTTGTTCCATGCCGTTTCGAGCCCGTTATACCGGTTTAATTGAGCGTTATCGTGATCGTTTACCAGTCCGTGATGATGCTCGGATTATTAGCCTTGGAGAAGGCAATACCCCTTTAATCAGATTGAGTAATATTCCTGATGAATTAGGGAAAGATGTTGAGATTTATGTGAAATACGAGGGTTTGAACCCTACGGGTTCATTTAAGGATCGTGGGATGACAATGGCCGTTACAAAGGCGGTTGAAGAAGGTAGTGAAGCCATTATTTGTGCATCTACGGGGAATACGTCTGCCGCTGCCGCGGCCTATGCGGCCAGAGCAGGAATAGCTTGTATTGTATTAATTCCAGATGGGAAAATTGCTCTTGGAAAGTTGGCTCAGGCCATGATGCATGGTTCTTCAGTGATACAAATTAAGGGTAATTTTGATGATGGCATGAAGATTGTAAAATCTATTGCGGATCATGCGCCGGTGACTATCGTCAATTCAATCAATCCTTATCGTTTAGAAGGTCAAAAAACCGCTGCTTTCGAGATTATTGAAGAATTAGGATCTCCGCCAGATTATCATTGCTTGCCGGTTGGCAATGCGGGAAATATTTCTGCTTATTGGATGGGGTACACCGAGTATTTTGAACACGGGATCGTCAATAGTAAGCCGCGTATGGTGGGGTATCAGGCTAGTGGTGCAGCGCCTTTCCTTCGAGGTGCCATGGTTGATAACCCTGAAACCATTGCCACAGCGATTCGTATTGGTCATCCGCAAAGTTGGGATAAGGCGTTAAATGCTCAGCAGTCGTCGGGTGGTTGGTTTGATGAAGCTTCGGACGAGGTGTTGCTGGCTGCGCAAAAGCACTTGGCTGAAAAAGAAGGTGTTTTTTGTGAGCCTGCATCAGCTATTTCTTTAGCGGGTGCTATGCGTGATATTAAATCTGGAAAAATTTCTGAAGGCAGTAAGGTTGTTTGTACGTTGACTGGGCATGGTTTAAAAGATCCAGATACGGCGATTAAGCAAAGTCAGGCTAGTATTGTGACCGTAGATGCTACGCTAGATGCGGTAAAGTCTGCCGTATTAGCTGACTTGTCGAGTTAAGATATAGTTTTTTCTTCTGCTATTTGGCAACAGAATAACCTGACAAGGTTTGGAGTTCTTTTTGGTTGGTCTGCCGTTATTTTTTTCTGACAGGCCTGTTGCTAGGCTGTTGAAGTCCTCGGTATTTTCTGAAGCTGGGTATGTTTATTGGATGTATGCGTCACCTATTTCTTTGTGTCCAGATGGTGATGGTTTGCGTCTTTTGGCCAGTGGTCAGGATTTATCACTGACTACTGAAGAGTCTCTGTTTCTCGTGGAGTTATTTAATCGGCATTTTTCTCCAGATTATCGGTTGTGGTTTTTGGATTCGACGCGTTGGATTTTGTCTTTTAATCAGTATTCTAAGATAAAAACACAGCCATTAGTCAAGGTTAACGGCAGGCGTTTGGATCATCATCTTCCTGTAGGAGACGATAGCTTAAAGTGGCATTGTTTGATTAACGAGTGTCAGATGCTATTTTCTCAGCCTGAGGTTAATCAGCAACGGCAAGAGGCGAATTTGTTGCCTGTTAACAGTTTATGGGTGTGGTGGAGGTAAAGGTTTTTATGCTGGAATGACGGTTTTATCAAGCGCTGGCCAATTTGTTGGGATTGGCATGGCGATGTGATTGGCCTTTTGTATTATAGGTTTCCGAGTTTCGTCGACTGCCTTGAATGATATTCATGGCGCGTCCGGCGTGACGGTATTTTAGTTGGGTAATGGCGCCATTAGATAGGTTCTGTTGTTGGCATTTCTTGCTAATATTTAGCAGATTATTCCACATTGTTTTTAGTTGGCCGCTGTGGTCGCACCATTGAAAACAATCGTTCATGCCTTCCGGCGTATTATTGAAGCCAAGTGACTGGATTAAATAAGCGCGTTTTCTATCCAATGTTTCCAGTTTTTGACTCAGTGATTGCAGTGACTCAATGGCCTGATTGATGAGCGATATGTTATTTTCGCGTAAGGCATTAAGTTGTTTTTCCATGGCGGAATGTAACTCACGAGCGGCCCGAACCTGCAGGTGAATGAGTGAGCCAATTTTTTTATAATACATGTCTGGTGATGGCAACATAATTTTATCACTCTATATTAAACGTCTTTGAGTAGGTCTTCCATATCAATCATTTTTTGCGCGATGCGTTGTGGGTCAATGTGATATTGTCCTTCGGCGATGGCTTTTTTAATGGAGGCAATGCGCTCCTGATTGATAGGGCTTGAGCCTTGGCTTTCTACTTTATTAAGACGCATAGCGGTATCGGTAATGCTCACGGTTTCAGCAGGCGCAGGTGCTCGAGTTGTAGTGGTTTGTGAAACCTGTGTAGCTGTTGCCTGCTTTGCTTTATTGATCTTGGAAATATTTTCAGCCATTTGTGGTAATTTACTGACTTCGATAGCCACAATTTTGCTCCCTTTAAACAGTTTTTTGCCATATTAAATGGCACCTTACAGAATATATCGGCCACTTTACTAAAAGCTTTAATATTTTTTTAAAAGCGGCATAACACACCTATTATAATACTCGAGTTTATTGCATTTTGCAGATAAATTACCTCGGTCGTTTGCTTTTCTCGACGATTAATTCACTTTGATTAATCCGGCTTCGATCACGGTTCCTTCCACTTTTTTTCCAGAATTTTTATTGCGTGCCTTAATTCGTGAGCCTTTAATTCCGTTAGCTAGTGCGATACCAGGCATGCGTACACTGATATTATTATTATCGACCATTAGTGTAATAGCTTGACCACGTTTTACTAAATAAGGTGGTCGCAATAGGTGAGGAGTGATAATGCGGTGGTTGGCGATGGCGCGGCGGCTTAGGTGGTTAATAATTTTTTCAGGATTTGTATAGTAGCCTCTGCTAAGCTTACTGATATTGCGTTTTTCTAGAGTTAAGTGGTTGGCTTGTAATGACGTGCTTTTAGGAATGGGTTGTGTGGCGATTACCACTTTTTTAAATAATGAAACCTTAACAGGAACATAGAGTTGCCAAGGTTTTTCATTGTGGCATTGAAGGAGTACAGAGGTGTTTCCGCGAATGCGCTTTTGGTGTGGTAATGAGGCTTCAAGTGAGCTGTCGCATTTCGATAATTTAAGTCTTTGGTCTAGTGTGCCTATTTTGACTTGGTGTATTTCATGAGGGTTTTGTTGCGTGAGAAGTTGTTCTATAAAACGTTTGGCTGTGTTGGCAATATGGTCAATATTTTCATAGTTGATTCCGGCCTGTATTGGCGGTGCAAGGAAGAGCGTTAGACATAAAACATGTCGTGTTATTTGGCGATACATTGGGAGTGTCCTGGTAAGGTGAATAGGCAATTCATTATGCCGTTTTTTTATATTAGAGGTAAAGACTGATTTGGTATGGCCGATGGTCATTGAAGTATAAGGCATTTACAGGAATTTGGGGAAAATTATGGGGAGTGTGCTTGAGTCAGTTGATCGTAGAACGCAAATGGTGGGTTCTAACCGTTTGGAGCTGTTGTTGTTTTCTTTGGATGGGAAGCAAATATTCGGTATTAATGTCTTTAAGGTGCGGGAAGTAATTATCACACCGCCATCTATTGTGGTGCCTAAAGTGCATCCTGTAGTCAGAGGTGTTACTACGTTAAGAGAGCATAAAATTCCCATTATGGATTTATCAATGGCTATTGGGCGTGGAGGCTTAGATTCTCACGGTCATAAAATCACTTACACCATCATTACTGAGTTTAACAATGCGGTACAGGGTTTCATGGTGGGCAAGGTGGAAAAGATTGTTCATATGGAATGGCGTGAAGTTTTGCCGCCACCAGATATGGTGGGTGATAACAATTACGTTACAGCGGTAACACAAGTCGACAATAAAATTGTTGAAATCATCGATGTGGAAAGAATATTGGCAGAAGTGGTGGGTGCGCCAACTGAAATTACCGACGAGTCGTTGATTATGGATGAACAGGATATGATACAGAAGGATTATCATATCCTGATTGCTGATGATTCTAGTGCCGCGCGTAAGCAAGTGCAAAACACGTTGCATCAATTGGGCATTTCTTGTACCGCGTTTGTGGATGGCCAGCAGGCGTTGGATTTTATGCGTAAAATGGCTAAACACAGTACTGTGCCGATACATGAACAATTTTTAATGCTGATTTCTGATATTGAAATGCCGGAAATGGATGGATATACCTTGTCTAGTGAATTACGCAGGGATCCTGAGCTCAAAGAGATTTACATTATGTTGCATACCTCGATCAGTGGCGTGTTCAATGAAGCCTTGGTTGAAAAGGTGGGGGCTAACGATTTTGTGCCGAAGTGGCGCCCAGACGAATTGGCTAGAGCCGTTATGAAGAGGGTGGCTGAAGTTGAAGGACGCGTAGCTGTCTAAATTTTGACGCTTTTTATGGCATGATAGTTGCTTTTTTCAGATCAGAGATATGATTTGGAGGAAGACTGTTATGCCGTTTCATTTGATGGATAAATCTGTAAATTTTCATGCGCAGGCACTCGATCTGCGTTCCCATCGGGCAGAAGTTCTGTCTTCTAATATTGCGAATGCGGATACGCCCAATTATAAAGCGCGGGATATTAACTTTCAGAAACTGATGCAAAAGCAGCAGCATGGTCCTGTGAAGATGGATAAAACCAATCATCAGCATCTTTCCATTGGAGGTGGCAGTGATAATCCCATTGCGTTATACCGTGTTCCTGGGCAAGCATCTTTAGACGGAAATACGGTTGAAACTCATGTGGAAAAAGCCAAGTTCATGGAGAATTCCGTTAAATATCAAAGTACTTTGACGTTTTTAGGTGGACGATTTAAAGGACTTAAAACCGCGATTCGCGGTGAATTATAGCCATTTTTTGAGGAATATATTATGTCGTTTATGCATGTTTTTGATGTGTCAGGTTCCGCTTTAAATGCACAAACTGTGCGCTTAAACGTCACGGCTAGTAATATGGCTAACGCCGATACGGTCAGTTCGAATCGTGATCAAACATACCGTTCTAGGCAGCCAATATTTCAGACCATTATGGATCGGGAACAAAAATTGTCTGGAACGACAAGCAAGGTCCAGGTGCAGGGTATTGTTGAGAGCAAAGCGCCTTTACGCGAAGAATATAACCCTAATCACCCAATGGCCAACGAAGAAGGTTACATTTATAAGTCCAATGTGAATGTGGTAGAGGAAATGGCCAATATGATGTCAGCCTCCCAATCGTACCGTGCCAATGTGGAAGTGATGAATACGGCGAAACAATTGTTAATCAGAACACTGTCCATGGGACAGTAATCTAGGGAGAAATGTCATGAATAATATTCAAAACGATCCTAATAAGTCGGCATATGATGGTTTAGGTTTGGGAAAAAAAGTTGAGGAAGACAAGGTCAATAAAAATGATATGGACCAAGAAGCTTTTTTGACATTAATGATTACCCAGTTAAAGAATCAAGACCCTATGGCGCCTATGGAAAATGGCGAATTTTTAGGTCAAATGGCCCAGTTTAGTACTGTGAGTGGGATTCAAGGGTTGCAAGAGTCAATGGGAGATATGGTGAGTTCTTTTCAGGCTTCCCAAACATTGCAGGCTTCTTCTTTGTTGGATCGAGATGTGCTCATTGAAAAAGATAACACGTATCTGAAGGAAGGTCATAACGGCATTCATGGGGCCATCGACCTAGAGCAAAGTGCCAGTGCTGTTTCTGTCAATATCACAGACATGAGTGGGCAGCTCATTCGTGAATTACCGATGGGTTCTAGTCCGGCAGGAATGGTGCCGTTTAAGTGGGATGGTTTGGATAACCAAGGTCGGTTGATGCCGCCGGGAAACTATTTTTTTAATGCCATTAGTCAGGATTCGGTCGGTGAGCCGGTAGCGGCAAAAACTTTAGTGTCTGCCAAGGTGCAGAGTGTGTCCATGGGGGCGAGAGCGGAAGATGTGCGATTGGAAGTGGAAGGTGCTGGGCAAATTGGTTTGAACGATATTCGCAGAATTCAATAAGGCGGCAAGAATTGCCAATTTATTGGCATATTTACTAAAAATCAATTAGTTACACTATGGAACGAATATTGCTTTAAGTGTTGCAAGGTGTCGCTAAAGTAATTCAACACAAGGGGTAAACGATGTCATTTAATATTGCACTCAGCGGATTGCGCGCTACCACATCTGATTTGGATACGATCAGTAATAACATTGCGAATGTGGCCACAGTTGGATACAAGGGGTCGAGAACTGAATTTGGCGATATTTTTGCTAACTCAGCTTTTGGAGCCGGAGATACAGCCATTGGTAATGGCGTATTGTTGAATCGAGTTGCACAACAGTTTTCTCAGGGTAGCTTGAGTTTTACAGACAACAGTTTAGATTTGGCGATTAGTGGTCAGGGCTTTTTTGTGTTAGAAGATGAAAATGCCTCAATGTCTTATTCTCGGGCTGGCCAGTTTTCTGTAAATAAAGACGGTTTTGTGACGAATAATCAGGGCTTGCGTTTGCAAACCTATCCTCCACGACCGAATAGTGACGTCGATTTCCAGACCGGTTTGATGGAAGATTTACGCTTACCCCAAAGTGAAGGTGAGCCCAAAGCGACAGGCACTATTGGTGCTGGCTTGAATCTTAATGCTCAGGATTCTGCTGCGGCAACCCAACCTTTTACGTTCGATCCATCCGACCCTAGGTCTTATCATCACTCGTCTTCAACCAAGATATTTGATTCGTTGGGACGGCCACATATTGAAACCATGTACTTTCGTAAGTTGAGTCTTGATGATCCGGCGGCCGTGCCACCCATTGTGAATGTGCCGCCAGTTACCAATGATAATACGTGGGATGCTCATGTGTATTTAGATGGTGTAGGTGCCGAGAATGAAATGATTCCGGCTTTTCAATTGGATGGAGTGACACCTGGTGTTCCAGGAACCACGCAGCGTATTGTGTTTAATGCCAATGGTGAATTGCAGTCCGTAGGTGCGAATGCCTCCCCTGATTCGTTTAGTCAATACCAAGCTTTTAATCCGCAAAATGGTGCGGATCCTATAGAAATCAAGGTCGAGTTTGACCCCAATCAAACCACGCAGTTTGGTTCTGATTACAGTGTCACCAAAATGGAGCAGGACGGTTTTCCTCCCGGTAACTTGAGTGGATTGGATATCAACGCTGCGGGTGTGGTGTTTGCCAGTTTTTCTAACGGCAATGTGGTTCCCTTGGGTAAAGTGGCGATGGCCAATTTCTTTAACGCGCAAGGATTACGGCAATTAGGCAATACCCGATGGGCGGAAACCGGTGATTCTGGGGCGGCTCAATCAGGTGAGGCAGGGAAGGGTAACTTTGGTGATATCCGTTCCGGTGCCTTAGAGAATGCCAATGTCGAACTCACTGAACAGTTGGTTAAATTGATTACAGCCCAGCGTAATTATCAGGCCAATGCCCGAGCCATTGAAACCTCGAGTACCATTACACAAACCGTCATTAATATCCGTTAATGACGAATAAATAGGACACTCTAATGGACAGAATGCTGTATGTCGCTATGAATGGCGCGAGGGAGACCATGTTGGCACAGGGAACAACCAGTAACAATCTGGCCAATGCTTCTACTCCCGGGTTTAAAGCGGATTTGCAGCAGTTTCGTTCGCAGTCGGTGTTTGGGCCGGGGCATCCTTCACGGGCCTACGCCATGACCGAGCGACCAGCAACTGATTTCACGCCAGGACCGATGGTGAAGACCGATCGGGATTTGGATGTGGCGGTAGAAGGTCAGGGTTTTATCGCCATGCACTCTTCAGAAGGTGAAGAAGTATATGGTCGTAGTGGTAATTTACGTATTGATGCCAATGGCCGTTTATTGACGGCGACAGGGCATCCGGTGCTCGGAAATAATGGTCCGATTGTGCTGCCAGAAGCCAGTAAAGTCGATATTGGTAAGGATGGGCGTATCTCCATTATTCCCGTCGGACAAGGACCGGATACCATTGCCGTTGTTGATCGTATTCGATTGGTAAAACCGCCGATCAAATCGATAGAGAAAGGTGAAGACGGGTTCATCCACTTAAAGCCTGGAGAACCTGCGGGTTTAATGGCTCCCGATGCGTCTGTAACCTTAATTTCAGGGATGCTTGAGTCGAGTAATGTCAACCCGGTGGATTCGTTGGTTGAGATGATTAACCACGGCAGAAAATATGAATTGCAAGTCAAAATGATGAAAACGGCTGATGATACTGGCCGCTCAACCGATGCGTTATTACGTTTGAATTAATAGGGGAGAATTACCGATGAATCAGGCATTGTGGATTGCAAAAACGGGGATGGATGCTCAGCAAACCCGTATGGACGTAATTACCAATAACTTGGCTAACGCCAGTACGGTCGGATTTAAGCGCGCTAACCCAGAGTTTGAGGATTTGTTGTATCAGAATGTTCGGCAACCGGGTGTGCAATCTTCTCAGGATACGACGTTGCCCTCTGGTTTGATGCTAGGGGTAGGTGTACGTGCTGTAGCAACGGTTAAACAGTATTCCCAAGGCGATTTAAACGTGACAGGAAACAATTTTGATGTGGCCATCACTGGTCCCGGTTTCTTTCAAATCAATATGCCAGATGGTCGTACCGCTTATACCCGTAACGGTGCGTTACTGCCGAATGCCGAAGGTACTTTGGTGTTGGCCTCTAATGGTTTTCCCGTTGAGCCGCAAATTCAGGTAAATGAAAATACCGCCAGTATTGAAGTGGCACAGGACGGTATCGTGACCTTGGTGAGTACACAGGGAGAACGCCAACAGGGTGGGCAGTTAGAGTTAGCAACCTTTATTAATCCGGCCGGTCTTGAGCCCATCGGGGCGAATATGGCTATTTCTACCATTGCCAGTGGTGATCCTCGTACCGGTGTGCCCAGTACCGAAGGGTTTGGTAGTTTACAGGGGCAGGCGTTAGAGCAATCCAACGTCAATGTGGTGGAAGAATTGGTGAGTATGATTGAAACTCAACGAACCTATGAGCTTAATTCCAAAGCCATTTCAACCAGTGATCAGATGTTGCAATTCCTGAACAATAATTTATAGGTTTTATGATGACTAATCTTCTCAGAATGGGTTTGATGGGTTGTTTGTTGGTGTTGTTTGCCGGCTGCAGTACGACACCGCCGAAGAGACATGATGTTTCGTATGCGCCAGCGGTGCCATTGATTAAGGCTAGGCCTCCAGTAACGAATGGTTCCTTGTTTCAATCCGGTTTTGGTGGCTCATTGTTTAGCAGTGTGGGTTCGCGACAAATTGGCGATATTTTGACCGTGCAACTGGATGAAAGCATGAAGGCTGATAAGCGGGCACGTACCAATACCAATAAAAATAGCAGTATTGATGCCATTCCCGATGTATTTTTTGCGCCAATGGGCGGTATGGCGGCGGCTTTGCGTGGTCGTAGTGGTTTATTGAATGGTCCGTTGGATACGGCCAACACATTTAATGGTGATGGCCGAAGTTCACAGGAAAACAGTGTGTCTGGTGATGTAACAGTCACCATTATTGAGGTGTTCCCTAACGGCAATTTGATGGTGCGTGGTGAAAAACTGATTACCATTAATCAAGGCGAAGAAACCATTCGTTTTTCGGGTATTGTGCGGCCACAGGATATTGATGAAAACAATGTGGTTCAATCGTCTCGTGTGGCGGATGCTCGCATTATTTATACGGGAGCTGGTTTATTGGCTGATGCCAATACTTCGGGTTGGTTGGGGCGTATCGTGCAGAGTGCGTACTGGCCATTTTAGTGGCAAGGTGCTGTCTTTTGTTGTCGATCACA
>Ga0233445_1002351_pt1 | contig 12667 bp, 8 predicted proteins | sample SI_124_October20_5_FD_182779 | JGI IMG/M metagenome (GOLD analysis project Ga0233445, IMG submission 182779) | Seawater microbial communities from Saanich Inlet, British Columbia, Canada - SI_124_October2016_100_MG | ecosystem: Environmental > Aquatic > Marine > Inlet | place: Canada: British...
AATTCATACAACTTTTTGGCCCTCATCGGGAACATGGTTCCACGCTTCAGCACTTGTAATTCCACCCCCATTTCAAACATATCAGCTGCGGGAGCCATCGTCACATCCGTCATTTGTGCCTGAGCTAAGAGGTTTTTACTGTGCTTTGACGCAGCCGCTTCCAGGCAGGATTGGTTAACTGAACCGGTAACTACATAAGCTGCTCCCATCATAAAGGCCGCCAGTGCGGACGCCGGAGTACCGATACCGCCTGCCGCTCCCACCCTGATTGACTGGGCATAACCGTATTTACGTTGAAACTGTTCCGCTAAAGTCAAGATAGCCGGAAGCAGCAACACCAGCGGACGGTTGTCTGTGTGCCCTCCGGAATCAGCTTCTACTGTAATATCGTCCGCCATCGGGACTTGCGCCGCGAGCTGTGCCTGTTCCTCTGTAATGCTGCCTTCTTCAACTAATTTCCGGAGAATTGCTTCCGGTGCCGGAGCCATAAATTTTGAAGCAACTTCGGTACGTGATATTTTAGCAATGACCCTGTTTTTAATAACAAGCTGATTTTGTGAGTTACGGCCTAAACCAGCAGCGCGGTAACGTACGATATTTGGAGTCAGACCAAGAAAAGCAGAAGCCTCAACAGTTGTCACACCATACTTCAAAAACATATCTACTGCTCCACGTTCAATTGCGTCTTCGCTGGGACTGTGGATGAGATTGAAAGCATACGGTCCATTCGGCAAAGCCTGCTGGATTGTCTTAATTGCTTCTTCGATACGTGACGGTACCAGACCGGCTGCACCAAATGAGCCGAGTAAACCTGCTTTTCCAGCAGCAATAACCAGTTCCTCAGAAGCAATTCCATTGGCCATCGCACCCGTCATGTAAGCCATATTAAGCCCGTAACTCTGCATGAATTCCGGATCTCCAAACTGTCCTACCTGCATTGCAGGTACTTGAACTATTGCGGTCATCAAAGCTCCGGAAGTTGAATCCGTCAAGTCCTCAGCTAGACACACCCCTAAAGTCGATTCATTTTGTACTACATGAACTACTTGATTCAAATGCAGTAATGTATTTCGGATATCTTCTGTGGAATTTGCAAGTTTGTCTATGACGACAGACACACTTTCATTGCTTGCAGAAATATTTCTACTGAGACGTATTTGACTCATCTTTACTTGAATTTATAAGATTATGATGCTGAAACTTTAATTAACGATCAATTTTCAAAACTGCCATAAACGCTTCCTGTGGAACTTCGACCGAACCAATGCGTTTCATCCTTTTTTTACCGGCCTTTTGCTTTTCCAGCAGTTTACGTTTTCGGGTAATGTCACCACCATAACATTTTGCAGTAACATCTTTACGCATCGCACCTTGAGTTTCACGGGCAATTATTTTTGCACCGATTGCAGCCTGAATTGCAACTTCATACATCTGTTTTGGAATAAACTCTTTGATTTTTTTGGCCAGTTCACGTCCACGGAAAGGTGCCTGATCACTGGGAATTATCAGCGATAATGCGTCCACCATTTCACCATTGAGCATAATATCCAACTTTACCAGTCTTCCTCTGCGGTAGTCAATCAACTCATAGTCAAAAGATGCATATCCGCGTGAAACTGATTTCAATTGGTCGTAAAAATCCAGTACAATTTCATTTAAAGGTAGTTCATATTCGAGCATAACACGATTTTGGGAAGGATATTCCATATTTGTCTGGACACCTCGACGCTCCTGCGAAAGTTTCATAATTCCGCCGACGTATTCCTGTGGAGTCAGTACACGACCCCGAATATACGGTTCCTCTATATAATCTATTTCCATCGGAGAAGGCAGCTGAGACGGATTATCAATCCGGACGACTCCACCTTTTTTGAGATGTACCTGATACACCACACTTGGAGCAGTGGTAATCAGTTGCAAATCAAATTCCCGCTCCAGCCTTTCCTGGGTAATTTCCATATGCAAAAGTCCGAGGAATCCGCAACGGAAACCAAAACCAAGTGCCACGGAAGTTTCCAGTTCATAACTCAGCGAAGAGTCATTAAGAGCAAGTTTACGTAATGCTTCTTTGAGTTCTTCATATTGTTCTCCCTCAACTGGAAAAATTCCGCTAAAGACCATCGGCTTTGCTTCTGCATAACCAGGCAGGGCATCTTTACACGGATTTTCAACAGAAGTGACCGTATCTCCAATTCTGGTGTGACCAATAGTTTTAATTGAAGCACTTAAAAATCCTACTTCACCTGGCCCAAGCTCCACCCGTTCCTCTCTAAAAGGTGTGAACACTCCAAGCTGGACAACCTCATATTCTTTTGCAGTTGAGATAAAACGGATATTATCTCCAATTTCTACTTTTCCATCCATGACACGTATCATGATTACTATACCAAGATAGGAATCAAACCATGAATCGAAAATCAGCGCACGTAAAGACGCATCCCTTTTTCCTGCAGGTGGGGGAATAAAGTCCACAACTTGCTGTAGTACTTCATGAATTCCAATTCCCTGTTTGGCACTTACCCTAGCAGCAATACTTGTATCCAATCCAATAATATCTTCAACTTCCTTGCATACCCTATCAGGTTCTGCAGTCGGCAAGTCAATTTTATTCAAGACAGGTAATATTTCCAAATCATTTTCAAGAGCCAGATAAACGTTAGCTAAAGTTTGTGCCTCTACACCTTGTGCTGCATCAACAACCAGCAAGGCCCCTTCACAGGCTGCCAGTGACCTTGACACTTCATAAGTAAAATCAACATGTCCGGGAGTATCAATCAGATTCAAAACATATTCTTTACCATCCTCTGCAAGATAATTCAAACGTACAGTTTGGGATTTTACTGTAATACCGCGCTCACGCTCAATATCCATGTTATCCAGCAACTGCTCCTGTGATTCACGATCTGTAACTGCACCTGTCTCTTTCATCAGACAATCTGCCAGCGTTGATTTTCCGTGATCAATATGAGCAATAATGGAAAAGTTGCGGATTCGACTTGGATCAGGCGTTTTGTTGTTCATTTAAAATTATAAAAATTGTTATCAAATATCATCGATTTGAAGTGTTATTCATTGTTGAACACACTTACAGTTTTCTGTTCTTTTTTACATTCGTGACTACTGACTTCAAACAGGAACAGCTTAGCCTTTGATCCATGTTTTTTGCTAGAAAGTTTTTGCAGAAAACTCACACTTATAAAATGACACATCTACGTCAATAAATCGAGGTCTGACTGTCAGTAGTGTAAGTTTAGAGAGCTTACTTTCTGTTGCCTGTATAAGTATTCTGTCTTTCAAGTTAGTGTAAATCTGCTATCGTTTTGCTAATGATTCACGAAACAATCTTATAAACATGCCTGAAACATCCACCAGTAAGCTCAGACCAGAACCACTTAAATTTCGGCACCGGCTTGAATTTGCTCTTTTCAACAGCTTAAAACGTTGGGGTCAAGGCGCATCGGCAAAAAAACTTCGACGGGGAGCATTTCTGCTGGATCTCCTGCTCTATCACGTTTTGCGCATTTGCCGTAAAATAGTCGCAACCAATCTGGAACTCGCATTTCCGGAATTATCCGCAAAGGAACGTAGAAAACTTGCCCGCAAAAACTACCGCTGGTTCGCGCGTTTTTGCATGGACGTTTTGCACATGGATGCCTGGCAGGGTCGTACTTCCGAAGTTACAAATTTCAACAATTTGCAAATCCTGGATGAAGCTTTAACAGAAAAAAAGGGTGTGCTTCTTGTCAGTGGACACTTTGGTAATTGGGAGATGATCCCATCTTCTCTGGCCGAGCTTGGATATCCTGTCAGCATGTACGTAGGTCGTCAAACCAATCCGCTCACAAACGAACTTCAAAATACGGCACGTGCCAATTTTGGTGTTCAAACAATTGATAAAGGTAAAAGAGCAACTTTGCAAATGGCAAAAGCACTTGCGGCTAATAAAATCATTGCCATGCTGATTGATCAAAATGATAATAAATCCGATCTTTTTGTTAATTTTTTTGCTAAACTTGCTTCCTCCAGCAAAGGCACTGCGGCGTTTCATTTGCTGCGTAAAAGTCCGGTTGTACTCGTAACTTGTCCTTATGTTGGCGATAAATTTGAGATTACTTTTCAGCGTATCTCTTTTGAACTTTCCGGTGAGCACGAACAAGACAGCCTGGAAATAAGCCAAAAAATTACTGCTGAGCTGGAAAAAGTTATCCGGCAATTTCCTGAACAATATTTTTGGATGCATCGGCGTTGGCGGGCACGTCCCCCCGAAGATTCAGAGAAAATTTATTGAACTCAACCTTCATATATTAAAAAATACTTATGCCAAAAAGAATACTGAATGTCCATTCCGAAAACTGGAGAGAAGAGCCTTTTGCGATATCAAGAGGAATTGACGATAATTTCGATGTGGTTGTGGTACAGCTTGAACAAAACGGTTTCAAAGCTTGGGGTGAGGCTACTCCTACCGAGCACTACAATGAGTCCATCTCACAAACGGAAAGCCTGATTGAGGATTTTCGCAACAGACTTGAAAACGGCATGACACGCACAGAACTGCAACAGGAAATGCCTATCGGTGCTGCCAGGAATGCGGTGGATTGCGCACTCTGGGATTTGGAAGCAAAACTCGCGGGAAAAAGGGTCTGGGAGCTGCCGGAGATTTCACAGCATCTGGGCGCGGTAACTAATTCAGCTCCTGGAAATGTAACAACTGTTTACTCGCTTGGCGTTGATACTCCGGAAATAATGGGTAAAATTGCGCAAAAAAATTCCGACAGACCAATTTTAAAAATTAAACTAACCGGTGACGGTGACCTGGAACGACTGGAAGCAATCAGGAAGAATGCTCCAAATTCACGGCTGGTGATTGATGCAAATGAGGCTTGGACTCCGGAACATTATCAACGTTATGTTCCGGAATTTAAACTGCTCGGAGTTGAAATGATTGAACAACCTTTTCCTGCGGACAATGACAGTATTTTAAAAACTCTTGACCATCCAATTCCCGTCTGCGCCGATGAGTCCTGTCACGATACCGCTGATCTTGAACGCTTAGTCGGACTTTATGAATTCGTAAATATTAAACTGGATAAAACCGGAGGACTCACCGAAGCACTACGCTTACAGGCTGCAGCGGAAGACAAAGGTTTCAGGACAATGATCGGCTGCATGTCTGCAACTTCACTGGGAATAGCGCCGGCGTTTTTAATTGCCCAACGTGCAAAAATAGTTGATTTGGATGCTCCCTTATATCTTTACGATGACAGGCCCTTTCCACTTAAATATGACGGAAGTATCGTTTTTCCACCATCTGCTGAATTGTGGGGATAACAGGTTAATGTCAAAATCTCTTTGAGGTGAATTTCCTCGAGCAAATTAATCCTTGCCAAACTGGTTTCTGATTTTTTTGTTGCTAAGCTCGATCAAACCGTCGTATACTCTGCGGCTGAAGGTGTTATAATTTTATAACTCTTCTCTTTGAAGTTAGGAGGTCAATGAGCGAGTCGACACCCAGAAGAAAACTCGTTGCTATCCTCGCTGCAGATGTGGTGGGTTTCAGCAAAAAAATGGGCGAGAATGAGGATCGCACACTGCGCAACCTCAAGTCCTGCCGTACTATCACAGACGAGTCCATTGAATCATATCACGGGCGTGTCTTCGGTAGTGCCGGTGATTCCGTAATCGCGGAGTTCGGCAGTCCGGTGGACGCAGTTGTAGCGGCGGTAGAGTTCCAGAAAAATCTGCGGGACCGCAACAACGAGGTAGACCCGGAAGACCAGATGCAGTTCCGAGTCGGTCTCAACATCGGCGACGTGATCATTGAAGGCGACAACCTTTATGGTGACGGGGTGAACGTGGCAGCACGGCTGGAACCTCTGGCGGAACCGGGAGGCATCTGCGTTTCCGGAAAATTTCACGAAGAGGTGCGCCGCAAGCTCGACCTGGGTTTTGTAAATTCGGGACCGCAGGAGATGAAAAACATCGAGGAACCGGTTCACACCTTTATGGTTGAAATCGGCAGTTCCTCAAAAGTGCTCGAAGCCATAACCGTGCCAACAACTGCGGAAGCTTCGCCGACTCCGCAAGCCATTCCAGTCTCGGAAACCGCCACCGCCACAGAGGCCAAAGTTCCTGCAATCGCAGTGCTGCCCTTCACTAACATGGGTGGAGATCCAGAGCAGGAGTATTTTGCTGACGGCATCACCGAGGACATCATCACCAATCTCTCGCTCTGGCGCACCTTTCCGGTGATATCCAGAAATTCCAGTTTCACCTACCGAGGAAAATCCCACAATCTCAAGCAGGTTGCACAAGAACTAGGCGCGCGTTACATCGTCGAGGGCAGTGTACGCAAAGGCGGCAACCGTGTACGCATAACCGCGCAGTTGATTGACGCGGAGGAGGACCACCACCTCTTTTCGGAAAAGTGGGACCGCACTCTGGAGGATATCTTTGACGTACAGGACGAGGTTTCCGAGGCGATTGCCCGCAGAGTGGCCCCTTCAGTAACGGGGCACGAGCAGATTCGTCTTACCCGCAAACGTCCGGAAAACCTCAGCGCGTGGGAGGAGTGCCTGCAAGGGCTACGCTGCCTCCACGAACGCCAGCACACCGACCACGAAGACCCAGGACTCGTGCAGGCTCGTCAGCACTTTGAGCGGGCAGTTGAAATGGAACCAACTCACTCGGATGCCTATGCCCTTCTTGCGATCTGCAGTTTGTGGGAACTGCTCCAACGCATCACGAAGGATCCAGGAAAAACGCTTGACGAGATCATGACGCATGGCCGCAAGGCCGAAAGCCTGAACCCGGAAAATCCAACGGCATTGACGAGCATTGCTGCGGCCTACTTCTTCAGCGGAGACCATCCCACCGCAAGGGACTATGCCCAGCGTGCAGTGAAATTCAACCCCAGCAATGCAATCAGCTATTTATATCTGTCCTTAACCCAAACCCATTCCGGAGATTTTCAACAAGGGGAAGAGTCTATTCTCAAGGCGATTGAGCTTAGTCCGGCTGACCCGAGCATGAACCACTTTAATGCGACACATTGCTTTCCCTTGTTAGGGCAAGGAAGGTATGATGAGGCGCTGGTGGCGATTGACAAGTCATTGCGTCAACACAAAGTAGGACTAATGCTGGGATTCCGTGCGGCGGTGCTGGGACACTTGGAACGTGGTCCGGAGGCCAAGACAGCGCTGGAGAGCTACCTTGAGTTGCGTCCCAACCTCAAAACTCGTGAAGGCTACCGCCAAATTTTTATTCCCAATTCCGTACTCGCAGACCCCATCATTGAAGGACTTGTCAAGGCTGGTTGGGAGCCTGAAGATTGACGTCAGAAACGATGAAAAGGTATTGATAAGCTTAAATTATTTGTATGCTTGAATTCACAGCGAAGCATTCTGAATTAGTTTTTTAGAAGTCTTGGTAAGCCCATTTGGATTCTGTCTCGAGATTTCTGTATTCAGATGATCCTGCCACTTGCGGCGGGGTTGTTGATAAACCCTAAAATTATAACATAGGAGGACATGATGATTGATCAAGCAACCATAGAAGAATTTAAATTAAACTTACGCGGCCAGCTCATCCTTCCGGGTGATGAGGATTACGATGAAGCCTGTAAGATTTACAATGCCATGATTGAGCGCCGTCCGGGTTTGATTGCGCGTTGTGCGGATGTGGGTGATGTCATGGCAGCGGTCAACTTCGCACGTGAGAACGATGTGCTTGTCGCAATTCGTGGAGGAGGCCATAACGGTCCAGGTTTAGGCACTTGCGACGATGGTCTGGTCATCGACATGTCAGCCATTAAGTACACTCGTGTCGATCCGCAAGCGCGTACCGTGCAGGTTGGAGGAGGTTGCACATCGGGTGATGTGGACCATGCAACTCATGCCTTCGGTTTGGCCGTCCCCACCGGAGTCGTCTCAACTACTGGGGTGGGCGGACTGACCCTCGGAGGCGGGCATGGATACTTGACTCGCAAGTACGGACTTACTATTGACAATCTGTTGGGAGCCGACATGGTGCTGGCCGACGGCAGCTTCGTAACAGTCAGTGCTGAGGAAAACCCAGACCTCTTTTGGGCCATCCGCGGCGGCGGCGGCAACTTTGGCGTAGTCACCGAGTTCCGCTTCCAGTTGCACCCTGTTCACACCATCGTTGGTGGACCCACCCTTTGGCACCAAGAGCAAACCACCGAGGTAATGCAATGGTTCCGCGATTTCATGCAAGAAGCTCCGGAAGATCTTTACGGATTCCTTGCGATCTTGATGGTCCCTCCAGGACCGCCCTTTCCAGAAGAGTTACACATGAAGAAGATGTGTGGCGTCGTCTGGTGTTACACAGGTCCTGAGGAAAAAGCCGAGGAAGTTTTTCAACCCATCAGAGACTTTGGCCCCCCGGCGATGTACGGCATACAACCCATGCCTTACCCAGCACTGCAAACAGCCTTTGATGCCCTCTATCCTCCGGGATTGCAATGGTACTGGAAAGGGGATTTCGTCAACGAATTGACTGACGAGGCTATTGACTTACACGTGAAACATGGTTATGAAATGCCTTCATTTCATTCGACCATGCACCTCTATCCAATTGACTGCAAAGCCCATCAGGTAGGGCCTGAAGAGACGCCGTGGGAATATCGTCAGGCCAAGTGGTCTAAAGTCATCGCGGGCGTTGATCCTGACCCAGCTAATTCTGAAGCAATCTCAACGTGGGCAAAGGAATACTGGGAGGCTTTGCATCCTCACTCGGCTGGCGGGGCATATGTGAACTTCATGATGGAAGAAGGCGAGGAACGTGTTAAGGCGACCTACGGTGCCAATTACGAACGGCTGTCAACTATCAAGCAAAAGTACGATCCGGCAAACCTCTTCCGGGTCAACCAGAACATCAAGCCTGCGGGATAAACACAGAGGGGGATGAAATAATTAAGTTGGGCAAAGGCTTTCAAAGCTTTGTCCAACCCAAGCAACCAATATAGGAGGACAACCATGAATAGCGAAAAATCATACAAAGGTTCCTGTTTTTGCGGAACTGTAGAACTATTAGTTTCCGGAGAGCCGGTTGCAATGGGGTATTGCCATTGTGAGTCCTGCCGACACTGGTCAGCAGGTCCGGTCAACGCTTTCACACTCTGGAGTCCGGATGCCGTTACAATCACAAAGGGCGCAGACAATCTGGGCACTTACAACAAGACTTCGCATAGTTCACGCAAGTGGTGCAAAACCTGCGGGGGGCATTTGCTCACCGAACACCCGGAATCGGGTGTCACGGATGTCTATGCCGCCATTCTACCAAAACTGAACTTTCAACCCGGAGTTCATGTCCACTATCAAGAGACTGTGCTTCATCTCAAAGACGGACTGCCCAAAATGAAGGATGTTCCGTCAGAGATGGGTGGTTCTGGCGAAACCCTTTCCGAATAGCCCTTCCCATGACAGAACCAACACCAAAGCGCAAACTAGCCGCCATCCTTGCCGCCGATGTGGTCGGCTTTAGCAAGAAAATGGGCGAAAATGAAGAAGGCACTTTGCGTAATCTCAAAGCCTGCCGCGTCATCACAGACAGTGCGATTGAAGTCAACCATGGACGCGTTTTCGGTAGTGCCGGAGATTCCGTGATTGCCGAATTCGGCAGTCCGGTGGATGCACTTGTGGCGGCAGTTGAATTTCAGAAAAACTTACGCGACCGCAACGATGCGGTTCCCCCGGAAGACCATATGCAATTGCGCGTGGGACTAAACCTCGGTGATGTGATAATCGAGGGCGACAACCTCTTTGGAGACGGGGTGAATGTGGCGGCCCGGTTGGAACCGCTGGCGGAACATGGAGGAATCCTGATTTCCGGTAAATTTCACGATGAGGTACGCCGCAAGCTCGATCTCGGTTTTGTGAGCAAGGGGGCTCAGGAGATGAAAAACATTGAGGAACCGGTGTCCACCTTTAAAGTTCTGCTGGGGCACGAGGGTGAAGAATCCGAAGCCCCCTTACAGGACAAGTCTGCTACTCAAGCACAGATTCCGGTAGCCAATGAAAAACCGCGTCTGATTGTCCTGCCTTTCAGCAACCTCAATAATGTCGAGGACAATGACTTTCTAGTCGATGGTATTGTGGAGGACATCATTATGGAGTTTTCGCGGCTCAACTCCATTGAGGTCATCTCCCGCACCACAGCTTTTTCCTTTAAAGGCAAAGAAATAAACAACGCTCAAATCGCCTCCGAGTTCGGCATTGACTTCATTGCCAACGGAAGCATCCGCTCCTCCGGCAACCGCATCCGGATTTCCGTGGAGCTTACCAATCCCACCACGGGCAGTTCCATTTGGAGCGAGCGCTACGACCGCACGATGGATGATGTGTTCGAGGTGCAGGACGAGATCGTCCGTAAAATCATGGTGGCGCTGGTGGGCAAATTGGAAACGGCCAGTCTGGACCGAGCCAAGCGCAAGCCCACCGAAAGCCTGACTTCCTATGAGTACCTGCTGCGGGGCAGGGACTTCCACCACAAGTTCTCCAAGGAGGGTGTGCTGTCTGCCATCGATATGCTCGACAAATCCATCGGAGCCGATCCCGACAACGCGCAGGCTTATGCATGGAAGGCTTGCTCCATCGGGCAGGGTCTGGGCAATGGCTATCTGGAAGGAGATATGCAGACGCATTTTGATGAAGCTAAGTCCATGATTCAGAAAGCACTGGAGCTTGACGAGAACGATTTTGAATGCCATCGCCTGCTCTGTGAGATCAACAAATTTTTTGAGGACTTTGAGCAGTCCGAGTTTTATGGCAAGAAAGCCTATGACATGAACCCCAACGACTCACGGATTGTGTCGGGCTATGGCGAGTTGCTGGTGCTGATCGGCAGGGCGGAAGAAGGCACGGACTTGCTGATCAAGGCGTATGAACTGGACCCAGCGGGGCTCGGTGCCTCCAACGCCGACAAACGGCTGGGCGATGTCATGCTCGGAGCATATGTGAAGGGCGACTTTCAGCAGTGTCTTGAGTATGACAAGAAAGTCGGCAAGAAGAATCCCATCGCTTGGGCTGCCAAAATTGCCAGTCTTGAATCCCTGAACCAATCGCAAGCAAAGGAGGTAGAGCTTAAGAAATTTGCAGATGCACACAACGATCTTGTCTTGGAAGAGGAAATCGATAAATTACACTTTCAGGACGCCAGTGTAAAACAAACCCTGAAGGATTTGGTCGCGTGACCGAATCCCATGACTAAACTCTTTTTGAAAAGGACTGAATATGGATACTAATAGGCTAAAAATAGGCGCAGATTTTCTAAAAAATCTCATTGACAGATATTGAGAACAAAACAATCACCATTCCCGATGATATTAACTCAAAATATTGTATCTTGCTTTTTTTCAGGGGTGCGTGGTGACCCAAATGCACCCTTCAGTTAGAAGGGTACAGAAAGCATAGTGTTCTTTTTGAGAGCTTAGGAGCTTCAATTGTTGCTGCAAACGTGGATAGTCTTGAGGACACAAAACTTGCGGCAGAAGGCAAACGCTTTCCAAATCGTGAAAAAGCAATGCCGTTTACATTTTGTTATGGGGTTACCCCAGAAATTGCCGAGACGCTTGGTGCATTCTGGTACAATCATGCAGAGGGAAAAGACAAATATTATTATATGGGGGCAAGCAAAGATTATATGCAACCGGCAGAATTTGTAATTGATTGCAACTTAAACAAAGTGATTTCTTGCGTATACAGTGATGGAGGATTAGGCCGTATGGATGCAGGAGATGTCGTTGGTTTATTAAGTGGAATTCAAGACAGGAAAGGTGAATTTCCCCATGTATGGTCATGGTAAAGAAAGTAGCTTCTTAATTTGATAGTTGATAAGGCAGTCTGCGACCGCAAATAGTTATGTGTATAATTTGAAATGAGTCAAAAATACCAACTTGTCTGGTAATTATGAAAAAAGCTACCCCCAGAAGAAAACTAGCGGCGATTCTTGCTGCCGATGTTGTCGGCTTCAGCAAGAAAATGGGCGAGAATGAGGATCGTACGCTACACAACCTCAAAATTTGCCGTGCTATCACCGATGAGTCCATTGAGACCTACCACGGACGAGTCTTCGGTAGCGCCGGAGATTCCGTAATTGCGGAGTTTGGTAGTCCGGTGGATGCGATAGTAGCGGCTGTCGAGTTCCAGAAGAACATGCGGGACCGCAACGCGGCGGTTCCTCCGGAAGACCGGATGCAGTTCCGGGTGGGGCTTAACATGGGGGACGTGATAGTTGAGGGCGACAACCTCTTTGGTGACGGGGTCAATGTGGCGGCGCGGCTGGAACCACTCGCAGAACCGGGTGGCATCTGCGTTTCCGGAAAGTTCCATGACGAGGTGCGCCGCAAGCTCGACCTGGGTTTTGTGAGTGCGGGACCGCAGGAGATGAAAAACATCGAGGAGCCGGTTCACACCTTCATGGTCGAAATCGGTAGTTCCTCAAAGGTCCTGGAAGCCTTCGCTGTGCCATTGCCTGCAGAAACTTCCCCGACTCCGCAAGCTGCTGTGGTTCCAGAATCACCCACCACCACGGAGGGCAAAGTTCCCGCAATCGCAGTGTTGCCCTTCACCAACATGGGCGGCGATCCGGAACAGGAGTACTTCGCGGACGGTATATCAGAGGACATCATCACCAACCTCTCGCTCTGGCG
>Ga0233445_1002356_pt1 | contig 12652 bp, 11 predicted proteins | sample SI_124_October20_5_FD_182779 | JGI IMG/M metagenome (GOLD analysis project Ga0233445, IMG submission 182779) | Seawater microbial communities from Saanich Inlet, British Columbia, Canada - SI_124_October2016_100_MG | ecosystem: Environmental > Aquatic > Marine > Inlet | place: Canada: British...
ATGAGGGCGGCGGCTTCTGTAGCGGTGGCTGATTTTAAACGTTTTTTGGAGCCAAAAAACAGACTAGGACTATAATCAATAACTAACAGTACTGGTCGTTCTCGTTCTTCGTGAAATAATTTGCTGTGGGCTTTTCCGGTGCGCGCAGTGACGCGCCAATCCATATGGCGAATATCGTCGCCAGGCTGGTAGGGACGTGTTTCGTTAAAGTCCATGCCGCGTCCGCGAAACAAAGAACGATAGTGGCCGCTGATTGGAGCTTTAGCTAATTTGGCTTTAGGTGAGCCTAGCTGATACCCCTGTATGCGAAGTTTAATCAGTTCATCAAGGGTGAGAGTGATGCCGGTAGACATTAGGGAACGGGCACCAAGGTCTGTAATGTGCTAATAAACTGGTCTGTAGTGACGCCATCGGCTTCTGCTTCGAAGGTGAGTAAAATTCGGTGACGTAATACGTCGTGTAAAACGGCGTGAATGTCTTCTGGTGATACGTAGTCACGGCCAGCTAACCAAGCATGTGCTCGAGCACAACGATCTAGAGCGATGGTTCCACGAGGGCTAGCACCAAAGCGTATTTGGTTGGCCAAGGAAGTGTTATATAACTCGGGCTGACGAGTCGCAATAATGAGCTGGACTATATAGGCTTCTAGCGGTTCGGCCAGATGGATAGACAAGACTTCCTCGCGTGCTTGGAAAAGTATCTTTTGCGGTAAGGGATCAATGTGGGGTGTGACTTTGTCGGTACGCGCTTTTTGTCGCACCAGTTGGAGAATTTTTTGCTCGGAATCTGCTGCCGGATAGGTAATATTCACTTGCATCAAAAAACGATCAAGCTGAGCTTCCGGTAGAGGGTATGTGCCTTCTTGCTCAATGGGGTTTTGGGTGGCCATGACCAGAAATAATGGTGGTAAATCATAAGTGTGGTTGCCAACGGTAATTTGTCTTTCCGCCATGGCTTCAAGTAGGGCTGATTGTACTTTCGCCGGCGCGCGATTAATTTCGTCAGCTAAAACTAGGTTATGAAATAGTGGGCCTTGCTGAAAATGAAAGCTACCGTCTTGTGGTCGGTAGATGTCTGTTCCAGTCAGATCGGCTGGTAATAAATCGGGTGTAAATTGAATGCGTTGAAAGTTTCCTTCAACATGATTAGCGAGGACTTTAATGGCCGTGGTTTTCGCTAAACCGGGGGCGCCTTCAACCAGTAAATGCCCGTCGGCTAACAAAGAAATTAATAATCGGTTGATTAATATGGATTGGCCGATAATATGATGGTTTAAATCGTCTTGAAGTTGGGTAATAAATTGTTGTTTGTTCATTTTACTATATAATTGCTTGATGTGTTGATAAAAATATTATATTAGAATGTGTTCAGGTGTTATTGTGAAATTCCGCCCAAAACGACTAATGCTAAGAAATAATTAGGGAGTTTAACATGAGTGTAAAGTTGCGGAAAAGGCCTACGGTCGGTCGTCAGGCAAAAAACACGGATGAGTTGCTTGAGCAAGTACAGAAAAATATTGTTGTTGCTGATAATAACAGTCAAAAATTAAAATCTTCATCAAAAGATGTAGTATCTACACCGCGATCTGTATCGCTGAAAAAAACGACTGTTAAGTCGGCGGGATCTAAACAAAAAGAGTCAGCGGTTGCCGAAAAAACTGTGGATAGTCGGGTAAATGTGTCGGAAAGAAGACAAAATAACGCGAAAAAGGAACCAGCCACTAAGATTAAGAATACCGTTTCTTGGACCATTAAGGATATTGACCCAGGAGTCAGATTGATTGCGACAGAAGCTGCGATTACAGAAGGAGAAAATATTTCTAAATGGGTGGAACGTGTTTTGCGCGATGAAGCCAATAGGGTGTTGAGAATGCGTTCTGGTGAGTCAAGGTCACGGCATGAGGGTCATGAATCGGTTGCTTTAAAGGATACCCCTTTGGGCGGATGTATGGAAACCATGTCGAGAACTTTAGAGCTGATGCAAAAACGTTTAGATGTGTTGGATGATCGTCAGAATAATAGCGAAGTGGTGAACCGGGAAAGCGAAATTGATGAGCGTTTGCGCATGTTGGAAGTGCGTGAGCAAAAGCAGTTGTCTGGTAATTTGCTGGATGAAGTTCGTGGGCAATTGAGTAAGTCTGATAGGCGGAGAGACCCGGAAAAACCGCCTACCATTTTGGATACCTTTCGGCGTATCGTGGCTAAATCAGCCAGTACGGACAATGATTAAGTCTTGTTCTTTGTGGTCTTGAATGAGATGTTTTTATTGGCTTTAGGTGTGCTAGGCCATTGGATAGGGCGTTCTTTTCGTCTGTTTCTTGTGAGTTTATTGGTTTTTTCCGGGTGTTGGGCTGAGGAGGATGTCACTTTAAGTCATGTGGGTGCTATTGCCGGCAAACATTGGGATATTGTTAATGATGTTGCGGTAGATCAACAAGGCTTTGTCTATTTGGTTGGAGAAAGCTGGTCAGATTTCATCTGGTTGGGTGGAGAAAGACAAACGGCTGGTCGACGTGGTGCTTCTGATGCGTTTGTTGTCAAAATAAACCCTAAAGATAAACGTGTTGTTTATTTGGCTTTTTTGGGCGGTCGGGGTGAAGATCGCGGGACGGCGTTGGTAGTTGATAACGAAGGTGCCGTGTATCTGGTGGGTGAGACAAAATCCCAGGATTTCCCTAGTACTGGAAAAATGTCCCTGAGGCAGGGTGGTAGTGATGCCTTTGTGGCGAAATTACGTCCGGACGGAGCGCAGTTTGATTTCGTGCGCATTTGGGGTGGTAGAGGGCAAGACCGTGCCGAAGACCTGACTTTATGTGGTCGACATTCGGTGTGCGTGGTAGGGACTACGGATTCATCGGATTTTCCTGTTAAAAAATCGAAGCAAAAGGTCGTGGCGGGTCAGCAGGATGCCTTTATGATGCGGGTATCTCGGCAACAAGGTCATGTTTTTTCTAGTGTGTTATTTGGTGGTTCAGACATTGATCAGGGGCAGGCGATTACGGTAGATAATCGCGGAGATATCTTGTTTTCTGGAGTGACTCATTCGTACGACTTGCCAACAAGTGTAGTGCAGCAGCGTCCATTGACAGATTCGGACGTCTTTGTGGCTAAAATCTCTCTACAGGACCATCAACCTCAGACCGTGTCATTGATTGGCGGTTTGGGCGAAGACAGCGTGGCGGCAATTGTCGTAGATCAACAGAACAACGCTTGTGTGGCAGGTAGTACAGAAGCAACAGATTGGCCTGTTAATGCGAAGGCTTGGCAGGAGAATAATGCGGGTGGAAGGGATGCTTTTGTCGCCTGTTTGGATCAACAGGGCGTGTTGTTGCGGATGAGTTATCTAGGCGGTAGTCACTCGGATCAAGCGCGTGATTTATTAATTGACCCAGCGGGACACCTTTGGTTGGTTGGTGAGACGAACTCGAGCGATTTTCCGCGTACAACCTCTTCCTCTGTAGGGGGAGAGGCTGGCGATAGCGATGCCTTTGTTAGTCGACTTTCGGCTTCGCTGGAACAACTTTTATTCTCCAGCTTAATCGGGGGTAAGCGCGGGGATTCTCTCCATGCCGTATCTTGGTTAGGCACACAGAGCGTCATTGCTGCCGGTTATAGCTGGTCGAAGGATTTTCCGTATAGTGAGATAGCCGTGCCTGTGTCAGATAATTGGAACGGCTTTTGGGCAGAGTGGAAAACAAGCGAATTGTTGTCATTACCTGACCTGTTGCCGGAAACACAGAAAATGGCTTTCTTTTTGGATGAAGATACGGCGTTGGAAGAAAAACTACGTTTTGATTCGCGTTTTCCAGAATCTCTCCAATCTTTCCAATTAGTTCAGGAGCCAAGCTCTGGTAGCTTATCATTAGATGTTCAGACTGGTCAGTTTCGCTATCATCCTTACGCAAATTTTTTTGGTCAGGATGAGTTCCGTTATCAATTGAATATTCAGGGAAAATCATCCAAGGCTGCCGTAGTCATGTTAACGATAAAAGGGATTAACGACCCTCCTGAGGCCGTGGATGAAGAAGTTTCTGCGCGTGTGAATCAGTCGGTATTAATTGATGTATTGGCCAATGATCGTGATGTGGATAACGATGTTTTAGCCGTCAACGCGTTTGTGGACGGTTTTTATGGGCTGGTGAGTCGTACTGGAGGGCAGTTGATTTATACGCCTAAGGCTGACTTTAGTGGTACAGATCGATTGCGTTATACCATTACGGATGGACAGCTCGATGGAGATGCGCCCGCTACCGTGACTGTTCGCGTGCACAGACCGTTAGAAAAGGTTAGGGGAGAACAGGTCACAACAACCGAGAATAAAACTGTACGTGTCGATATTTTATCCAATGATCTGTTAGGACGTCAGTTGTCGTTGAAAACATTCGCTCAGGCAAAGCATGGGGTTGTAGCGCGTGAGGGGAGAGATTTAACTTATCAGCCTGAGGTCGGCTTTACCGGAGAGGATAGTTTTACCTATGTTTTGCAGGATGATCATGCTAATGAAGCCAGTGGTTTAGTGCAAGTTGAGGTGACAAAGCCATTGCAGGGAAATACCCAGTATGTGTTTCCTTCGTCTCAGTCGGCACGTAGTGTGTCGATTACTACGCTAATTTCTGGTGGAAAGCCGCCTTATCGGGTGTACTGGGCTTTTGGGGATGGGGAAAAGAACGAAGAAGAAACAAAAGACTATGCGTTACAAACTCGGCACACCTATGCGACCGATGGTGCTTACCAACTTTTAACGACGGTAGTGGATCAGTTAGATCAACGTCTCAGTTTTGTAACGCTTGTTCTGGTTCCGTCACTGACAGCACAGCATGCCGTATGGGAGATTGAAGAAGACACCCTATTTAGTGCGCGTTTGTTGGCGCTTTCTGAATACGCATCGCCTATCGAATATCGTCTTGGAAACATGCCTGCCGTGGGAATTTTGACCTTGGATGATGCTGTGACAGGACAAGTAACTTATCAGCCTGACAATAACTGGAACGGTGAGTTAAGCTTTTCTTTTCAGGCTTTACAACAAAATCGCTTGTCCTCGCCGGGTGAGATTACGTTGTTGGTGAAAGCGGTGAATGACAAGCCTGTGGCTGAAGATGATTTTATTGAAACCACAGCCAATCAGGCTGTGAGTATCGATCAGGTACTTGACAATGATAAGGATCCGGACAAAGACACCTTGCGTATCTTCAGCGTCACGCAAGGAAAAAATGGCAGTGTGCTATTGTTGAGCGATAATCGCTTGAGATATACGCCGGATAATGGCTTTTCAGGTGAAGACAGTTTTGATTATGAGGTTTCTGACAGTTTAGGGGGCATGAGTAAGGCTCGTGTTCATATCGAGGTTAAGTTGGGTTCCCTAGTGACCGACTGAATTTGTTGATTTTTTAGTGGTATTCGATAAACCGATGTGGACGAATACGGCAAGGCTTTCCTGAAACGCTGAAGGATGACTTAAGGGGTATTAATTTAGGATAGCTTCCGCATATTCATTTTCTGCAATAGTTGGATTTTCAAAGGGTTGGTTAAGTCCGTAACGATCTAGCAATTCGTGCAGAGCATGAAACAAACCGTCTGAGCATTCAGTGAAGGCAATTTTTAGTTGGTCGTTTGTTTGAATTCGGTTGATAGTGGCAGCTAGCTCCATATATCCCAGCTCGGTGTAAATGGTAATGCGGCAAGATGTGGCATCCTGAAGTTTTTCGCGAGGATGCTCGTTGAGTGCGATAAGTAAACTGTCCAGAGATATATTTCTAGTAAACCCTTCATACTCCTGATCTTTTATATTTATCGTACAGGGTAGGGTAATCTCATAACGGTGTGCCTTACGCCGCTCGGCAAGACGATATAACCTCATTTTTTCCATCCTATGCTACGTGTTTTTTACTCTGTTACACAAGAAAAATAGTACACTTCGGCAAGGAGTGCAGAATATTCGGGGCTTTAATGGATTGAAAAAATTTATTTCTTTGAAAGTCTTGGTTAATTCCCAATATTTCAGAAAATCATCCAGACAGAAATGGAAAGCCGGCTGAATTTCTAGAGCCAATAAAAATTTAGTTGGAAAGAATAATTTTTGAAGTTTTTTTGATGGAAATCAATGTGTTTTGATGATAGTGGATGGTTTTCAAAAAGAACCAATTTGGTTATTAATTCGGCAGGAACTTTTTGTGTGATACGGCTCTTGTTGTTCTGGTTTTTTGTAAGTATTGTAGAGGTGTTTAAAAAAGCTATTCAATATTAATTATGCTGACATTTGATATAACCTATAAAGGAACGGATCAATGAATCTGCACGAATATCAGGCAAAAGAATTATTTCGTGAATACGGTATTCCGGTTCCGATTGGAACGGTTGCCCATTCTATTGATGGTGTCGTTGAAGAAGCCAAAAAACTGGATTGTAATCGATGTGTCTTGAAAGCCCAAGTGCATGCTGGGGGGCGTGGTAAGGGTGGCGGGGTTGTTGTGTCCGATGATGTGGAAGTTATGAAGGAAGCGGCTGGTCGTTTATTGGGGTCATATTTGGTGACCCCGCAAACAGATAAACAGGGGTTGCCCGTGCATTCGTTGTTGGTTGAAACTACGCTGGATATTGCGCGTGAGTTGTATCTGGGAGTGCTGGTGGATCGTAGTACAAGGCGTGTGGTTTTCATGGTGTCGAGTGCTGGAGGTATGGATATTGAGGCGGTGGCTAGTCAGACGCCTGAAAAGATTTTGACAGTTGCTGCTGATCCGGTTGCAGGGTTGCAGCCGTATCAATGCCGGCAGATTGCTTATGCATTGGGTCTTGAAGGAAAACAGCCTCGCGCTTTAACCGCAATAATGTCAGCCTTGTTTGCCATGATTACAGAGAAAGATGCGTCTTTAATTGAAATTAATCCATTAATCGTGACCAATGATGGTCAGTTGGTGGCCTTGGATGCCAAAATTAATCTGGATGATAATGCCTTATATCGACATCCGGATTTGGCGCAATTGCGTGATGCTTCGCAGGAAAATGACAAGGAATACCAGGCGAGTCAATTTGATCTAAATTATATTTCTTTGGATGGGGATATCGGTTGTATGGTGAATGGGGCGGGTTTAGCCATGGCGACTATGGACTTGATTAAGTTGCATGGGGGAGAGCCGGCTAATTTTCTGGATGTAGGTGGTGGTACAACAGCCGATAGAGTGGCAGAAGCGTTTAAGTTGATTGTATCAGAATCACGGGTTAAAGCGATTTTGGTCAATATCTTTGGCGGTATTGTGCGTTGCGATTTAATTGCAGAAGGAGTGATTGAAGCGGTTAAAGAAGTGGGTGTGGATATTCCGGTTGTGGTACGACTAGAAGGCACTAATGTGCAAGCTGGGAGAGATATGTTGTTGAATAGTGGGCTGTCTATTATTTCTGCAGAAACGCTGGATGAAGGTGCGCGAATGGTGGTGTCTGCTTCAACGGGAGAAAACCTATGAGTGTTTTGGTTAATGCAGATACGCGGGTATTGTGTCAGGGCTATACTGGAAGACAGGGAACTTTTCATTCCCAGCAAATGATCGATTATGGCACGCAGCTGGTGGGTGGTGTTACGCCAGGAAAAGGTGGGCAAAGCCATTTAGATCGCCCGGTCTTTAATACCGTGAGTGAAGCTGTGTCAGAAACGGGTGCTAATGCCAGCGTTATCTATGTGCCGCCACCATTTGCTGCTGATTCTATTTTGGAAGCCATTGATGCTGGAATAGACTTGGTTGTCTGTATTACTGAAGGTATTCCCGTGCTGGAAATGTTGACGGTTAAGGCTGTATTGGAAGGCAGTAAGACCCGACTTATTGGTCCTAATTGTCCAGGAATAATTTCGCCAGGATCTTGTAAGATAGGCATTATGCCTGCAGCCATTCACCAGCAAGGCAAAGTGGGTATCGTTTCTCGTTCGGGAACCTTAACCTATGAAGCTGTTTATCAAACGACTCAGGAAGGTTTGGGGCAAAGCACGTGCATTGGTATTGGTGGAGATCCCGTTAATGGGATGAACTTCATAGATTGTTTGCAATTGTTTGAAGAAGATCCACAAACAGAAGGGATTATTCTGGTGGGCGAAATTGGTGGCTCTGCTGAGGAAGAAGCCGCCGAATATATTCAACAGAACGTTAGTAAACCCGTTGTGGCTTATATTGCTGGAGTGACGGCTCCTAAGGGTAAGCGTATGGGGCATGCCGGTGCTATTATTAGTGGCGGTAAAGGAACGGCAACAGAAAAGTTTTCTGCTTTAGAGTCTGCAGGAGTTGCAGTGACACGTTCGCCCGCAGAGATGGGATCTGTTATGGCGAAGGTATTAGGTTAGATCGTGTAGGATAGAGACGCGCCCTGATATGCGGTTAGCATAGATAGAGGGCGTGTTTCGAATGGCAATTTACAATCAGATGATTGTTAGGGGTCGATACAGCCCTGTGGCTCCGGTAAGCCACCAACGCGGCAACCCTGTCGAGATGGGCCGTGAGGAAATAAGGTGTACAGATATGCTTCACTACTTTTTTCTTCTCCCCAAGCTTCCCGTAAGTGGTTTCTTAATAAGTGAACCATCGGAGCAATACCGTATTCAAAATAAAATTGGCGGATGAAATCAATCAGTTCCCAGTGTTGGTCGGTCAGTGTTAAGTTCTCTTTCTCAGCCATAAAAATGGCGAGTTTTGGACTCCATAGGCCAATATTGATTAAGTTTCCGTTATCCGATACTTCGTATGTTTTTCCATTGAAATTGAATTGATCGAGAAAATGGATTGGGCGTGGACGGGCTTTCTTTGCGCGCGCCTTCGCTACGGGGTGATCTTCAAGGGGTTTTCCAGTAGGGTCTAGTTCGACATCCAATGCTGGACGAGGTAAGCCAGCTACGTGGGCAATTTGGGTGGTGCCGTCAGGGAATAACTGAAAGATTTTTTGTTCGGCTTGACGCGCTGTGGTTTCGGAGTTCACGCACATGTTACGCAATAGCTTCATAACAGGCGATAGATTATATTGATTGTAAAATTCACGCATACAATAAATAACTTGCCAGTGTTCATCACTTAAAGGGCCTATGCCCCTGTTTTCAGCAATTGTAACGGCATCTTCTTCGGACCATTCGGATAGATTATTTAGTGACATTTTTTTAGGAGTATTTAGCTATATTTAGTGAGTTTTAGTTACTTAAGACTAGAGATATAGTTACTTAAGACCAGCGAAATTTTGTAGAAGCATAGTGCCTGTTCAACAATAAATCAACGACTACAATCGCGTTGTCCTATAAGACCTTTCCCTTTTTGGCGAAATCGCGTAGAATGCCTCGATTATTTTCTCAGGGGAGTTTTGTATAGATGGTTACCATTCGTTTGTCTCGCAGAGGGGCTAAGAAAAAACCTTTTTATTCTATCGTGGCTACAGACAGCAGAAGTCGTCGTGATGGACGTTTTCTAGAGCGTTTAGGTTATTTTAATCCATCAGCAAAAGGTGGAGAAACGCGCTTACATGTTGATGCAAATCGGGTGGAGCATTGGCTGTCTGTTGGAGCGCAAACATCGGTAAAGGTCAATAGTTTATTGAAAGAAGCTGAAAAACAGTCAGTTGCCGGCTAGCAGTTGGTAACCGTATATGCCTGCAGGTCTTGCTGATAATTTTTTTAAGTTGTTTGAATTTCCTCAGGCATTTTTGGTCGATGACGTCATCTTGGCCGAGCGTTACCAAAATCTACAGAGAGTTGTTCATCCCGATCGTTTCGCGTCTTCTGGAGACAGAGATCGTCGCATAGCCATGCAATTGGCGGCCCATGTTAATGAAGCCTATCAGACGTTAATTTCACCGGTGTCTCGAGCCATTTATTTATTGGGCCTATTCGGGATTGATGTTGAGTCAGTATCTATTCAAGATACGCAGTTTTTAATGCAGCAAATGACATTAAGAGAAAATCTTGAAAAGATTCAGTCTGCTGGTAATCTTCGTTATGAAAATCTTCTTCAAGAGTTTGTCGCTAGCTTGAGTCAGTCTGAAAAATTATTGCAGACTGAACTTGAAGTGTGTTTTGATCAGGGAACGGATGCTTCTTTGCATGAAGCGGCAAGGGTCGTGCATAAAATGCAGTTTTTTAACCGTTTGCAAATTTCAGCAGGTGAAGCGAAATGACTTCCTTAGATTTGACAACTCAGTCGGAAAAAACCAGACAAAATCTTTTAGGTTTGGATCGTCAGGGGTTGGAGGAGTTTTTCGTTAATCTTGGTGAAAAGCCTTTCCGTGCTCGTCAAATAATGCAATGGATATACCGTCATAAGCAATTGGATTTATCCCAAATGACTAATTTGGGAAAAGGTCTTAGAAGTCGTCTGCAGAATGAAGCAGAGATCTGTTTACCAGAAATCTTGTTGGATAAGGCATCCGTAGATGGAACCAGAAAATGGGTATTAAAACTGTTTGATGGTAATGGTATTGAAGTGGTGTTGATTCCTACAGAAAATCGCAGTACGCTGTGTATCTCCTCGCAGGTAGGTTGTATACTAAATTGTCGATTTTGTTCAACTGCTCGTCAGGGATTTAACCGAAATTTGACTACAGCTGAAATTATCGGGCAAGTGATGGTTGCTGTGCAGGCAATTGAAGAATCTGACAGTATTGTTGCTCCATTGACAAATATTGTACTAATGGGAATGGGAGAGCCACTGTTGAATTTTGATAATGTGGTACGTAGCCTAAATGTTTTGACTGATGATTTGGCGTTTGGTTTGTCTAAACGTCGTGTCACGTTGAGCACAGCTGGTGTTGTTCCTATGTTCGATGAGTTGGCCAAGACAGGCGTTAGTTTAGCTGTGTCTTTACATGCGGTATCCGACAGTGTTCGAGATAAGTTGGTGCCATTGAATAAGAAGTACCCTATTCGTGAATTGTTAGCGGCTTGTCGGCGATATGTTCAGGGAAAAAAACAACGACGCATTACCTTTGAATACGTGATGTTAGACGGGGTAAATGACAGTTTGGAAGATGCCAGAGAGTTGGTGCGGTTATTGTCTGGAATTCCGGCGAAAGTTAATTTAATTCCCTTTAATCCTTTTCCAGGAGCCGATTATCGTTGTTCTGACAAAGACGCGATTAAGCGTTTTGGAGATGTTCTCATGCGCGCAGGATTTATGACTATTGTGCGTTCTACTAGAGGCGAAGATATTGATGCGGCTTGCGGACAGTTGGTTGGTCAGGTGATTGATAGAACCCGTCGACAACAACGTCTTAAGTTTTCTGATGTGTTGCCATTATCAAGTTAACAGGATTGCCCATGAAATTGCGTAACACCCAGAAACAGCAGGAATATCCGGTAGGAAAAGTAGAAAGAGATCAGCGAACAGCCGGATTAGGAGAGCAGTTAAAAAATGCTCGGGAAAATGCCGGATTAAGTATTCAGGATGTGGCAAACAGCTTGAAATTATCGCCAACCTTGGTGAGTGCGTTGGAGAATGACGATTATAGTCCGTTGCCTGAGCCTGTTTTTGTGCATGGCTATATTAGAAATTATGCGAATATTGTTAATTTATCCCCAGATCGTTTATTGCGTAGTTATGATCACGGAGGAACGCCTTCTCCTAATTTGACGGTGACACCCACGGTTAGTACGCGCTTTCAATGGACGGATACTTTGGTTTTGAGTGCGTTGGGTTTAAGTACGTTGTTATTGTTGGCGCTCTTGACGTTATTTTTCCCCAGAATTGAATCGTGGTGGGCTAACGAAGTTATCCCTTCAGGTTTTGTTGATGGTTTTCCCGAACTACCGGAACGGAATCACGGTTCTTCGAATCATGTTTTTAATTCAAATCCTATCGTGAATTCAGTGGATTCTTTGGTTCTCAATAAGACGGATGAGGACTCGGGAAAAAGAATTACTTTAGATGAATTGGGTATGGATGATGTGGCTGGTTCTGATGAAAACCAGATTGTTACGATGCCTGAGGAATTTGATTCCACTATCGGTGTAGATGAAAGTTTGTCGGCGATATCCACAGAAGTTGTGGTATTGACTCAAGAAGATCCTATGGGAATAGGCATAATTGAGGTTAATAAACACGCAATAGAATCATTGGAAGTTGTTGATCATGTGTCGGTTACTGATTTGGAGACAAAAGGAAATTTAATTTTAGAAAGTACTGGGGATTGTTGGGCAAGTATTAAGGATAGTTCAGGTGAGAGTGTGTTTGATGGAGTTTTGAAGGCTGGTGAGCACAGTTTTATGGGTGTGTCTCCCCTTAAGCTGATTCTTGGTAAACCAGAAAATATTGCTAAAATTTCATACGATGGAATTCCTGTGGATGAGAAGAAATTCCGTGTTAAGAGGGTTGCTCGATTTAGTGTTGGAGAAGTGACTAATGAGTAAGGGAAGCGGAATTGAGGTAGAGAAACAAAGTGCTGATGTTTGGGTTTTAATTGTTATTGGGATTGGTCTCCTAGTATTCAATATTGGTTTTGCGATGAAATTATTTTCCACAGACAAAGTGGTTTCGGATCTTATTGGAAATGTTGAAAAAGAAATTCATCAATTAACAGAGAAGAAGCCGATTAACACAGAAGGTGCTTTTTCTAAAGTAGAAAAAGCAGCGGTTGACGCCAAGAAAGCGCCTGTTTCCAAAGTAGAAAAAGCAGCGGTTGACGCCAAGAAAGCGCCTGTT
>Ga0233445_1002362_pt1 | contig 12615 bp, 10 predicted proteins | sample SI_124_October20_5_FD_182779 | JGI IMG/M metagenome (GOLD analysis project Ga0233445, IMG submission 182779) | Seawater microbial communities from Saanich Inlet, British Columbia, Canada - SI_124_October2016_100_MG | ecosystem: Environmental > Aquatic > Marine > Inlet | place: Canada: British...
GATGGCTACCCGGGGCCGCAGACCATCTGGATTGGGCTACAGCGATGCCGCGATTTCGTGCAGGGGGTTGAAGCGATGAAGGAGATTGAACGGAGAAAGGGGTAACGATATGAGCTATGGTAAAGGACATCTTTCCATTTGTGGCCTTCTCAGGTGATGTTAAAGCGAATTCTTCAACATTTATATTGGCATCACGAAACAATTGAGCGTGATCTGGTAAAGGTTCAACTACAAATCCATCCCAATTAGTATTCCAAAATATTCTGCTTACAGCGTTATCAGGTAGGTTTCCTCCAATGTCTACAAATACACCTTTATTAGTATGAAAGAAAAAATTTAGGAGGAAGTCTTCTTCATGTGAGTTCTGATATACGGAAGGTTTTGTCAAGTAATTGGTTAGTATGTTTTTGTTCATATAAAAAGAGTTATCAAAGTCAATTGTATAGTGTTTCCATACGGTTTGGGAAACTGAGGTAGTAACATTAAAGGTTAAGTTTGCGTATTGTATTGTTTGATGTATATGAAAAATTTTAAAGGCGTTGTGCTCTCAATCGAATAGTGCGTTTAAGAAAAGAGCGCTTTAGTCTGCTTAATAAGTCTCTACTTTGTGTTTCAGCTGGGCTATGGTCGCCTCCAAAATATTCTCGGTAGCGCCGTTGGACTAGGCTGACTAGATCGGAAGGGTCTACAGTCCTGACCTTAACTGCAGTAAAATGTGAAAGTACCCGTGTACCTTTCCCAATAAAATAGGGTGGAGGTTGATCTTGAAGGCTGTGTGATATGTAGCTCTCTTTTTTCCCATCAATAAAGTGAAAATGGAATGAGAACTCACTAAATCCAGCGGCTTCATAGAAGTCGAAAAAAAGAGTAGGTGAAACTTGGTAGAATCCATGGTCAACCCAGTTGTTTGTGGGGACGTGGTGAATAATCCTTCCGCCTGTTTTTAGCATGTGAGCTGTGTTACGTAAGACCTGTGCAATATCAAAGCAATGTTCCAGTGTTCCCCCATCGTAAATTAAGTCAAAGGCTTGTTTATATTTTTCATTAATTGGACGATTGAGATCTACAACGTGAGTTGCTCCTTCGTCTGGGTAAAAGTCAATAGACTCAACTTGGTTACAACCTAAAGATTTGAATACCCCGGTACTGGGAGCTTCCAGTGTAGGTTCAGCCCAGTTTGCGCCATATTTTGATAAAATTGAACAAATTTCTTTTGAGTTGGCTGAAACTTGTTGAACACCATACATCACAGCCTTTTCGTAATGCTGTCCCTGAAGTGTCATAGCTAGCAGTTTTATTGCTCCTCGCGTCATACCCATAATTGCTCCCTTTGTCGTTGTTTTTGCATAGTGGCCACTATTGTTGAGCGAATTTCTATGAGCTTGGTCCGTGCAGGTCGAGCCAAAGTAGAAGTACAAGCAGAGAATAAGTTAAGCGAATTTGGCCGTGACCAGTTCTCGATTTTTTCCACAAAGCTTGTGCTGTTGTAGCGTTTATAAAGGGTGCAATATCATTAGAACGTGAAAAGAGATCATCGCCTAGCTCTTGCCAGGGCCCCTTAAATAAATCCCTAAGCGGAACTGAGAAACCATGTTTTGGACGATTCCATACACACTCAGGAAGGTGGCGTTTTGCAAGCATCCGTAGTATCAATTTTCCACCATCTTCATCAAAGTGTTGGCTGCTGGGTTGACTAAGTACGCTATCGATTACTGCATTCCCGATTAAGGGAACACGAACCTCCAAACCGTGGGCCATGCTGGCTCGGTCAGTCTTGACCAAGCAATTTTCTGAAAGGTATGTCCACAGATCGGCTCTCATCAAGCTGGCAGTGTCCATTTCTCCTGAGAATGATAAAGCCAGTCTGCGCCATTGTCCCAAAGTATCTTCGGCATGACAGTGTGGAAAAATATTGGCAGAAAATAATTCTTTTAGGCTCTTGCGAGAGGTAGGCCAAGGGCCTGCTTCTACTTGCCTATAAAGCATGCGTTCTTCTCCCCATAAAGCACGCCGTAGCAATTTTCCCGGCAGTATGCCACGCATTACGGCATTACGTAAAGTTGATTGTCCTAACATGCGAGGAAAGTCAGATTGTTGGACACCATAACGTGGGTAGCCAGCAAAAAGCTCATCACCGCCATCTCCACTTACAGCAACAGTAACATGGTTTCGAGTAAATTCAGAAAGGGCGTGAGTCATGACATAAGCAGAATCTGCTAATGGTTGGTCAAGGTCAGCAATAGCGGTAGTAAAGCGTTCTGCTGTGATATTGGGCGCATCGATGACATGGTGTTCACAACCAAAATGTTGAGCCACAGACTTTGCATATTTAGTTTCATCAAAAGCTTTTTGTTGGAAACGCATGCTAAAAGTTTGTAAATGTTGAGCGCCATTTTCTACCAAATAACGTACAGCCAAACTGGAATCTATTCCTCCAGATAAAAATGCTCCTAATGGCACATCAGCTATGCGTTGTGCACGAATGCTGGAGTTTATAGCACAATCCACTTGTTCAATGAGTTCAGTGTGAGTTAGTTGTTGATCTGTAGGGTTGGGAATTTTCCAGTATTGTGTAATTTTTACTCCATTCTGTTCGGACCAGTTAAGCTGGTGAGCAGGTGGTAATTGTTTAACATGTTTGTAAAAGCTGTGTGGTGCCAAGCAGGTTTGGTATGCGAGGTAATCACGTACTGCCTCCCAATCAAATTCACAAGGAAAACCTTTTATCTGTCGAAATGCAGCCAAGGTTGAAGCAAATGATAATCCTTGGTGATCGGAATAAAAGAAAGGTTTTATGCCCATGCGGTCGCGAGCTGCGCTTAAGGTTTGTGTTTTTGCATCCCATATAGCATAAGCGAACATGCCATCTAGTTTTTTGACTAGAGAGTCTCCCCAGGCTATATGACCATTCAGTAGTACTTCGGTATCTGAGTGGGTAGAAAATTTGTGGCCGAGTCTTTCTAGTTCTGCACGCAGTGTTTGAAAGTTATAAATTTCACCATTGAATACTATGGTAAAGCGCTCGTCTTGTGTGCTCATGGGTTGGTGTCCGCCAGCTATATCAATAACTGATAATCGGGTATGCCCCAAAATGACCCCTCCTAAGTTAAGAATATTTCTATTATCTGGGCCACGTGATGCAAGTGCCGCAAGCGCTGAAGCTGCCTGTGCATGCCAAGGAGTATGAATTAGTCCAAGAATACCGCACATAGTACTAGTGGTTTGATGACTGGTGAGCAAGTGCTTCCCATGCACTTGCTACCTTATCAGGTAAGTAGGGTGAAAAATCCATTCTATCCAGAGTTGGTGGTGTTTTGAGGAATTTGATCAAGGTGTTAGCTAGGGCATTTACGTCGCCACAAGGCACTAGACATTCTGGCATGTCACGTAGAATTTCTGCTGGCCCAGAAGGACAGTCAGTACTGATGACAGGCGTACCACAAGCTAAGGATTCGAGTAGCACATTGGGGAGCCCTTCATGGTCTGAACATAGCACAAGTAAGCGAGCCTGTGTAATCCAAGGGTATGGATTGGTCTGGAATCCGGCAATGTGTACCCTATCCTGTAAGCCACGTGCTGTGATCATGTTGGATAGCTCATGGTTGGGGGCGGTGAGTAGTATTAGATCAGGTAGCTCTGTCAATAAATGCCAAGTATCAAGTAGTAGATCATGACGTTTCTGTGGAGAAAAACGTCCGACATGAATAACATAAGGATTATGATGAAGAGGTTTGGATGATTGGGCAGAGAGCGCGCGAATGCTGGATAAATTGAGTGGGTTTGGAATGATATGAGGTATAGAGGTACGCTTTAATGTATGACACAAGTCGTTGGCTACTCCCTTGGAAACTGAGACTAGAGGGGCATTATTTCCATATAAGGCTTGATAACGGCGCTTTCTCCGTTTGGCTTTATTTGGGTTTACTTTTTCAAGTGCAGAAATTTCAGAACCAAGGGTGTTTGCGATGCGGGAATAATGTCGTGGTAATTGTGCTAATTTCACAATTTCATCGGCATAGGGCAAGGTAGAGATGATTAAGTCATATGTTTGATTATTGCTATTGAATTTTTTTTTAAGTTTCCGAGCACTAAGTCGTTTTCCAAGCCAGCCATGTGAGGAGCGTTTAAATCCATTGCCTAGTATTTCTACTGTTAGTTCATTGGGTAGTGTATGTTCGATCTTGTTTTCAAAAATCAGTATGCTTGCAATATGACCGCGCTGGATTAGTAGGTGTGCAATTTTTAGGATGGCTTTTTCTGCACCGCCACCAGAAAGGTCTGTTGTGATAAAAATAAAATGCATTTTAGACAGTATTAAAATTAGTGTTTATTATGATTTTTTTGCAATTACTATGAGGTGTGGCTGCCTTTTGTGTCTTTTAAGATGTCGTTTTACAATCTTTATGGGAGACGTTCCAACGTATTTTAAGTCGATTTCATGAGTATGTTGCACTGTAAAGTTATTGTGTTCTATTTCTTTTTTTAGACTATCTGCAGACCATGAGTAACAGTGTTGCCACCGATGGAAAATTTCCATGGTTAATGGGTTAATGATTAAGTTGTTCGCTAGGTTTTCTTGGTTTGGTGTGCTAATAACTAATGTGCCATTTTTCTTCAGTATTTTGTGTATTTGACCCAGAACTAATGACCTTGTTGTGGTGTCTAAGTGTTCAATTACCTCCAATAAGAATACGACATCAAAGCAGCTATCTTGTTGAGTGATGGTGTTATTGTTAAAGGCACCAAGATAGTCAGGATGATTGCAGAATTTATTATTAGATGATTCACTGCTTTCTTGAGAAAGATCAAAGGTCGCTGTATGGACTCTTTTATTTAATAATTGGTTTGTAAAAAAACCATTTCCTGCTCCATAGTCTAATGCCTGACTACTATTTTTTATGTATGGATATATGAAATCTGCTAGATTCTGTCCATGCTGGTAAGTGAAGTAATTTTCCGGGAATAAAGACTCGAAATCCCAGAAATCTTTTATAGATTTTTCGGTCCATGTCATTATTTTATACTTGGATAAGGTAGGATTTTCTTGAACTGCTTGTTCGATAGATTTCATAGTTGTTAGAGAGATCCTTATTAATTGTTAGGCATAGTTTAACAAAATAAATGGTTATGTAGATAATATTTGTCCTGAATTATATAAATAGCATTCTAAAACCTTTAGGTTGAGCCACTCTTCTGTATATGGGTCTTTAAACTGTCGTATCCATTGGTGAGCATTATATATAATTTTCTCTGCTTCATCAGAGTGATCAATGTAATATTTAACTTTTTCTTCTATATCAGAATAATCATCTTTGAGTTGTACATAGTGGATACTGGGCCTCAGAAGTCCTTCCATTAGCCATGTTTCGTATTTCGGTTTTTTCATGAAAAGCAAAGAGTTAGATGAAAGAATCCATTTGGTACTAGTAGCTACGTCATTGCCCTCAATAGATAGTATGAACTTGTTCTGAAGCTGATCTGTAATGCTCATGAATGGCATTTGCCACTGTGGGTTTAGATAGTTGTTTTTATTATGTTGACCAACATCAATAAGGGGTGATTTGCCAAAAAAATTATTTAAGAATTCGATACGGTGCTGTTTGTAGGCAGCACCTCGCCAAATCAGTTTGTTGTTTTTTTCTCGAAAAAGAGTTGAATCATTAACGAACTTAAAGTGACGAATTTTTACAAACTTGTAAAGTACTGATTGTGTGTTAGGTTGTTCTGATGTGGCAATTGGCCGGCTTTTTACCAAGGTTGGTATTTCTGGCACATGTGTAACATCTCGAAAAAGATAGGCGACACGTGCATCTTGAGGAAAATAGCGCGCATACTCCATCAGATCAATCCAGTACATACTACCAGCTCCTCTAAGAGGAATATCTTTTATAGGTATACCTTGATTGCCTAGTGAAAAAGGTTTAGTGTTCTGGTTATAGTAATTTAGACGCTTCATCAATGCCTTTTCATCGAAGTTGTGCATGCGAGCTTCAAGTTTACTGTAATTGATTTTAAGCAGGCTTTTTGGATAAAGTAAGCGCCCAAATCCTTTTAAGTAGTATAAGAAACGGTTGTGTTGTGTATGTAGTAGTTGCCTTGGGATCATAGCAGTAAGTAGAGCCTCCTCAAAAACTTAGGACTGGCCACCATTCCAATGACCCACCTGAGAATTTTCTCCAGACCTCGCCGTGGTTTTTCGCTGGGAGCATACTGATTGTTGGGTAACCGTACCGCCTCCCATAAAAAAGGGCTACGGCTCTGCTTTTGCAGAGCCTAAAAAAGACCTTCATCAGGATCAACAGGTTCATTACCAGGAAGATGCTGTTGATCCAGACCTCACTGGTCCTGGCTTTCTTGGCCCTGATGTAGTTCAGGTTGTAACCATTTTTGCCTTGTCCAAATTTACCTTCAATCGGGATCCGTTGACAATATTCCTGGTGGCGTTGCTTCTTCAGCCGTTTCAGCTCCTCACGATTCTCCTCGGTGACTTTTTTGGGGCGACCCAGTGGTTTTCCTGCAAAACGAATTTGGTGTTTGCTGAGATATTTTCGATTCTCCCGATTACCATAGACCGGATCTCCCAGTACTGCTTCAGGATAGTGTCCGTAACGTTCACGGTAGACCTCTACCTGTGCCTCTAGGTCATTGCCTTCATTGAAGGCTTCCCAGCGTATTTGGTCGACTCGTGCTATTCCATCTTCTGTTAGGCTGGCACTGAGCTTGGCACCAAACTCAACATTTTTGTTGAGCTTCCCCCGGATGATGGGGCGCACATGGGGCTGGCTGATGCTGACGATTCGGTGATCACAGCGGCGCGTATTGGTGCGGTACATCTCTCTCTGTTGCTGGTAGAGGTGCTGGATGACCCAGTAGCGGTGAAGAAGCCAGCGCGGTAAGGGAATCGGGGCACCCTCAGGATAGGCTTGTAGTTGCCGTTCGATATGATTCAGGTTGCGGCGCAGGTATTGTAGTTGCTGTCTGATACCTCGACGGAGCGCTTTGGTACCCGGTTTACGCTGCTTGACGATGGCAAGGTAGGCTTTGCGTGCCTTCTGCCGATAGGTGCGGGGTTTCTTTTTCTCGCTACTCTTGGCATGAAGTGCGTCGATGATCTTTTCAGTTAGCTCTCGTGCCTCATTGAGTAGGCTTAAGTCAGTGGGGTAGCGTATGGCCTGTTCGGCTACGGTGGTATCCAGAATTAACTTCCCTCTGTTTTCAGGCGCTCGCGGCGGTGTGACTGCTACGCTCTCTTCATCAGGTTGCTCTACATGTTCTTTTGCTACAGGAGTGCCTGACGAGGGATTCTGGTCATTATCCTGATCCTGCTGCCAAACAGTGGCTTTTCCTCTCTTTTCTTTGATACTGTTGATGATAGCTTGGTGAAAGACTTCAAATACCTCTTGTCCCATGCGACGACGAATCTCTACAAACAGGGATGGTACAAAGGGGGCTTTGGTTTGAAACCCCGGTAGTCCTGCGAAGTATTGTAGGTAGGGGTTTTCTGCTACCTGCTCTACGGTCTCTTCATCACTGAGGCAGAGTTTATGTTTGATGATCACGGCCCCAATGACTACACGGGCATCTTTGGCTGGACGACCTTGGGTAGTTGAAAAACTGCTGTAGTACCCCACAGCCAGTTCGTCCCAGGGGATGATATTTGCCATCTTGACCCAACGATTATTTTTGTCCAGTGCAGTTTCGAAGGGGGTGTCGAATTCTGGCAAGGTAAGCTGTTGTTGGCTGTGAGTTCGGATCATTTGGTGCAAGGGTTTCGGCTAGTGGAGTGACAGTTTTCGTGCACTATTATACCACCAGCCACCCATGTTTAATATCTAAATCAATAAGATATAGTTTTTGAGGAGACTCTAAGTAATTATTATGAAAGAGAGATTAAAATTGATTGATAAATATGGATGTTGGACCAGCTCTAGAAACAAGCGAATATCCGTTTTCTTCCATAAAGACTGAGATTTCAGACTTAACTATCTCTCTTATATTATTAGCATAGTCTTCTACGCTAATGACGAATGGTTGGTATTTTCTGAAATTAATATCGTGCAGGACTCCGGTATCACATCCTTCAATATCAATATTTAGATAGTCAATATGGGTAATATTGTTAGTGCTCAGTATTGACTCAATATCATTGACTGGAACTTGAGTGGTCTCAGGGAATCCTCTTTTTGAACCAAGGTCTGCATCACATGTTCCTCGGGCAGAAATTCCACTTGATGCATCTCGTTTTGGTGGTAGCATAATGGGCACAGTATTTCTATTTCCAATCTCTGACTTCGGTAATATGGCACTATAGATATTTGTATCATTAGGTCTTATTCTGTCAAAAAGTTTGATGGTGTTCTTGTTTGCATCGATATTGATTCCGTGCCACCCTTTTAACCATAGACCAGCTGTATTGGAATGATAAAATGGGTGGTAAGCTCCAATATCTACATAAACACCGGTATTAATTTTTCGGACTAATTTTCGAACAAGTAAATCTTCGGCCCATTGTCCGGTATGTATTTTAATATGACCAGAAAAAATAGATGAGATGAGGTGAAAATACTTATTCATTATGGAATGTTCTCATTGTTCTTGAGCGTTAAACTGTAGATTGTAATAGCTTGCGTAGAAATCACCTTTATCGAGTAGTTCTTGGTGACAGCCAGATTCTATAATGCTGCCATCTTTCATTACCACGATTTTATCAGCATGTTCAATTGTTGAAAGGCGATGAGCAATGACAATACTTGTACGACCATGCACTAGTTCTTCCAGTGCTTCTTGGATATAGCGTTCTGACTCTGTATCCAGTGCTGAAGTGGCTTCGTCTAGGATCAGAATAGATGCGTTTTTGTAGAATGCGCGGGCTATGGCTATACGTTGTCGTTGACCGCCGGAGAGAGTAATCCCATTTTGTCCAACTTGAGTGTGGATGCCGTCTGGTAGAGGGGTTATAAATTCAAGAGCATGCGCAGCCTTAAGGGCATTCATGGCTTTTTCTTCATCTGGGATAGGATCAGCGTAAGCGACATTGTTCAGTATGGTGTCATTAAATAGCCGCACATCTTGTGAAACCATGGCGATGTTTGCTCGTAGGCTTTGAAGTGAGATATTATGTATTGAAATGTCACCTATCTGAATATCTCCTTGTTCGAGAGAGTAAAGCCCAGCAAGCAAGTTGGTAATGGTAGTCTTTCCACTGCCTGACTTTCCAATCAGTGCATAGGTTTTGCCTTTGGGAATTGTGAGGTTGAAACCATCGATCACTTTCTTGGTGTCATCATATGCGTAGTGGATGTCTGTGAAATTAATGTCGCCATTGATTGAGTCTGTTGAGAGTATTGCCCTCTGCTGTTGTTCTCTAGTTTCGTCTAGGAGTCCAAAAATAATTTCTGCTGAAGCGAGTCCCCTTTGGATAATGGAGGTAACATCGGTTAGGCGTTTTATAGGAGGAAGCAGTAATAGCAATGAGGTAAGAAAGGATACAAACTCACCTGCTGTTACTTGGTTGTGATTCTCTCCCTGCAGAGCGATAGCGATGATCATAGAAACTGAAAGAGAAGAGAGAAGTTGAACCAGAGGGGTTACGGCTGATTGGGCAACGGTAGTACGCATTGCAAGACCACGATGTTTCTCATTGGCATGCTGGAAACGGGTTTTTTCAAAATCTTCGGCGGTAAAAATCTTGACCACCCGGTTGTTGCTGACGGCCTCTTCAATCATGTGTGTAATATTGGCCAGTGCATGTTGGCTAGAGCGGCTTACCTTTCTCAGTCTTTTATTGAAGTAACGAACGGTTAGGATGATCAAAGGGAAAAGTATGAGCGTAATGCTGGTGAGCTGCCAGTTGAGCCAGAGCAGCCACCCCATCAATGCAAGAATGGTGAGTGTATCCCGAATCAGTACAGTAAGTGCCATGGTGGCTGAGACAGTGACCTGTTGTGGGTTTGTTGCAATATGAGAAGCCAAGCGACCACTGGAGTGTTGATCATAAAAGCGGGTTGGCAGGAAAAGAGTATGTTCGAACATGGCCTGACGAAGGTCTGTAACCACGCGATTTGCCACCCATGATGAGGCGTATTTTGAGGTGAAACCGAGTGCTCCACGGAGCAGAAAGAGGACAACCAGTGCAATAGGAATCCATTGGATAAACTCTTCGTTGTGGTTGGTGAAACCCTCGTCCAGAAGAGGTTTCAGCAGTGCAGGTAGAACCGGCTCGGTAATGGCGAGCAGTGCTAGAAGAACAACAGAGGTTGTCAGTACTTTCCAGTAGGGACGGACATAGGTCATTAAACGGAAATAGAGTGCTCGGCTGTTGAGCTCAGAGTGTTTCATGCTTTCGTTCTAATGTATCTTGATATAGCTGGATCAGTGTTTCGGCCATTGTACTGCCTTTATAGGGTGCCATATCATTTTTTTGTGCGGGAGCTCTTTTTTGAAGGGTCTTAATTGCCTTGATCCATGCTGCTGTATCCAGTGGGTCAGGTGCTGGGATGCCGATCGCTTCGGTAAGGTCTGCGGCTCCAGTTGTGTTGCTGGCAAGGACAGGCAGGCCAGCAGCAGCAGCCTCAAGGGTGCTGTTGGGTAGTGGGTCATAGAGCGATGGAAATACAAATAGATCTGCAGCACCAATAAATGGGCGAACATCTTGTTGTGGCCCCAGAAAATGGACCCTTGACTCTAGTTTCATACTCTTGCTCAGGGAGCTAAACTTTCCCTGGTGTTTGTCTTTACCAATAATGATGAGCTGGTGTTTACCAGAGAGTTGGCTGAAAATTTCTAACAATTTTCGGACCCCTTTTCGTTCATAACCGGAGCCGACAAAGAGCGAAACATAGGCATCTTTTGGGATGTTGTGTTGTTTGCGAATAGAGTCACAATATTCATTTTGCAGGCTGGGGTGAAATTTTTTCTGATCAACAGCGTTGGGGACTACAGTAATTTGCGCTATACGTGAGGGAAAATAGTGAATAATCTCCTGTTTAATGGTTTCTGAGTTGGCGATGATGGTCAGTAGTTTTTTGCTTTCAAAGACACGCTTCTCCTGTTTCAGGATGAACCGATGGTAAGGGGAGATCAGTGTCCAGGTTTTCCTCCACCATGATTGAACACGCTGGCGTTGGTGTAGCCATCCGCGGTGAACGCCATCCCCCGCACGATAGATATCCGCACAGGGAGCGCGTTCATGGGACTGCACAATATCAAAAGTGTGTTGTTTCAGTGTGGCGCAAGCAGCCCGATAAAAGGACCAGTCTCGCCATAGTCGCCCGAGATAAAATGGATTGCACTCAATGATATTGAACGTCTGATTTGCAGGCTTCTTCCACTTGCGTGTGATGAGTGTAATTTCGGTCTCTGTATGCTTATTGAGGGCGCTCAGCATGGTGTCCACAAAACGTTCTGCCCCACCATGTGGTGTGTATTTTTGACGAATAACTGCGATGTGTAATTTTTTTCTCTTTATCGGGCTCATTATCTGATGCGCTCTTGTAGCGTGCCAGAATAGAACTGGACTACATAGCTCTTCTTGTCCTGAAAATTAAGCACGAGATCTATTTGTAATAACTAGGTTGGTTATCTGGACGATCTTTGAAGCGTCGATGAATCCACAGATACTGTTCTGGAGAGTATTGAATAGCCTCCTCAATCAGTTGGTTCAGTTGGTCCGTCTCACTTTGAGTGTGATTGCCATCGATCTCCAGTGGGGGAAGTAGTTTTAACTCATAGCCAGACTGGTCTTTTTTTCTGTATGCAAAGAAGGGGATAACAGCTGCCCCGGTCAGCTTGACGAGACGGGAGGTAGCGGTATTAGTTGCTGCAGGTATCTCGAAGAAGTTAGAGAAAACCATCCCTTTATGGCTAAAGTTCTGATCCATTGCATACCAGACGACTTCCCCATTTTTAAGTAGTTTGACCATCTGACGGATATTATCTCTTGGGATGGTAGAGGCTAAAGTGCGTTCCCGACCGCTTTTAATAATATGATCAATAATGGGATTTTCATTAGGACGATAGACTGCATGGATTGGCCTGCGGGTAGCGAGCATAATGCCAGACAGGTCCAGTGTGGTGAAGTGAGCGCTGAACAGGAGTACCCCCTTGCCTCGTTGCAGAGCCTGATCAAGGTGTTCCAGTCCGGAGATAGAGATTAATGGCTCCAGTTTTTTTCTGGCCCCCCACCAACCTAGTGTGGACTCAAATAGATACATTCCCAGTGACTTGAAATGTTGCAATAGCAGCTGGTTGATTTGCTGCTCTGAATATGTGGGAAAACAGAGCTTCAGATTGATTCGAGCAATTTCTCTTCTCCTGGTCAGGAGTGGAAGTCCCCACTGCCCCAACCTTCGACCTATGGAAAGCTGGAGCTGGAAGGGAAGGCGTGAGAGTAGTCTCAGGGGCAGAAACAGGAGCCAGGTTTTCCAGTGACGTGGGTGATAGATCGGGTTCATCAAGAAATAAGGCTTCAATAGAGGTGGATATACTAGACTCTATCGGCTGGCTGCCTTAACGTGGCTGGCAAAGGCCTCGGCATCCATAAACTGTACCAGGCGGGCAGCAGTGACCTCTCTCCCGGATCGATCAAAGAAGAGGAGTGCAGGGGGGCCAAAGATA
>Ga0233445_1002364_pt1 | contig 12604 bp, 15 predicted proteins | sample SI_124_October20_5_FD_182779 | JGI IMG/M metagenome (GOLD analysis project Ga0233445, IMG submission 182779) | Seawater microbial communities from Saanich Inlet, British Columbia, Canada - SI_124_October2016_100_MG | ecosystem: Environmental > Aquatic > Marine > Inlet | place: Canada: British...
CCACATTTAGAATTAGATTCACTTGTAATTTCACTTCCTGGTATTACACATGATGTACCAGCTTCATTAAGTACAGTTCCTGCACCACATTTAGAATTAGATTCTGAATCACTAACAGGATTTGTTTCTGAATCACTAACAGGACTAGTTTCAATTATTGGTGTTGGATCAATTGTATTTCCGATTTGAATTTCATTTTCTCCAAGCATTTTAATTCCCATAGCTATTCCACCAACAATAATTACTCCAAATAAAATTACAATTAATAATGTACTCTTACTAATTTTCACTTGATTTTTAGGATTACTTTTTTCTCGAGATTCAGTTTGTCTAAATCTTTCATCGTATTCTTTTTCTTCTTCTTCTACAATGTATAGAGAGGAACCACATTTACGACAAAAATTTTCATTTTTAATTGAGTTACCACAATTACCACAAAAATAATTTTTATTTGATTCTAAAATTTCAGGTATTGATTCTTTTACATCTTCAGATATGTCTCCAGCCTCTTTCAAATTTTTAGCCATTTGTTCTGCTTCTTTGTCTTCCTCAACAGTTTCTTTTGGTTTAGGAGATGGCGTATCTTTTATTCGATTTGTATATTCAGGATAATCATAAGAATTGAATCTCTCTAATCTTTTACCCTTATTGTCCTCAAGATATTCTTTAGTTAATTCTCGAAGATACTTTGTATCTGAGATGAATAACACATTTCTTGATTCCAAAGTTGCTTTGATGTGTTCTAGGCGCCCTAGATCACCTTGTTTTAATTCCAATAATGCATTTACATCATCTAAAAGACTATTCACAATCTGTATGTGCCCTCAAAGTATATGAAAGTACTATTGAATAATATCATTCGGCCTTTTCATCTTTTTCTATAATTCCAAATACATTAAGTTCTGTATCCATACATTGAGCATACCATCCTACTTTGAGAATTGCCATTTTAGGAATAATTACCTGTCCTCCATTCTCAATTATCTTTTTTGTAAATTCATCAATTGACGGAACATCAATTGTATTTACAATCCCCATCTGTCCTGGCATTCTTTTTGATAATCCTCCATCAATTCCTGGCTCTTTTGTCCCAGTTTTTGCAAACCAATATTCCATTGGACCGTCCCATTTTTCAAATTTCCAATCAAATACTTTTTTGTAGAATTTTTGTGCTCTTGCCGGATCATCTGCGGGAATATCAAAATGTGACACTCTTGGCATAATTTCCCATCTCATTAAATTATTTAAAAAGATCTTTTCATTTCTGAAATCTTTTTTAAAAAAGTATTCCTAGTAATCTTATGGGAATTATTTCTAATCTAAAAAAAGATCTTGCTACTGCAAAAAGAAACAAAGCAGCACAAATTAATGGAAAAAATCTCAAAGGTGTACTAAAAAAATTCAAAGAAGAACGAGATAGAATTGAAAAAGAGACTGGAAAAAGACCTCAAATTGATGATACTACACAAATGTTTATGCAAAAAATTCTAAATGTATGGTTATCTGAAGGAAAAGAAATCAATGAGCAAAAATTTTGGTTAGAAGTTGATTATAACCGACAATTTGATAATTCTGTTGAATTCTATGAGAGAAAACGCTAGAATTGTGAATTATTTTTATTTTGATTCTAGGTGTAATTTTACACGTAAGGTAATTTAGTAGGAATTCGTTGGCACAAACACATGGAAGCATTTGATTCAATTATTGTTTGGATTGCAGATTTTCTAGGTGAGCATCTCTATGAGGGGATGTTTCTTGCTGCCTTTATTGAGACAATAATTCCTCCAATTCCCACTTTAGCTGTATTTCCAACTGCAGGCTTTATTGCATCACAGCAAGGAATTCCACTAATTGGAATTATTCCAATGATAATATTAGGTGCTAGTGGTGCTACTCTTGGCTCATCAATAATCTACTTGATTGCATTAAAACTTGGACGAGCCGTATTACTTCGATATCTAAAATATTTCAAAATAACTGATAAAAAACTAGAACGAGTTGAGATTTGGTTTGAAAAACATGGTGACAAGGCAGTATTTCTTGGAAGACTACTTCCAGTAATGAGGGAGATGATTTCAATTCCAGCAGGATTACTAAAAATGAAATTTGTAAAATTTGTATTTTACACATTTGCGGGTTCTCTTGTTTATACTGCTGCAACAATTTTAGCTGGATATTATTTCGCTGAAGCGATTGGGCTTGCTACAAATACTTCTCCATGATGTCCGATGAGTTATTTCTATTTTTAAATTTAAAATTAATAGAAAATTTTGAAAGCTGACTAACGGGGAACAACCTTTACTCAGCCCTGCCAGTATGCTCAGACTGGTAAACAATCGCCATGCATTTTGACAATAGGATATTGTGTCAGCTTTCTATAATACTACAAGTGAAACTAGCATTAATTATAGATCATAATATTTTAAACATATGTTCATTATTTTTTAATTTCCCAAACAACTTTTTATTTTAAATTTATTCTGATTTTTTAGCACTGAGAAATTATCAGTAAGAAAGATGCGTAATCGCTTATTATACCAAAATGATTTTTTCATTAATGAAATATGCAAAACTGTTTTTGGCATTATCCATAATTATGGCAGTAGCTATTGCTCCAGTAAGTGGAGCATTTGCACAGACTGATGCTGAAAACTCTGAAATACAAACTGACAAAGAACAACGAAAAGCATACTCTAAAGAAATCAAAGAGCAAAGACAATCACTAAAAGATCAACTCAAAGACCTCAATGACCAAAGAAAAAACAGACTAGGTGATACATTTGATGAGAGAATTCAAAATGTTGAATTTACCTTATCCGTAGAAGGTATTACTTCTGGTTGGGCTATAGTGGATGGTAAAGCATTCCCAGCAGAATTCATACTAAATGTTGATGCTGGACATGCCGAAAAACGAGGCATTGTCTTTTCTGGAATTGGTACTATCTTCATTGGAGATAGAGAAGTAACCTTTGATCTAAAAGGATTTGCAAAGAATAATCGCGTTCACATCAATGGTGTTTCCCAAGATGATGATTCAATTAAAATTCATCTCAAAGGTCACTTTGCACCAATTGCTGATAGTGAGGATTCCTATACTCTAGCATTTACAAGAGCAGCAATTACTGCTGAGAGTTCTGATGTCAAAATTCCACTGGTATTAGTTGGTGATGTTACAGTTACTCCAACAATTACTGATAAACCAGTTGTAGATGAAACTGATTCTGAAGATGTGGCTACAGATGTGCTAGATCTATTAACCTAAGATCTACACTCTTTCTTTTTTATATTATAAAATTATTAAATTCTGATATGGGATTTTTTGAAAAACTCAAAAAAGGAATTGAACTAAAACAAAATTCTCCTTCAGAATCCCTGATACAAAAAACACATGAAAAAATTTCATATCTAGAAAAACAACTAAAAATCACACCTGAAAATTCAAATCTTTATCTTGAATTGTATGGATGTTATGTGGAATTATCAGATTCTCCAAAAAAAATTGAATGCTTGAAAAAAATAACTAAACTCAATCAAAATGATCCCTATCCTTTACAACAATTAGCTGATATCTATTCAAACGAATTAAATGATATGGAGCAGGCAAAATCTTTCCAAGATATGGCAAATAAAATTAAAAAATCCTTCTAATTGAAATGATTTTGTAAATTGATTACAGTATCTTGTTCTATGAATAAATAATTACTACAATTCAAAAAATTGGATGATATCTAATAATACTTACGATGATATTCTTCGATATTCTTTATATACAAAAGCCTATGAGTTTTGTAATGAAAAGTAGACAACTTCTAAGTGTTGTTTTATCTTTGATTATGGTGTTTGGTGTAACTGCAGGTTCTGCATATGCCCAAACAGATGATGTAGATGACACTTCAATAGAAGACGAGCTTGAAGAAATCGAATCTGAAATTGAAGATGAAGTAGATAATACAACAGACGACAAAACTGATGAAGATCATGAAAGAGATGAAGATCATGAAAGAGATGAAGATCATGAAAGAGATGAAGATCATGAAAGAGATGAAGATCATGAAAGAGATGAAGATCATGAAAGAGATGAAGATCATGAAAGAAATGAAGATCATGAAAGAGATGAAGATCATGAAAGAGATGAAGATCATGAAAGAGACATTGATGGAATCTTTAGAGAAAAACTTGCTCAATGGTGTGAAATGTCTGACGAAGAAAAAAGTACAACTGCCGCTAAATATGGTAAAACTGAAGACCAAATAGCAAAATCAAATAACTATTGTACTTTGGATGAATCGGACCGAGTAGCATTTATCGCTGAACATCGAGAGGAATTTAGAGCACATCATGATTCTATGAAAGACAAAATGAATGACAAATCTCACATGAACTATGACAGAATTTGTTCATTATCAGAATCAGACCGTGCAGCAGAAATCATTGATGCAGAAAAACTTGAAAGAATCTCAAATTGGTGTGATATGACACCTGAAGAAAGAGAGGATTACAAGAAAGAACATCATGACAAAGAAGGTAAAGATCATGACAAAAACATGAGAGACATGTTAATGCGATACTGTGAAATGGCTGATGAAGACAAGAGAGCATTTTTAGCTGAACATGACAAAGCAGAAGATCATGCAGAAAAAATGAATACTTATTGTTCCCTTGATGAAGATGCAAGAATGAATTTCATTGAAGATCATAAAGATGAATACAAAAAACATCATGATGACTCTATGAATGACAAATCTCACATGAACTATGACAGAATTTGTTCATTATCAGAATCAGACCGTGCAGCAGAAATCATTGATGCAGAAAAACTTGAAAGAATCTCAAATTGGTGTGATATGACACCTGAAGAAAGAGAGGATTACAAGAAAGAATATCATGATGAAGCAAAAGACCTCAAAAAACACAAAAAATCATTAGAAAAAATGAAAGAAAAGATGGAAAAATCTCCACGTCTAAAATCACTAATTATGGAAAAATACGGTGATGAAGACAGAGAGCATGAAATCAAAATGAAATTTGAATCAAAACATGGTGACGGAGAAAAAATCAAATCAGAAGTCAAAATGAAATTCAAAAATCATATGGCTGAGATGAAAATCAAAATGTCTGATGAACGTAGATCTGCAATTTTAGATAGAGTATCAGAGATGCGAGAATTTAAGATGGAAATGCGTGAGAATACAACTGATCTGTCTGATGAGGAAAAACAAGAACTTAGAGCACAATTTGTTGAAAAGGCACAAGAAATACGCTTAGCTTGGATTTCTCCTCATAATCAAATGAATGCAGGTATTGACGTTGCAGAAATTGAATGTCGTGAAGGATTTAGTCTTGTAATGAAAGCATCAAACGGTGTTCCGATGTGTCTCAAAGCAAATACAGCACTCAAAATGATTGAAAGAGGTATTGCAGTTCCTGCAAACTAATTTTTTATTTTTATTGATAAACCTAGTATTCTTTTTTTGAAGTATTTTGCCTGAAAACTTTTGGTTTTTGTGACCCTGAAAAATCTTTATGACAATCACATTGGCAAGATGAAATTATACATCTGTGTTTTTTGCAATCAAGACAACGTTTACTTCTACCTGTTTTCATTCGTAATTCTTCTATTCGTTTGTTTTTTTCAGACATAAAATAACAGATTAAATAATAATTCTAAAGTGTTTTGAATATGATAAAATAAAAAAAGAAAAATCAATCACACTAGTTTTTTAGTGTGAATGGGTTTATCCAAGATTGGATAATATTTTTATTCAATTCTGCAAATGCGTTTATGTTATCGCTAAAAGTTTTGATATTTTGTACTGTGGTATCAATTGTAGTTTTTGTCAATTGATTGTTTAGTGTACTTGCTTGAACAATTTGCTTGTTTGTATCAATGATTGCAGTTCTTGCAGCATCTGGAACTTCAGTTGTGATGCCTGCTTTTTTTGCAAATTCTTGTTGTACTGATACTGTTGCATTGATTGTTTTCTCACAGGTTTTCATACCTTCTTCTTGCAACTGTGTAATAGCTTGAAAATATTGTGGGGTGATTTTTGAAATATTTTCAAAGTATTTTTGAACATTTTGCTTGTACATTGAATAAACATTGTTTGTTTGTGTATTCTTTGTTTGAGTTTGTGTGCTCATAATATGACGTTCTTACTCCAGTATATATACATTGGTAATGATTGGTATCTATTGGTAATAACAGGTTTCTAATTCCTGAAATAGGCATGACATTCTCTCATTCCCACTTTTGGAATTATATCAAATTTTATATGTCATTTCCACATATGGGATATTATTATGAGAACATCTTATCATATGGCAATAATTGGATCATTTGCAATAATGATGTTAACATCAATGGGGGCTGTAAATGCCGAGTTATCGTATGATGGTCAATTAGAATTTGCAAATTCAATTGAAGAAATTAATGGTCATATTTTAGCAGCAAAGAAAAATATTGAACTTGGAAATTCAGAACAAGCAACAGTGCATTTATCACATCCAATAGATCTGTTATATGATGATATTAGTAAGCAATTAAAAACTAATTCAAATATAGATGAAAAATTAGAATTTAGTTTGAATATTTTAAAAAGTACTAAAACAGATGTAGGTGTTGATTTTTTTGATATGCAAGCAAATGAAATTTTTAGAGTGTTAGATGAAACAAAACTAGCATTAATTCCAGTAGATACTCTAAATGACTCCGTTTTCAAATTAAATACAATTGTCAATATTTTAGAAATGTCTAAAACAAATTATAATTTGGGAATGCAATCAAATGATGAATTAACTAAACTTGTATTACTTGATGATAGTTGTGCATTTATTTGGAGAGCACAAGATATACTTTATAGTATTAATGATATGGAACTAGATCAAAAATATGAACTAGAAATAAAATTAGAACAAACTTTGTTGAATATTTCAACGAATCAACCTTTACTAAATACCAATATACAGTTTGATAAAATAATTGATGAAGTGGGAATGATTGACAAGATTGAATTGACATTTCAAGAAATAGATGTCATTAAAGAAGCTGGATTATTAGATAAACAAAGCAACTCTCATGATTTTGTTATTTTAGAGCAGTCATCAATTCCATCTTGGATAAAGATTAATGCACATTGGTGGGCAGATGGAGTAGTTTCAGATGTTGAATTTCTCTCGGGAATTGAATATTTGATTTTAGAAAATATTTTAGAAGTTCCAACAACCTCTGCATCTTATGATGGTGAAATCAACACCCAAATCCCATCTTGGATTAAAAATAATGCTGCTTGGTGGGCAGATGGAGTAGTTTCAGATGTTGAATTTCTCTCAGGTATAGAATACATGCTTGAGCGAGGAATTTTAACAGTTTAGCCCGAATCAAATTTTTAGAGAGTTATTTTTTCAAAAACTGCAGTTTTCACATCCCAAATTCTAGGATTTGAAGTGTTTACCTCTAAAGCATTCCTTACAAATTCTACTGTCTATTCTACTTTTCAAGAATTTTGCTTGTCCTTCATTTAATCTTCCATGCTGAAGCAAATTCAATAATTCATCTGAATGAATTATCGGAAACTCTACTTTACAACTACACTTTGAGCATTCACAACTAATTCTTAATCCCAATAATATCACCAATAATCATAATCCGCCACCTACAATCTCTCCTAACTCTAATTCGTAACCACTAGGATCAACAATGTATACTGATTTTGATTTTTCCCAATTAACTACACCTCCATAAAGTATCTCTACTCCTAATTCATTACATTTTGAAATGATTTCATCAAAATTCTCTACATTAAATCCAAAGTGAGCAATTCCACCTTCTGGTGTCATGTCTGGTACTTCATATAGACAAAGCTTGATTGAATCATTTCCAATAATCTTTGATGGAACATCAATTTTATTTTCATTTTCTTCTTGTTTTATCACAAAACCAAAAAGATTTTTGTAAAATTTTACACTTGCATCTAAATCTTTGACTTTCATATTGACATGATCTATTATCCTAGCTTTGAGAACCACTACTATCAATTCTCACAAAATTTACTTAAGATTATGCCCTACAGAAATATCTAAATCCCAACCATTCAACAGAATATTCATGGAGTTACCGCGAGGCATGAAAGATTTTGAAGAATCTGAGAATACAAACATTGAGCATATTAGATATCACTTTAAACAACTCTCAAATCTATATGGGTTCTCATTTATGGATTCATCCCCAATTGAATTACTATCCACTCTAGAAACTAAATCAGGTCCTGCAATTAGAGATGAAATTTACTATTTCAAAGATAAAGGAGATAGAGAAGTAGCACTACGATTTGATTTCACAATGGGATTAACCAGATATGCTACTGCACAAAAATCCATGAAACTACCTGCAAAACTCTCAGCATTTGGTGGCGTGTTTAGATATGATGAGCCTCAAAAAGGGCGTTACAGATACTTTCACCAGTGGGATATTGAGATTTATGGCAAAGCAAATTTGGAATCAGAAGCAGAAATTATTGAATTAACATCTAGATTATTTGATTCATTATTACTGAAAAATATTACAATTGACATTAATCACAGAAATCTTGTAGAATCATACATTAACAAAATCTTTGATTCCACAGATTCACAACTAGTGGCAGATATTTTACGAGCAGTAGATAAAATTCAGAAAAAATCTAAAGAGAAAATTATTGATGAATTCAAAGACAGATATGATGAAAGCAAGTTAGAAAAAATCTTAGAATTTTCACAAATTAAAGGTACAATTAAAGAAATTGAAAATTCATTTGATGTATCACATCTTGAATCCTGGGATGAACTAAAAGAATTATTTGATTCACTAGAGAATAGAGGAGTATCAAATGTTAGAATTAATTTCGGTATTGTGCGAGGATTAGATTACTATTCGGGAACAGTCTTTGAAGTATTTGATAAAAATTCAACTTTAGGTGCTTTAGCTGGTGGAGGTAGATACGATACTCTTACCAAAGCATTCAAGCGAGATGACTTGGGTGCCACAGGTGTAGCTGGTGGTGTTGAGAGAATCATTCTAACAATGCAAGAACAAAAAATAATTCCAGATGTTTCACAAAACAGAATTTCAGTACTATACATTAATGATGAGATGAAAAAAGTTGCACATTCAATTACATCATTACTTAGACTCAACAAAATTCCTGCAGACATTGATTTGGCAGGACGTAATCTAAAAAAACAGATGGATATTGCAAGTGATTCTAGATTAACCATTATTGTGGGACCACAAGAACTTGAACAAGGAAATGTTGTCCTCAAAGATATGGTTACTGGAACTGAGGGAGTTATCTCTTTAGAAAAACTAACTGAAGATCCAAAAACTATTCTTAATTTAGAAAAGCACTAGTCAAATTCATTATTTCTGGACCAGTAGTTAATGAACCAACTACGATACAGTGGTTATTTGCCAAAACACCTGATGCAACGTATGGTACTCCATTATTAATCGAACTAGGTTCTATATTCACGCCTAGTAAATCCGAAAATATCTCCATATCTTTCTCATCTGTATCTGGATGAATTGCAGCACCTGAATTATTTGAAACCATTACAGAACCAATTTGATTAAATCCTGCAATTCTTTTCTGGATTGTTTCAACACCCAACACATCAGAAATTGTTTTACATTCTTCTTTTGATAACCATGGAGATACAACTGCTCCTTTGTCATTTGCACAAATCACATTACCTAATGCATTAAATTTTGTATCAAGCACTCCAACTTCTAAATCCGTTTCAGCTTTTAGAAAATCATATTCGTTTTGATATGCAGTAGTTGGTAATAGAATTCCTTTGTTATTCATTACAGATAATGCACCTATTAGTCTGGTATTAGCTACTGCAGTAAAATGAATATCAATATCAAGATATTTTTCAAGTTTGTCTGCTTTTGTTTGTGCAAATCCTAATGGCACTAGTCCAATACTGTCATTGACACTAATGTAGACTCCAAGATTAGGTCCCCTATACACATCATACTTTACAATATCCATATCCAAAGAATTGATCGTAGAACATTATGAACGTAAGGGATCATTTCATGACTGTATGTCTACAATTGATCTGCCCTAGCTTTAAATAATATCTAAAAAAAAATTCATTTATGCCAATAGCAGAAAATTTCCCTGAAGGTCTAAAACCACTTGGAAAAATAAGCCTAGATGATGGAAATTTCCATATCATGTGGGGTCCAGGAAAAGAGAAAAATGTTGATGGCTCACAAGCTGAAGTGTTTGCAGATTCAGATGTAGTTGCAGCATATGCAGCAAGAAACGAAGAACAAGTTCCTTTAGGAATTAGTGGAACAATGGTTGCAGTAGATTGGGATTCATGTGTTGCAGATGGTGCATGTATTGAGGCATGTCCGGTACAAGTTTTTCAATGGTACAGAACTGAAAAAGATATTCCAGCAAAAGATGTCGTTGGTCAAACTTTTGAGGGAACTGGCAGTGATGTAAAAGATGAGCGCAAAGATCTAACTGACAAGGCAGATCCAATTAGAGAACATGATTGTATTTGGTGTATGGCATGTGTTTCTGTTTGTCCACCGCAGGCAATTAAAGTCGATCAGTCAAATGTTGAAAAACACGAAGTGGCTGCAAAATCTATGTAAATTTTTATCACAATTTCAAAATTATTATTAAAACAAAATTTAGTTACAACTAATTTTATCTAGCTTTAAATAATATTCTAAATTAATTCTGGCATGGTAGATCTAGTTATACCAGAAGACTTTTGTCATAATGATGTAGAGCCAACAGGTAAAACAAGTCATTCAGATGGAGAAAATAAACACTTTATCTGGGGTGATGGACGTTCTGATGGCGCAGCATTCTCAAACGATGAAGTAAAAGCAGCTTATGAAGCACATGGGGAAGAACAAGTTCCTTTGGGTATTCATGGAACAACTGTTGCAGTCGATTGGGATGCATGTACTGCACAAGGTTCATGCTTTGGTGTGTGCCCTGTTCAAACATTCCAATGGTACAGAACTGAAAAAGACATCGCTGCAGTAGATTGCAAGGGTGAAACTTTTGAAGGTACTGGACTTACAGAAACAGATGAAAGATTAGATTATTCTGACAAATCACAACCAATCAGAGAACACGATTGTACAATTTGTATGGCATGTCAAGAAGCATGTCCTGAAGGAGCAATTCTAATTGAAGCATCTAATTTGGAATGGCATGAGAAAGCAGATGGATCATATGTAAAAATGCCATCTAGCGGTGGCGGACCTCACTCAGGTCATTAAAGAAATTTTTTCTTTTTTCTTATTTTTTATTCCACTTATTTTCTCTTCCTCAACAAATTTTAATCACTGTTTTACAACAATTTTTGCAGAGGTCGCCTAGCTCGGTAGGGCGCGGGCCTTGAGAGCCTGTGTGCGCAAGCATACGGGGGTTCAAATCCCTCTCTCTGCGTTTTTATCTATTTTAGATTACTAAGTTCTGCTAGCATTGCAGATAATTGGATCTCAGAATTAGCTCCAACAAGAATTCTATAATCATATTTTGCAATAACCTCTAAAATTTCTGATAGTTTGGAATGCTTTGATTTGAATACTGCAGCATTTAGATATTTTAAAAAGTCAGATTCAGACATTCCATAAACTTTGATTAACTCAATCATTTTCTCTCTTGCTTCAGGAACCTTTCCAGATAATGCAATTTTTAAAACATCATCTACATCCCCAGTTTTAGTTAGACCAGCTGATGATTTTACATTGTCTTCAGTTATTCCCCCAAGACTTGCAGTTGCCTGCATTAGATTAATTGCATGTCTCAAATCCCCTTCTGAATGATCATAAATTGCCTTTAGTCCCTTTTTGTCGGCCTTTACTTTTTCTTTTTTTGCAATTTCTTCTAGTCTACCAATAACGTCTTCTTCAGAAATTGCTGTAAACTTGAATGTTGCACATCTACTTTGAATAGGATCAATAATTTTTGAAATATTGTTTGCAATGAAAATAAATCTACAAATTTTTGCAGTATCCTCAATTATTCTTCTAAGGGCAGTTTGAGCATCTGAAGTCATTTCATCTGCTTCATCTAAAATAATTATTTTAAATGGAATATCTGCCATTCCTGCAAATCTTGAAAACTTTTTCACTTTTTCTCGCACCATTCCAATTCCTCGCTCATCTGATGCGTTTAGCTCAAGTGTGTTGTCTTTGGCAAATTCGCCTAAAATTTGTCTACTAATACACAATGCTGTAGTTGTTTTCCCAACTCCTGCAGATCCTGAAAACATCAAGTGAGGCATATCTGTTGGATCTTTGATTAATGCCTCAAGACTGCCAATAATTTCAGTTTGACCAACAACTTCTGAGAGTTTTGACGGTCGATATTTTTCTACCCACATACCTGTTGCAGACATCTGAGTAATGTGGGGCAATTCCCACTAATAAATCCGAATTGGTTATTGTACAATACAGTAAATTAAAATCAAAATCATGATAAATTATCATGCGATCAGCCTGAGGTTAATTAGGATCAATTGATCTCACCAAATTGTTAATAGAATTGATCGATCCGATACTTAGGATCTGAATCAACATTAAGTG
>Ga0233445_1002365_pt1 | contig 12602 bp, 12 predicted proteins | sample SI_124_October20_5_FD_182779 | JGI IMG/M metagenome (GOLD analysis project Ga0233445, IMG submission 182779) | Seawater microbial communities from Saanich Inlet, British Columbia, Canada - SI_124_October2016_100_MG | ecosystem: Environmental > Aquatic > Marine > Inlet | place: Canada: British...
CTTTGCATGTCTCTAAACGAGAGATTAACTCCTGCTTCAATTCTTCCTCATCTGGACCCACAATTAATAGCGCCACATCATTATGTTGCTCACTAACATTTTTGAATGCTTCGACAAGCTCAAACATACCTTTTTCTTTTTTCAACCTTCCAACAAATAAAAATATCACACAATCATCTTTGATATTTAATTTCTTACGGATAAGATTTCTATGTATTTTTGAAGGCTGAAACCGGTTGACATCTACTCCACTAATCGATCCACTACCTAAAACAATGGAAAGGTCTTTAGATAGGACACCCTCTTTAATTAAAAAATCTTGTTGGGAAAAGCTATCCACCAAAATATTAGTATTAAGCGTAACAATAATTTTATCTAATAATTTTAAAAACCAACGACTCACTCCTTTTTTGGTCATCCACACTTGGCCTGTAAATGTATGCAAACGATTAGGTACGCGAGTAATCCATGCAGCTATCGCACTCAATAGTCCAGCCTTAGGAGATACTGAATGAGCTAAAAAGAATCCATTTTTATAAAATATTAAGACTAATAGTAACAAAGCTCTTAAATCTGAAAATAAACTTATATTTCTTTCTATGGGTAGGTTGATAATACTAACCTTGTTAGATATATTATCCAATATAGATCGATTAGTATTCAAATTAGTGATAATAGTCACATCATACAATTCAACCAATGCGTTAATTTGGTGCGCAAGAAATACCCTGGCAACCATTGGTGTTGAAGTGATAATAGCTATTTTTGTTTTGCAAATAATACGAACCTCTCTTTCAGAGTCATTGAATATTTAAACTCTAATATTTTTTGCACCTTGATAGAATTATAAATACATCTACTAGTGAGTGCATCAACCCTAGAAGATGTCAACGGAAATCCAGGAATCCGACCAAAAATATCTACAATTACTCTAACGACACTCTTTGGCAATCTTAATATTTTTTTATCAGGCGCAAAAGCGTCAATCATTTTTTCTACTGTGGTTGACTGGGACAAATTAAAAACCTCTCCCAAGGATTTCTCATGAGAGCCGCAACACATCAATGCATTAACCACATCTGAAACATGAATATAATTAACTAAAGATTCATTTTCTTTACCTATAAAAAAAAATAAGCCCTTGCGAACTGCATGCAACAAACCTCTTAAAGACTGGTTAGGCATGCCACTACCAAAAACATTAGAAGGGCGAAGAATTACACAGGGGATACCGCTATTTTTTACTATCTTATCAGACTCGGTCTTAGTTTGTTCGTAAACTCCAACAGGCTTCTCTTTTGAGCTTTCAGTAATCATGCCAGCACGGCATACGCCATAAACTCCAACACTACTCAACTGTACCCAGCGACCAACTTTTCCTTTCGCGACATCGATCAATCTTTGAGTTCCATTAATATGTAACCCTTCCATTAATGATTCATTATTTATTTCACCGGCACAATGATAAAGAACATCAACTCCATTCACAAAATCAGAAAGATTAGCACTTGGGCTGGATAAATCCCCAAGAAAATATTGAGCCTTAATATTTTTTAATGGTGGCTTTCTTGACAATAATCGAACATGATCACCTTGCTCAATATGGCGAGCAACAAGTATTTTTCCGATAAAGCCACTACCTCCTGTAATTGCAACATTCATCTATATATTACTCAATTAACTTTGTTTGTATTATTAACTAAAACTTCTTTTTTACAAAACTGAATCCAATTGTATATAGCACTATCCCAAGACAATTCACTTTTTGATATCTCAATATTATGGATTCTAAATTTTTCACAATTAGTATTCATAAAGTTCAAAATTGTATTGGCAGCCTTATCAGTATTACGAAAATCACAAGATATACCAATGCCATAATCTTCTACAATATCTGAATACCCTAATGTATTTTCTTGAACTACAACCGGAATTCCACATGAAATAGAATCGAATAACTTTAATGGGCTACCTGGGCTAATTCTATTATCTGCAACTGGGATCATTGAAATACTGGATGCATTTAAATATGTTTTTGCTGTTTCTATATCAACGGAACCTACAAAAATTATATTTTTTATACCGTGACAATCCTCAATTAAAGTATCCAAGTATTTAACATTTGCAGAACCTACAATCAATAAAATAACCTCCTCATTTACAATGTTAATTTTTTTAAAGACCTCTAGCAACAGTTCGACACCATGCCACTTACTTACAGACCCTAAAAAAATTAAATACTTTTTACTATGATCCAATCCTAACTCTCTAATAGCGTAATCTCTATCTTGATGATAAAAATCAATTGTATTACAGCCATTGTATTGATACATACAAGGTGTTTTATCTATATTAATATTTAATTTATTAATATAATACTTCATTAGGGTTGGATGGTTAAAAATAATTCCATCTGAGTTTCTAATAAAAAAATTTAAATAATACGAATATAATTTAATAATACTAATTAATAACTTGCTTTTAAAAATCTGACCGGCCTCATCCTCAATAACACCATGAACTTCTCTTACTACCGGTATTGAGTGTATCTTCCCGGACAAATACACTCCAAAGCAGAATACACTTCTAGATATTATTATGTCAGGCTTTTTGATTCTAGAGAAGCTTAAAAGAAAATAGCTTAGCTCTAGGTAAAAGAACAGCCATATCCTGTAAATATAAGAACTGGTTTTAGTGTATGAAACCGAATAAATTCTACCATTATATTTAGATGAAATAATTTGAGATTTTTCTCGTGAAGCTTTTTCTTTGCCAGAGCTACCCTCTAAATCAATACTAATAACATAATCTACTAACATCTTAGTTCGCCTTATCTTGATGAACTTTATGTCTAATCAACCAAGATATTTTTATTATTTTTCTAAAAAAGTGCTTTGGGCAAAGTGCTAAGCCTCTAATTACTGACACAATTGCACCAATGTATTTTGATGCTAAAAACTGGTCCGATGCCTGAACCCAGTATGTTCCAGCAAGGGCACAATTTTGCATAGATTTCCTGATTTCCGGATTTTTGTTAAAAAACCTTTTCAGAACCAGTCTTCTTTCGTTGCCTTTATTTTGCAATCCCGTTCTTGTTTTCGTGCCTTCATACTCTCTAGATACGGACAATATCTCATTGATATAATTAAGCTTTTCGAATCTATAGAAGTACAGTATCTTCAAAAAAAAATCCCAATCTAAGGCATAGTTAAGGCTTGAGTCTATCTTTTTTATTTCACATTTTGAAGATATAAAAACAGATGGCTGACCAAAACTTTTTCCAAGTAATAATGTTTTCCAGGTGTATCCTTCAGGATTTTTAACTCCAAGCGTGTTGTTGTTAATATCAACAGACTCACATTTACCAACATACAGCACAGGTCTATTATAACGATATTCTTTTGCAACTTTAGACAGAGAATTGTTTACATAATAATCATCAGAATTCAACCAAGTAATAATATCTCCAGTAGACATAGACCAGCCAAGATTAATAGCATTAGCTTGACCTCCATCTTTTTGACTTACCCAATAATATAAGTACTCCTCATATTTTTTTATGATATCAACACTATTATCTGTGCTACCTCCATCCATTACTATTATTTCAGTATTTTTATACGACTGGTTGATTATAGACAACAAACACTCTTCTAAAAAAATCCCTTGATTGTATGATGGTATAACTATACTTATTTTTGGGTATTTCATAATTTTTTAATTTCTTTTTGCTTGAAAGATATTAGAGCGCCATAGAATAATAACAATGTTGTTGCAATTTGTGTCATAAAGAAAAAGTCTCCAACAAATCCAAATATAAAAAACAGAATCAGGTAGATGCTTAATTGTCGATATTCTCTTATTTTGTACGTCTTATAAATAAATAAAGTCCAAAATAAACTGTAAATAAATAAACCCAAATATCCATATGAGAATATAATAGAAACCAATTGACTATCACCTAAGTAATTTCCAAAACCCTTTCCCGCACCTAAGCCAATTATTGGCGACAAATCATTTACCATTGTCAGTATTTTTAAGCCATACTCATACTTTACAGATAAAGATGCAATCCCAGACAAACCTGACTCTGTAAAAGAATTTATCGTTCGATAAACTCTAGATAAATTATTAAATAGAGTGATTGATAAAATGAAAACAGAACAAAATAAAAGGAAGCTTTCTATTAATGATTTCCATGAAGAATACCTTAGGTTAATAATAAAAACATAAATAAAAATAGCAAAAGCACCAATCATTCCTGTTCTGGACCCTGTTAAAAACACCAACGCAAAAGTCAGGAGAAGATATAAATATTTTTTATATATTTTCATTACACCACTCAAAGTGATGACTGATAAAGCAAAAACTAAAAATACTGCAAAAAAGTTAGGATTTGTAAAAGTTCCACTAACACGCACATACTCATACCATGTAGCCTGCGTCTTAAAAAAGTAAAAAACAGAAAAAAATTGACGCAGGTGATCATTAAACAACGACCCATATGTAATAATAAAGATTACAGTTAGTGCAGCAATGGTGGTCTGTACTAAGTATCTGTTAAATAAATAATGATCCCATTTAATTTGAAACGCCATATTAATAACTAAAAAATAATATATCCATCTGTATGTTTCAAATAAGTCCGTCAACACAACATTAACATCTAAAAATATTAACGCATTAAAAATTGAAGCAGCGCCAATAACTGCCATAATCAAAAACAAGTAAGATAATGGAAAAATATTAAATTTAAATTTATTTATTTTTCCAATTTTATAATAGAAATAAAGGATTAACAGAAGCCAAATTAGGTCAATCCCCCTTTTAACAAAAAACTCCATTTCCGAAATATAAGGAAATGGTCGTAATATTGTAAAAAAGTAAATAAGTGAGAAATATTTATGCAAAACCATTATATATTTTTCTTTCTAAACAAAGGTGAGAAACTCACTTCATGATTTATATATGTATTTATTTTATTCTTTATAAGCTCAGAAAATATGCGTACAAAATAGCCTTTATTTTTAAAAAGAAATCTTTTTCCTACGTGGTTAGATTTGAATATATTTAAATTATTCTTAACAAATCTTTTGAATAGATAGTATTTATACTCATTACAAAAATGAACATAAAAATTATTGCCATAGTTTCTTACAATATCATCTCTCCAGACGCTTAATGAATTGCCAATGCCATTAATTCTTTTTTCAAAATCTGTAGTCATTCGATTAGTTTCACCTGCAAAACCAGGGCTTACTAGGCATTTGTCAATAAACAGAATGTTTGTATTAATATATGATAGTGATAACCATAAATCATGATCAACACCACTTTTTATATTGTGGTTGTATCCGCCTATTTCCTGCAATATAGATGTATTGTAAAATTGCCCAGCAACAGGAGGGGTGTATCCTTCAATTATTGCTCTTTTCAATAGCATTTCCATTTTATTAGGACTAACACAAAGCACTTTGCCGCTTTTTTTCAACTTATAACCACAGCAAAAACACCAGTTACTTTCATAATTTAACGCTTCAGATGCAAAAATTTCTACAAAACTTTTATCCCAAATATCATCATCATCACAAAAAGTGAAGTATTTTCCTTTTGCATTGTTTATTGCTGTATTTCTCGCAAAGGCAAGGCCTTTATTCTTTTTATGTGGAATATATCGAATTCGACTATCTTGCTTTAGAAGGCTGGTCAATATTAATTCTTCTGTGCCATCTGTTGAGCAATCATCAACAATAATAACCTCTATGTTTTTATATGTCTGATCTAAAATAGACCTCAAGGTTTTTGGTAAAAGATCCATTCTGTTGTAGGTGGTAATGCATACTGTTACTAGACTATCCATTTATAAAAGGCTTCTTTTTTAACTTTAGGTACATCCTTCCACAGTTATGCTCCTGAGCATAAAAATACCTATTCTTATAGAACTTGTAAAATAAATTATTTAAAAAACTACTATTGATTATCCATAATTTATTTGTCATAATCATATTCAACATAATTAAAAGTTTATTGTTTTTTTGAATATATTCAACCCTTTCAACATTAAAATAATTTTGAAAATATTTCATTAAACTGTCGTAATTAAAATGCTGAAAATGCTTATAGCTTACAGGTTTATTTTCATGAGGCACCGTTAGGTACATACACCCCCCCTCTTTGAGTAATCCTGCTGAAGCTCTAGCAAAATCATCACAAAGTTCAAGTGGTACATGCTCAAATACCTCTATCAAAGTAATTGCATCACATTTTTCAAGATTATGATTCATGATATTTTTGTTTTTATATTTTACGTCTGGATTTAGCGCTTTAGCTAGTTTTATAGCTTTGGCTGAATAATCTATACCCACCACTTTTTTATCTGTAAACATTTCTGACAGTTCTTTTGTTAGCCTTCCATCACCGCATCCAAGGTCAACAATTGATTCTACAGAAGCACTGTCACTCTTTATCTCACCAAGTATGAATTCCATTGCGCTGGCATACTGCTTCCCCCAACTCCAGTTATAATTTTGGGTAAATCCTTCATTATATTTAGGTATGTAGTGGTATGGAAAACCATATTCCACATCTTGTTCTTTCTGTATTTCATTCATCATATCAATCTAGGGTATTATTGTATTCAAAAAATAACTTTATAGAATTAGAGACATGCAATACATCCTCTTCCGATAAGTGCTCACCTATTGGCAAACTAAGAAGTGAAACGTCTGAAGAGTTTGCAAACATCTGCTCATTTACTTGTTTCATATATTCATAGGCTTTCAGTTTTGGTAAAGAGATAGGATAATGAATACCAGTCTGAATGTCTTTTTCAGATAGATACGCTTTCAATTCATCTCTTCTATTAGTGCGAATTACAAACAAATGATAAGCCTGCTTTACCCATCTTTGTTTAATTGGAAGGATTATATCTCCCACCCCATCTAGCTCTAGTAAATACTTGTTTGCAACTTCTATCCTCTTCTCAATCCAGCTATCCAAATATCTTAGTTTTACATTTAGAATCGCAGCCTGAAGACTATCTAGCCTTGAGTTCCTCCCTTCAAAATCATGATCATACTTAGCAACTCTTCCATGATTTGCAATTTTTCTACACTGAACTGCTAATTCACCATTATTGGTTGTGATCGCACCTCCATCACCATAAGCACCTAAATTTTTACCTGGATAAAAACTGAATGTCGCAACATCTCCTATCCCTCCAACCCTTTTTTCTTTGTATTCAGACCCATGTGCTTGTGCGCAATCTTCAATAATATATAGGCCAAACTCTTTAGCTAGTATAGCCAACTCATCCATATCACATGGATGACCATAAAGATGGACGGCCATAATTGCTTTTGTTTGAGATGTGATACACTTTTTTACATCTTTAATTGAAATAACATAAGATTCCGCATCGACATCTGCAAATACAACTCTATGGCCAGAACGAGTGACTGCTTCAGAACTCGCAATAAATGAATTAGCAGGGACAATTATTTCAGACCCAATAGGCATATTTAATGCTTCAATAGCAATTTCAAGTGCGTCAGTACCATTGCCGACACCGATGCAATAATCTACACCTATATAATTAGAAAAATTACTCTCAAATTGAGCGACATGTTTTCCACCTATAAAGTCAGAATTTTCAATAACGTCTTGAATGGCTTGATCAATTTCTGGTTTGATGCTTTGGTATTGTGCGGATAAGTCTAAAAAACTAATCATTAATTTCCTTAATTTTTATAGCAGGGTTCCCTACATAAACACCTGATTCTGTGATTTTTTTTGTAACAACAGATCCCGCACCTATAACCACATTGTCACAAATATTAATAGGTAATATCGTAGCATTGCTCCCTATGGAGACTCTATTCCCTATGCTTGTACTTTTCCATAAATCTTTTTTGCCATTTGCCGGAGCCCCTTCAGAAAATAAATCATTGATAAACATTACCCCGTGTCCAATAAAGCAATCGTTACCAATGGTCACCAGTTCACAGATAAAAGAATGTGATTGTACTTTTACTCTTTTCCCAATAACAACACCTTTCTGAATCTCAACAAAAGGGCCGACAAAGGTATTGTCACCAATTATACAATCGTATAAATTAACCGGCTCAATAATGGTTACATTAGTGCCGAAATCAACATTCTTAATACTGACAGATTTTAAATTCATTTTTTAGTTTTTTTGTCCCAATCGACAATGTTTAGGCTGAAATTTTAAAAATACCTCTTTTCCAGTTTCTGCAGACTCGTAAATTGCACTAATTAATTCTATACTCTTACGTCCTTGCAATCCGTCAACTAAGTTTGCACTTCCAGTTTCTATACAATCAATAACATGCTCATAATATGCCTGATGTCCAAAGCCGTATACGTTTGGCGGGTTAACTGAAAACTTTTCTAAAACATCAGAGTCTCCGTCTTGCTTATCTTCAAAAGTCCATGTTTGCATTTCATTCACAGCCACACCACCAACTACAACAGTTCCATTTTCACCTAATATCGAGATTGAGCCTTCTAAATTTGTCGGCCTTGCTGCTGTTGTTGCTTCAATTATTCCAAGTGCTCCGCTTTTAAATTTTAGAGTAACAATTGCCGTATCCTCCGTTTCTACATCAGCCAATGCTGTACTTATCTTGGCAAAAACACTCTCAACATCGCCCATCATCCATTCAAGCATATCTACATGATGGCTGGCTTGATTTGTCAAAACCCCACCATCCATAGACCAGGTCCCCCTCCATGAATCTTGATCGTAATATGCTTGGTGTCTTGCCCACCTAACTCTAACAGTGCCTAAAGTTAGTTTTCCAAATCTTCCAGAATCTAAAGTTTCCTTTAACTTTATAACGGGAACGTTAAATCTATTTTGCTTAATAACAAATAATTTAATATGATTTACATCACACGCATAAATCATATTTTCCGTATCCTCAATACTTAGCGCCATAGGCTTTTCAACCATTATATGCTTGCCATACTTGGATAAATTAACTACATGCTCTGCATGAAGACCACTAGGTGTCAACACAACCACAACATCTATAGATTCAGATATCATCATTTTGTCCATATCCTCATATGACGATATACCAAATTGTCCTGCTATTTTTATCGCTTTATCTACAACATTGTCGCAAACAGCGACCAACTTCGCCCCTCTAATTTGATCAAAACCCAATAATTCAGAATGACGCTTGGCAATACGTCCACAGCCTACTAATGCAAACTTAAGCATGATTAATTACCTCTATATAATTTCTAAATAATTTCAATAGCGCTTTTATATTCAATGGATAAGTTTTAACACTTGCCTTAAAGTATATTGAAGATAGTTTTATTGCATGACTATTATCATTCCTCTTCCACTGTAAATAATAATAACAAGCAATCAAATACAGTGCTCTCGACTTTACATCTGGATAATAATTCATTAAAGTCTTATACTTCTCAAGTTTGTATTTTTGCGCAATAATGGATCTATTTACTCCCTTTTCATTTAAAACAGTCATATTATCATCCAAATCAAAATAGTAATCTATCATTACCCTCTCTATAAAGAAAACATCGTAACCTAAAAAAATAATTCGTCTAAACACATCGCTATCAGTTCCTTTTGGCAATTCTTCTTTAAACTGACCTGCCATTTTAAATATATCACTTCTCAAAAGTGCTGCAGAGCCATATATAACTCCATTTCTATTCAATATATGCTTAATTAGATTTTTTGGCCGTTTAATACCTTTTTTATAGGATTTTTCTTTTTCTATAACCTTTACATCTGTAGTAACTATTCCATATTTTTTATCAGTATCACCTTCAAAAATATCAACTTGTACTTTAACTTTATCCTTATCACTCCACTGATCATCATCTCCAATAAAAGCTACATATTTTCCACGACAATATTTATATCCTGTATTAGACGCAAACTGAACCCCTTGATTTTCTTCATGTCTAATATATCTCACCTTCTCTTGATAGTTATTTTGAAAGTAATTCTCAGTGTCATCAGTCGAGCAATCATCAACTATTATTATCTCTATATTTTTATAACTTTGTCCTAGAACACCATCTATAGATCTATGGACTAATTTCATCCTATTGTATGTCGTTATTACGACGCTTACTAATGGCTCATTCATCAAATTACCTTTTTTATATTAAACACATCTATCCATTTTGACAAAGTATACATTCTCATAATTAACCCTTCATCGTATACCTCTTTTGTAAAATCATCCAAAATTTTACAAAACTTTAACTCATCAATAAATTTAAAAACAATTAGTTTTTTGATTTGATTGCGCACCTCTTGTGAATTTTTATTTATCCATATTATTTGAGGAGTGACAAAGCCTTTTTTATTCTTATTATCCAAAATTTCATCAGGAGTTATACCTCTCATAGCGTCCCTAATCACAACCTTTCCTATGGCGTTAGAAATTTTAAAATAGTCAGGCATATGATAGCCAAATTCAACCAATCTAAAATCTAAAAAAGGCAATCTAGACTCTACAGAGTTTGACATAGAGTTTCTGTCTTCATAATGCAAAAGTGCAGGAAGGTGGTACTTAATAAAATACGCAGTTTGCTCTTTTAATGACTTAAAATTTGACCTAAATTGATTATTAAAGTTAACTGACATCACTTTACTTTCATTATTCTTAATTTTAATTGGCAAGAATTGTTTTACAAATAAAGAAAAAGCGAATTTTTTATTAACACTTCGTGTCAACTCCTTAAACTGTAAAAATTTACTAAGCCCGTAAAAGTATGTAGGATAAAAAATACCTAAATATCCACAAAAAACCTCATCCGCCCCCTGGCCATCCAATATAACTCTTACCTTTGCCTTTGAAGCGCTACTAAATACTTCATGTTGAGCAAAAATAGAACTTGACCAAATAGGCTCATCATGAATATAAATTAAACTATCGATTTTATTAAAAAAATCTGTTGGTTGGGGGAATAGATACGTGGTGTCGATATTTGTCACACTTTTTGTAAGGTTTACATACTCCCTTTCATCAAATTTTTTATCATCAAAACAAGATGTAAAGGTTTTTAGCGTGTATTTTTTACACCCTTTTAAAATTTCATCCGCCACACAAACTATAGAAGAAGAGTCCACTCCACCAGAAAGACAAGATCCAACTTCGACATCAGATCTCAATCGCAATTCAATGCTAGATTTAAATAATTGATAAAAATCCTTTACAGTGGGGTTTGGAATGCTTTCAGTATCATCTATCTTGTACCAACTATGCTTGTCAATTTTCAACGTTGTGAGGTTAACTAATGCAGCCTCACCACCACAAATTTGAAAAATATTATGAAAAAATGTTTCGTTACTGTAATCAATATACCTATTTTCTATAAAATTCCCAATTGCATTAACATTTCCAATTGAGGTATAACAATCTAATGAGACAATTTGTTTAATTTCAGAAGCAAAAAAAATTTCAGAATTCTCATTTACATAATAATATAGCGGCTTAATACCAAACCTATCCCTCGCCAAAAATATTTCTTTTTTACTTCTATCATAGATTAAGAAGGAAAACATTCCATTGAACTTATTTAAACATTCTTGGCCCCAATAAGCATAAGATTTTATAAGAACCTCTGTATCAGATTTAGTTTTAAATACAACACCCTTTTCTTTTAACTCTTTTTTTAACTCTAAATAGTTATATATTTCTCCATTAAATACAATGGTATAGTTTTCGTAATGAAATGGTTGATTTGCATTTTCATTCAAGTCAATAATAGATAATCTTCTATGTCCAAAAGAAATAAAAACAGCCCCTTCTTCATAAAATTCTACTGACTTTGCATCAGGCCCCCTATGAGCGACTAAATCATTGTACAGCTCAAAATTGCGCTTATCTGGCCTGTTTTTTGTTATCCATACTGATAAGCCGCACATTATTTTCTAGAGCCAATTTTTTTAGCTGGTGACCCGGCCCATATCTCATAAGAATTTGGATTCTTTGTTAGAACCGAATTGGCTCCAATTACAACTCCATCAGGAATCTTTGTGACACTTTTTGTCACTACACTATTTACACCAAAATAGACATCAGAGCCAATTTCTAAACTGGACCAATTTACTCCATCTCTTTCATCAGAAACAAAAATTAGCTCTTTAGTTAAAACATTGTGGTCATGGGTGTATATTTCCACATGATCTGAAAAAATTGTATAGTCGCCAATTGAAATATCACCAACCATATCTAGCTCTATAGTGTTTCGTATCGAAATATGCTTTCCAAAAGTCAGCTTTCCAACTCTTGTAATAGGGTGGTAAATTTTTGCCACCCCTCTAATTTCATCAATAGATGTCCCCTTGTATTGAACTAGATCAAAGGTTTCTTGAAATTCTTTACAAATATTCACAACATATTTAGGGGCGGGAATGATTTTTAAGTACAGCAATACTTGTCTTACATTTTTTTTTATTATCTTAATCAAATTAGACCTTCTTATCTACATAAGGTGAGCCCCAATCGTTGGACAGAAAACAGGTAAAAATAAGACAATTTTCCATACGGTTTGAGGGTGATTTTTTACAAAAAAATATAATA
>Ga0233445_1002374_pt1 | contig 12589 bp, 20 predicted proteins | sample SI_124_October20_5_FD_182779 | JGI IMG/M metagenome (GOLD analysis project Ga0233445, IMG submission 182779) | Seawater microbial communities from Saanich Inlet, British Columbia, Canada - SI_124_October2016_100_MG | ecosystem: Environmental > Aquatic > Marine > Inlet | place: Canada: British...
AATAAGATAAACTCGAAACAAGAAAGGTAATAACCGAAATGGATATCAAGCAAGTCGAGGAGTTCCACATTGACATGATTGGTATAGAAATGTTCGCACAGTCGGTAAAGACTGCATCAAATGTTAGGCGGTCAATGCTCTATACATTGTATGTAGGGTTCTGCAACGAGTATAGCTATCAGGCGTTGCCAGCATATATGTTTCACCGAGCGATTAAGAAGCTTATAAACTTCTCAACGGTCACGGTCGAGGGCATAAAGCTGATGTCGGTAAACTCCGATCCAGACTATGAGTATGCGAGCTCATTTATAGGTTCGCTGAAAAAATCAAGGTTTATATATCGGTCGGACTTGTATCAAATGTACGTGGACAAGGCGAAACTATCTAAGCGACCGCCGATGTCGAATCGTAACTTTTATCGGGTCTGTGCGTTGCATGATAGGTTAGTATATAAGCGTCGGAATGATGGGCGAGGGTATGAGGTGACTTATGAGTAAGGTTGAACTTAAAATGTTACATGGTGTGCTTATCATAGTAGACCAAAACCATAACATAGATGTGTTCAATGCTATCGTCGATGGTATGGACAAATCCGTGTTCTATCCGAGCGAGACTTTGTGGCGTATGTATAGCGATATGTGCCATGATTTGAAGAGGGCAAAATGCTCGGTAAAAGTGTTCTATGAGATGTGTAATGCGCACTCAAATCTGAGACGTAAAAGACGTGGCGATACGCGTGGTTTCTTCTACATATCTCGAGAAGATTCTAGTGACAAACTGCCAGCAGATTAGTGCTTTGGCTTTTTCAAAAGTGTCATTTTTTTCGTTTTAGTCGGAATCTGGTGGCATGTTTTTTTCGACTGCCAGCAAATATGCTATACAAACTCGAATAGTGACACTTTCAGAAATGCTGAAGCACTACTTTGGTGGCATGTGTCACTCAAAAAACCCAGTGTTTGCAAGGGTTAGAGGCCTAGTGACACTTTGGGCAGCATTATTCTATTAATTAATATATAAAAAAATTATATATAGTAGTTATATATATGACCTATTAGTCGGATATTAGTGTCATTTTGTCATTCGCAGTATATCAAGACTTATTTTACGTGGTTGACGAGCGTCCCTTTTGGGTGTATAATTGACCTAAAGGAGTACTTAAATTATGGCAAACAAAAACAATAAAATGGAAACCGATGTTAGTTATACTGCAATCGCTTTAGGGGCTATCATCGAAAAGGCTAAGGCGCCTAAAATCGTAGATGACGCAGAACTCGAACCTCGCATGTTTGGTTATTTTGACCAGTGTGTTGAATTGGGGCTTAAACCTACAATAGAAGGACTTGCACTCGCTTTGGGGGTATGTGGTAGACAGACTCTTTTTAAGTGGGAGAATGGTCATGAGGGGTCATCACCACTAAAAAGGGACTTAGTCAAAAAGGGTAAGGCAATTATACACGCATTTGTGAGTGGAGCATCGCTAGATGGCCAGATACATCCGACTTCATATGTGTGGTACAGCAAAAACAACATGGGATACGAAGATAAGATTGAACACATAGTCACGCCGAACAACTTGCTGGGTGGCAATGTAGATATTGAAGCTTTAGAAGAGCGCGCACGACTTTCCCTGCCACCAACTCCGGCAGGCGACTAAGCGACTTTCCGAACAAGGGTTAATAGTAGGAAGACCACAAACCAGTAACCCCGAAAAACACCGACTAAGGCAATTATTATACTTGCTGAGCGTATGCCAACATTATAATAAAGCACGAGGCGCAAGCTGTTAGGTGGTCTATTATAACTAAACCAGCTCCGACTTTCGACTTTCAACTCTGAACCAACTCTGGCTGGCGCCAACATAGGCAGGGGCTCGCGATTGTGAAAATTTTCACACTAGCACGCTAAATTATTGTGAAAAGTTTAACGAACTTTCATCCAACTCTGGGGGCTATCCAACTCTGGCGCACGCTCATACACGCAGCCGCGAGATTGTGATATTTTTCACGGGATTGTGAAATTTTTCACAAAGTGGCAGCCAGCCCTCGTTTGTGATTTTTTTCACAAGCCCTGTATATTTATACATTTTATATTTTTAGATATTGTATATTTATACAGTTTTTTTGCATAAAAAAAATACCCTTTCGGGTATTTTTTATTGTTGCTAGTCGGTTGGCTCAAGCTCGTATTGATAGAAGCCATAATCTGTCGGTTCGGGTTCATCACATTGAATGTCTGTCAAGAACCTATCTAAATCTTTGCCTGTAACATCGTTTGCTTTCAGTAGCTCATTTACATTAATTTGTGTCATTGTTAACCTGCCTTTCTGTTACTCGTTTTTTATTAGCCATGATAGAACGCCTATAATAAATACTGCTAAATAGTATAAAATCAATCGCATCACCTGCCTTTAATATATTAATTCTTCGTACTCTTTCAGTAGGTCGGCGCAATCTGATATTAGCACTAATTGCGCATCTGATAATTCATCGTCATATTTCACATACTGAGTACGCGTTTCTATTTCTTGAATTAAATCGCTGTCAATGAAAATGGTATCGCCTGCCTGCAAGGTTGCGCGCGTCTCGGATATTTCATCTGTTAAAAAGCTTGCCAATTCGCGTAACGTGCAATTGTAATAAATATCGCCGTATGTGTGCCAATAAGCAGAACCAAATTTTTCGGTATAACTGACATAGCTTTTGTTGGAATACTCACAGCCCTTGTAATAGTCAAAATCGCCAACGGTGTGTATTTTGCCATCGTGTAAAAATGATAGCTTGCTAGTAGTTATTTCCCCTATTAGGTCCATCAAGTTATCATCGGTATAAAATTGGTTGTTGCTCGCGTAAATCTTAGTTAAAAAGTCTCTAATAAATGTTTGCGTGTCCGACATGTTTTTTGATACTGCAATATCCATTGTACCGTTATGCGCAATCGCGATATTACTTGTCGTTTGCGTACTCGCAAGCTCGGCATTTTTATCGGATAATGGAAATGGATGAGTTTGTCCCTTGCTAGTCGCGCCAACGCTTGTGATTCTAAAATGTAATACCATTGCTGTTTTTTCGATATCGTATACCTTTGCTAGTTTTTCGATAAAATGAATATAGTGCTCGATTTTCATGAAGCCTTTGTATATTCTAGCTTGATTGATTTTATTATCCCAAATCGCCACGCCTGCACCGTCGGGGTTGTTATCCCAACAGTTCCGAAGCTCGTTTTCAGATGGTAGTTTTGCGCCTATCGGTTTATTGATTATTACACACATTTTAAAGTCCTCTACTTTCAATATAGTTTATTAATTCGATATCTGTCGCGCGTTCTTTTAGAGTATCCCACGTTAGCGCATTCAAGTCGTTTACGCTTATATTTTCAGCTACCTCACATATTAACCGCGTGAATTGTAAAGAAGCTAAAAAGGTTGAATATTTTAACGTCCCGCGAAAAATCCTAAATTCGATTGTTCTACAGTTTTGCAAATTTACCATGCTATATCGCGCGCCATTTCTGTCGGCATAGCGTTTTTTGTCAATTAATGTCTCGCTTGTCTCGGTTTTTGTAAAGTTTGCGCTTACATTACCACACCAATCATTCCAGCGGTAATCAGAACGTCGCGCGAAGCGTTGCATCTCACCCGAAAAAACATTTACTATATATAGCACCTTTGCAATTTGAAAGTCCTGCACGTGCTCACTTGCGCCGAAGCTGTCGCGATTCACATGGATATGTAGCCCGCACGTTTTTGCATCATGAGAAGTACAGCCGAAGTTGATTAATTTTTGCATCAGCTTATCCCATTCCATGTGTTTTGTGTGGTAGTTATAGTCGCAAGGATGGGATACTATTTCCGCGCCACCGCATATACTACTATCATATTTACAATATAGTAAGTTGTCGCTGTCCTCGTGAATATCGCTAATTAGCTCGCTGTCGTTTGCGCTTTTTACCTCAAGCTCAATACCGTACTTTCTCGCGTTCAATCCCATATACCGATATTCTGGCACGTAATTCCAATCATGCATCGGATGTGGCATACTATCATCATCCCTATTGTGGTAACATTCATCGCATAATTGGCTGTCCTCGCTTTGCTCGTCACGGTGTATCGTATAGCCACAGCCATCGCAATAGAAGTAGTCATCATAACAACCGTCGCACACTCGTGAGTCGTCGCGGTTGCTATCGGATACATGTTGCATCTCGTCATTTTCATTGAAATAAAAACCACAATCATCACATTGCACGAAGTCGCTATACTTAGCATTGAAACATTCATTGCACACTTGACCAACACCGTCCACATTGTATCGGGCAAGTATAATAGTATCACACTCGGCGCATACGCCATGACGAATGTTATGCGATATCAGCACTTGCCTCAGCTCGTTACGTTCTAAGCGTTCTAATGTACCTATTAGAAATTCGGTTGGGTGGTGTATAAGTTTACCAATTAAGCGCTCAACAATTACACTTGTCGCGCGCTCACTTACATTGTCGTTGATAGCTTGTAACGCCTTAGCCCTTGTTATTTGCTCATTTTCCATTGTTTGTACCTGCTTTCAAAATAATATAGTGTTACAAGTAACAATTCGACATGCGCGCGGTATATCCTTTATTTTATTGTATGAATATTTATACATCTATATTGTATATACATTTATATTGTATGATTATACATTTATCATTGAATATTTATACATCGGCATGAATACTCATACATACCATATACTGACAGTACCCCCACACTATGTCAGATCAGCTGTGAGGGCGGGGTCACCCCTCCCACTAACTTTTTTATAAAAAGAGGTCTTGACAAGTACAGACACATAGAGTATAATAAGAGAGGCAAGGAGGCGACCGAATGTTTAAACGCAAAAGCAAACCAGACGAAGACGCCAAGGCACGCGAGAGATTCTACTCCGCACAATGCCACTCGTGCTATAATGGCGACATATGCAAGCACAGGCAAGACGTGTTGACGCTAGTCCACATGGTGGACATAGAATTTTTCTGCCATCTCTATAAAGGAGAGAACGGAGCACAAGATGTTTAAATGCGAATACTGCGACACAACATACGAGCACCACAGGCGAAACTGCATAAATTGCGGTGCTCCGTTGACGGCACAAGTCACGTACTCCGAGTTCAATGACGATGACATTGAAGTAACGGACTTGTTTGATGGTGTATATCGCAGGTACGTAAGCCACAACACTAACGCCGACATCGAATACATGGCAAGGCTGTATTCAATGAACCAACGAGCATATAAATAAAAGGAGGAACAATATGGTATCACTACCAACAGACCCGACAAAATTAATGGAAAGCCTAAAGAATATGGGGTACGAAACACGCGTCGTACGCGTTATATCTTATGAACATGGGTACAGGAATTCAACAGTTAATGTTGAGCTATCCGCAGAACATGACGGGTATTATAAGCCACACTTCGTAATGCCAGACAACAACACTAATCAACTACCGTCAGACGTGAAGAAACTTATCATCCACAAGCGGAACGTAACGGTGGTGTTAACTAACGGCGACAAAGCTACTAGCAAATGTTCGCGCAAGGACACCTTCGACCCATATGTCGGATTTTGCATCGCGTACTACAAGTGCAAGCACGACGGGAACCACAAGTTTAAAAAAGCGCTAGACACATGCATTGCATCTGCAAAGCGTAAAGGATACGCGCAAGCTATCTGGAATAACAGGATGGCATAACATGATATTCAACTCAATAGCGGCAATTCTATCGGTCGCACTAGGAATATTTTGCTTCAAAGAAGATGCAGCATTATTAGGTGTAGCGATATTAATCATTGCGGTGTTTAATATACTAGCCGCAATATTCGCCTAACGTCTTGACATATACTGCCAAGACATGCTACACTAATGTTGGGGAATATAGGATATCGAGTGTGTAAAACTCATTGCGAGTTCGCATATGACCCGAGTTCGATTCTCGGATTCTCCACCATGATGCGGAGTAGTGTAAATGGTTAAATGTAAGGCTCATAACCTTGAGATTGCAGGTTCGACTCCTGTAGCGAATCGCCATAAATAAAAAACCGAAGGAGAACTAAAATGTTACAGTGTGAAAATTGTGTAAAGTCAGATGTGTGTAGTATCCAGAGTGACATGCTGCAAAAGCAAGAAATAATACTAAAGTGTTGTGACGAAACAAGCAACGGCCTATATGCGGATACTAGGTGTAATAATGCGCATATAGACGATAGTCCAACATTGGCTACCAGTCCGCCACAACAATGTAGTCCCAGATGAAATAATTAAAGCTATATTTACGCCATATTGGCTAGAGATAGCAGATAGGATCATCGAGCAACAAGAAGAGCGAGAGAGTGAGGACGCACATGAGAAAGACTAGAAAAGTATATCAACCGAGAGGTAAGCGTCAATCAAACAACGAGCAACCTCAAGAATGTCCGAAGTGTGGACGTATCTTAAAAACACAGTCCGGGATGGACTATCATATGAAACATAGGCACGCTAGAGGTGAATAGTGACTGACATAATATTTAAAGCACCACCAGAACAAGAGATTATGAATGTGTATATCTTAGCTGACGCACACATTGGAGATAAATATTCAAACATTGAAGCACTTACGGGTCACATTAAAAGCATCGAAGATGACCCGCTCGCAGGAGTAATACTAAACGGTGATGTCTTGAATATGGCAACCACAAATAGTGTTAGTGATACATATACCGAAACAATGTCGCCTGATTATGCCATAGATTTCATATGTGACTTACTCGAACCGATAGTTGATAAGATACTTGTTATCACAGAGGGTAACCACGAAAACAGGATTGGCAAGGCAGATGGCGTGCACATAATGCGTCAAGTAGCAAAGAGGCTCGGCATTTTCGATAAGTACGCCGAGACTGCATATATGCTATTTGTGAGTGTCGGCAAGTACAACGGTCGCACTCCAAAAGACCGTGTACGCCAGATGACCTATGCTATCTACGGAAAGCATGGTTATGGCGGTGGTAAAAGAGTCGGCTCGAAGATGAACAGGGTCGAGGACATGAGAGCAATATGTGACGCTGATGTATATATTCACGCACATACACACACGCCTGCGGCGTTTAAACTTGGATTCAATCGAGTGGACTACAGGAACAAATCAACGCAGACGATAGAACAACTATTTATAAACGCAAATGCTTGGTTGGACTATGGTGGTTACGGAGAGGCTATGGGTTTCAGTCCAGCTTCACTGTCTCCGCCTAAGGTTAGATTATACAGCAAACGTAAGTTTGCAGAGGTAACGCTATGATATTTAGAGCGAAGTTTAAATTGGGTCAAAAAGTACACTTGATTGATTACGATATTGCAGAAGGAACGTTTTGCGTACACGAAGCGACCGTAGAGAACATCAGACTCGGTCACAAGGGAGTGCTTTATTACGTTGAGTATATGGACATAGGAACACTCGAAAAAGGTTGTCATCTATTCAAAAGTACGCGCAAAGCAGAGCGTGCTTTGAGGAAGGTAAGGAAAATCAATGGGCTTCTCTAGGAAAGTAAAAAGAAACACCCTGAGAAAATTTATCTCGGACAACAACGCTAAGTCGTATCTAAAAATACCCGCTAAAGAGCGGCGTCTCAGCGTGTTCCAGTTATTATGGAAGGAGCGCACAGGACAATGATGGCGGGCATGGTAACAGCGATAGCGTTCGCAATATTAATGATGGCGTTTAACATGAGTATATTGAATAAGTCAGACGAACTGATAAAATCTTGCAAATTAATAATAGCCGAGAATGAAGGGCTAAAGAAAGCGTTATTAGAAACGCTTAAAGGCGGTAAGTCATGAAGATGAACTGGACTATAAAAGAACACAGTACGGAGCCGAAAGTCACGCTGCTAGCCGATGGAATTTTGATAGTGAACATTGATCTTGAAAATGTAACAGAAATAACTATTGAGCCATTTAAGGCTGGTTTTCTAACAAAGTACAAGAAATGCTCTGTATCATATATTGAGCATAGGAATGAAACAGTACGTCAGGCTAGACGTAGAATTAAAAAATCTGCCAAAAAGACACGCCAATGACACCATACACTGCCGATACATTTGTAACAATACTTGTAATTGTCGTGGGCACTATTACTTTCTTGTATGTAGTGCAGTTATTAATTTTAAATCGCAGATACGCAACATTGAAAAAGAGACGAGATAGCAATTCATTTGACAGGAGGAGTAGCCATGAACAAGATTAAAGATTCAAAGAAATTCGCAAAGTTTGTTAAAAGGTTCACACCTGAAGAACAAGACGCAGGGCTAAAAGTACACGGGTTTGGTCAAATATTAACGGTCAAGGCGAATACAGGCATATGGGCGAGGTATTTCAACGCATGAAAATATCAACCGTAGTAAAGCAAATAGCCGACCAAAACAATAAAACATTGAGGTCTATAGCTAATGACAACGATATACCCTACAAGACGTTCTACCATAGGATAACATATTGCAATCCGAGTGTAAGGGTTTTGCTGTCGGTATTAGATGTGCTTAATTGTAAGTTAGTTGTTGAGCATAAAGGCGAAAGGTACGAAATTGAACAATAAAGACATGATCATAAGCTTTTTAAAGCAAGATTTGTCGCAATTATCAGTGCTAGAGGACTTATTCTCACTTGTAAGGCTTGAGGACGACCACGACCTAAACGAAATTGTAAAAAAACACGCATTAAGCAACGTTCGTAATGATTTTTCGCTAGAAATGGAAAGTCTCTATAAGCGTTGTTTGCTTTTTGACGCAAAAGATAAGTTTGATGACTTTTTGCTGTATGTAGAGTTTGACAGGGAGCCTCACGAGAAGTTTTACGTGCCCAGATACAAGATCTTAAGCCCAGTAGTAGCTGATTTGCAGCTTCTAGCAACCGGCGGGCTAGATATATTCGCATTATCAATGCCACCGGGAACAGGTAAGTCAACACTTGGCATGTTTTTTATCGCTTGGTTGATGCTAAGGAATCCAAAGCGCCCGAACGCTATGGCCGCGTACTCTGGCGGGCTTACAAAACGATTTTATCAGAGACTACTTAACATATTCGAGGATAAAATCACATATCACTGGCAAGACGTGTTCCCCAACCTAAAGGTCAAGACAAATGCCGAAGAGAAAACAATCGACATACTACCTATTGGTAATAGTAACCATAAACTCGCAAATGACTTCCCGTCAACAACATGTAGAGGTGCTGACGGAGCATGGACGGGTAATATCCGTGTTGAGCAGTGTCTGTATTGTGATGACCTGATTGAAGGTATCGAAGAAGCAATTAGCCCGATAAGATTATTGAGTAAATATAACAAATATGCCACACAAATGAAAGACAGGAAAAAAGAGGGTTCTTTCGAGTTGCATATCGGCACGAGATGGGCTGTGCATGATGTCACTGGCAGAATATTTGAGCAACATCAAGACAATCCGAGGGTGAAGTTCACGAATATACCAGCACTAGATGAAAATGGCGAGAGTAACTTCTTTTACCCATTTAATCTTGGATTTAGTACTGAATTTTTCTTAGATATAAAAGAAAGTATAGACGAGGCTGATTGGGAAGCAAAGTATTGCGGAGTTCCGTTCTTGAGAGACGGATTACTGCTCCCTGCTGATGAAGTTCAACATTTCAATGGTGTCTTGCCTGATGGAGACCCAGACAACAAAATGTCATGGTGTGACGTTGCTTGGGGTGGCGGAGACTTCCTTTCAATGCCATTTGGTGAACTATACGGAACCGCACTGTATGTTACAGACTGGATATATAATAAAGGTGACAAGTCAATAACAAAACCATTAGTCACTGGCAGGCTTATGAAGCATTTGCCATACACTACTGGCTTTGAGGCAGATAACGGTGGCCACGAGTATTCAGATAGCATAGATCTCGGGCTTAAGGCAGATAATATCAGATTAAACATTGTATCGTACAAGGCGGGTAGTAAAAAGAGCAAAGAGGGCAGGATAATGACATATGCCCCAGAAATTAGGTCTATATACTTCCTAGACTACGCAAACTCAAGCCAAGAGTACAGACAAGCAATGCGAGATCTGACTACATACTCGCCATCTGGTAAAAATCCACACGATGATGCGCCAGACTCGCTCGCAGGTCTAATAATGTTATTGTTAGGTGTGAGGGTGGCAAAAGTCTCGGCACTACCGCCTCAATGGTAAGAAATAAGCATCCGACGCTTGCGTTGGGTGTTTTTTTATGCCTATTGTAAACCTAAAATCTTAGAGGGGTTGACAATGGCACACATTTTCTGCTATACTCACTCCGTAGAGGTGCGTGTATGAGTAATAGCTATGATTTAATTAAATATGGCAGAGAGCAGATTTTTACAAGCTTAGAGCCAACATTAGACAATATCCCACAGATATTGAACGACGCTATACCTATTTTTGAAGCAAACGCTCAAGATAGCGAAACCTTGAACAATATGTATAAGGGCAAGCAAGAGATTCTCGAGAAAGAGAAGACTGTAAGGCCTACAATTAACAATAAAGTAGTAGAGAACCACGCACTTGAGATAACTGACTTTAAAACCGGCTACGTGTTCGGTGATACAGTGCAGTATGTGAAGCGTGGTAAAGATTTAATAGGCGAAGCTTCTAAGGTAGAAGATGTCGCTATGTTAAATCAATATATGGACGAGGCATTCAAGGCAACGGCTGATATTGAACTTGCGAACTGGGTATTTAGAACTGGTGCAGGTTTCAGGTGTGTATTGCCGTATGCAAACGACATTGGATTTGCAATCGACACGTATTCACCACTAGATACATTTGTAATTTACTCAAATGCATTTGGTAAAGAACCATTGGTTAATTGCAAATATACAACATATAAAAAAACAGATGGGACTGAATGGGTGCGCTTAGGCGTGTATACCAAAGCATTCTATATAGAAATAGAGTACGAGACGGTAGTTGCTGAGATAAAGGCAGAGCACTTGTCTGATCCTATGAATAATCCTGTTGGATTGCCTATAATCGAGTACCAACTAAATGTAGACAGAATGGGTTGTTTTGAACCAGTGATATCAATACTAAACACATTAAACTCACTATCATCTAGCAGGGTGGATGGAGTAGAGCAGTTTGTTCAAGCATTCGTTAAGTTTGTAAACTGTGAACTAGACGAGGACGCAAAGGCGACGCTAGCCGAGCTTGGATTTATGCAAGTAAAAAGTCAGCCCGGGGTTGACGCTGACATCGAGATCATGTCAAGCGAACTGAATCAAACACAAGTGCAAACGCTTGTTGATTTCTTATATCAGCGCATGCTAGTAATATGTAGTATGCCGGACAGAAACGCAAGTGCAGGAGGAAATACAGGCACATCTATGGAAATAGGTCAAGGTTGGATTTCTGCCGAGGCGTGGGCTAAGTCGTTTGAGACTATATTTGACCGCTCTGAAAAGAGATTTTTAGAAGTCGCACTTAAGATAATGAACGACAGCAAAGAAACAGACCTTAATAACTTGAGTTTGTCAGAGGTAGACATTAAGTTTACAAGAAGCAAGCTTAATAATATGATGGTGAAAGCCCAAACGGGCATGAACCTAATGGAAATGGGCATACACCCACGTACAGTAATCGAAACTATGAGTTTGTTCTCAGATCCAGAAAATGTATTCATTGAGAGTGAACCATATCTTAAAGAAGCACAAGAGAGAAAGAAAAGCGAACAAACTATGGGAGAGAACCCTATAAAAACACAATCTGAGGGAGAGAACCCCACAAAAAACACAGGAGAGTAACGAATGGCAGAACCAGTAGTAGAACCAGTAGTAGAACCAGTAGTAGAACCAGTAGTAGAACCAGTAATTGATTTTGAGGCACTATACAAAAAATCAAAACTCGCCTTGGACAAAAAGCTAAAAGAAACTGGAGACTTAACAAAACAATTAAGAGCTAAAAATACAGCCGAGGAAAATGAGGCTATCGCAAAGTTAGAACTAGAGGACAAGCTTAAGCTTTATGAGCGTAAAGAAACAATATCATCATACGAGAAAGCTTTACTTGGAACGGGTTTTGAATCAAAGGTAGCAACTGACATGGCTGAAAATTTAGCAGACGGTGATATTTCGTCTTTCATAAAGGGTTTTGAGGACTATAAAGCAGTATTTGAAACTAACTTTAAGGACGAGTACATCAAATCAACACCAGTACCACCTAAGGGTGATGCAAAGGTGAAGCAGACATTGATCGAGAAATACGGTGCAGCCGAGAAGGCAGGCGACGTAATGTCAATGGTAATGCTGCAGGATGAAATTAAAAAACAACAACAAAAGGAGTAATGCTAAATGGCTTACACAGATAGAGAAGACCTGAATTATCTTGGGCAATTATTTTTAATCGGAGCGAATCAGACCCCATTCCTTAACATGATGGGCGGACTTGCAAGGGGCGCAGAGACTGTAAAGAGTTTCAGCTATCCGATCGCACAACCATGGAGCTTGAACGCAGCGGCTCAGTTGACTCAATCAGAGGCAACAGCAGCAGCAGCAGGAACAGCTACTACTTATACTAGAGCA
>Ga0233445_1002378_pt1 | contig 12576 bp, 7 predicted proteins | sample SI_124_October20_5_FD_182779 | JGI IMG/M metagenome (GOLD analysis project Ga0233445, IMG submission 182779) | Seawater microbial communities from Saanich Inlet, British Columbia, Canada - SI_124_October2016_100_MG | ecosystem: Environmental > Aquatic > Marine > Inlet | place: Canada: British...
TTCAACCGCCTTAGCCACAATTCTTTCTTTATTTAAACCGGCACCATCATCTCTAATTTCAATAACAATGCTTCCACCCTGATGATAGGCATCTAATTCAACAACTCCGCTTTCCGGTTTTCCTTGAGCCAACCTAGTAGCTGGCCTTTCAATACCATGGTCTATAGAGTTTCTCACCAAATGGACCAATGGATCACCAATCCGCTCCATAACGGTCTTATCCATTTCGGTCTGCTCACCGTATAATTTTAATTCGATTTTTTTCTCTAACTTTTGACCAAGATCATGCACCATTCGTGGAAACCGGCTAAAGACAAAACTAATCGGCAACATACGAATACGCATAACGCTTTCTTGCAACTCACGGGTATTTCTTTCTAGCTGATCAAGCCCATCTGTCATTCTTTCTATACGGTCTTCGGTAAATTCTTCATCACTCCCACCAATCTGACTCAACATAGACTGCGTAATCACTAACTCACCCACCATATTAATCAAGATATCGATCTTATCAATATCGACCCTGATTGAATTCATTTGCTTATTAGTATCTTTTTTGCGTGCAGCCTTTCGAGCAACAATAGGTGCAACCTCTGCCTTTGTTTCTACAGACGATGGGGCAGCAGACGACTCAGCGACGACCCCTTCAGATGAAACACCCTGCGATACACCAGCCCCCGAAACTATGGGCTCCAGATTTAACTCACAGTCCTCATCAACCCACTCAAAAACCTCCAAAACTTGATCTTTAGAAACATCTCCAATCAAAGTCATATTCCAAAACACATAACAAGCTTCTGGATCCAACTGATCAAACTTTGGCAAATTATCCGCATTCAGCACCGCAGACAACTCACCTAACCCTTCCAGCTCACGAAACATACGTACCGGCTCGTTACCTGTCATCAACATATGGTCGTGAGGAATAAATTGAATCTTCCAGCCTGTTACGATACTGGAATCTTTACCTTCTTGCGCAGAAACATCTGGAGCAACAGGTGCTTCAGCAACGGCGGGAGGGGGGGCGACAGCCGAGCTGCCCTTCATAAGCGCTTCTAATTTAGCTTGCACTTCAGCAGCACGGACTTTATCTACTGGCTCCTTTTCCTGCCAAGCCGTAAACATATCCCGCAAAATATCAACTGATTCCAGCAATAAGTTGACAGCTTCGTCACTCACATTACGGGTGAGTGACCGCATTTCATCCAGCAAAGTCTCTAATACATGGGTAAAGCTGGTAACTTCGTCAAAACCAAACGTACCACTACCACCCTTAATCGAATGAGCCGCACGAAAAATAGTATTAATTTCTTCAATATCTGGATCACCAAACTCCAACTCTAGAAGTCCTTGTTCCATGACATCCAGACCCTCGAAACTTTCTTCGATATAAGTCTGTCGGAACTTTTCCATATCAAGTGCCATAACTCACCTCACATCAAGGGCCATGATCAGCCAATATATAGCCTATCCGTAAATACTACTCACAATCTTTTATAACTCACAGAATTACTGCACCACAACTTTAAGCCAGCACCTTGCTAATAGTAGACAGTAATTTGTCCGGACTAAACGGTTTAACAATCCAGCCCGTCGCTCCTGCACCTTTACCATCCTGTTTTTTATTGCCTGCAGACTCCGTAGTCAACACTAAAATTGGGATAAACTTATAGTCAGGCAAAGTTCGCAGTTCACGCGTGAGTGTAATGCCATCCATATTAGGCATATTGACATCTGTCAACACCAAATCAAACGTTCTACCTCTTGCAATCTCCAAAGCTTCAACACCATCACCGCCTTCTTCCACCTCGTAGCCAGCGCCTTTTAGTGTAAAACAAATCATTTGCCGCATAGAAATAGAGTCATCAACCACTAGAATACTTGACATTATTTCACCTTACTCCTTAACAGTTTTATTAATTCTCCGAAACACGTATTACACACTATACGGAAAAATGTCTAAACATCACACTTAAATTTTAACCGATATAATAAACACAAATCAGGCCACAATAATGGGAGACCAACACCATCTTAACTCCATCAACAACCACCATGCCATTTTTCAACAAAAGACTCAACCCATTCAAGAATATCCCATCAAACAAAAGGTTTTTTCCGCCGCATAGAGTAACGTGCTATGCTTTAGAAAATGCGAATCCCTTTAGCCAACACAACCACAGACCTTGTCGTTACCAATCCTCCACGGCTGGAAAATCTCACAGCAGGAAAAACGGTAGAAATGACCGTAAAGGCTGTCAATTCCAATGGACACACCCAATTACAATTAGGCAACACCACAATTGAAGCCCATACTGATCTCCCTCTAAAACCTGGCCAAAAACTGCATTTGCAAGTTTCAAATGCCGATCAAAAAATCATTCTCAAACTGCTTCAACCCAACCTTCAACAAACCAATCAAATAACAAACGCTTTAAAGAAACTACTTCCCCAACAAGCACCTCTAACAACATTACTCAATACTCTACAACTTACTACACCGTCATCAGAACACGGCACAGCAATCATAAAACACATTACTTCCTTGTTAGCACAATTTTCCACTCAAAAACAGGTAGAAACACCCTCAGGACTCAAGCAAGCCATAGACAACTCCGGCTTATTTTTAGAAAAGAAACTAGGACTAGAAAATACTTCATCACTATCCCAAGACTTCAAAGCCAATTTATTATTATTGAAAAGTTTTATCTCGATCAAAAAAGAAACATTACCCACACAAAACAAGTCAAAAAAAACACCGCAAACTCTCCCTCAGAAAAACACTTTTTTAGCACCCACAACCAATAAAACCACTCAAACCACAACCCACCCATCAACTATCTCACTCACGCAAGAAGCCCCTAGTCAAGCAATACCACAACAATTATTGAGCTTACTAAAAAACACACCAAACACCCAGACAGAACAAAAAGATCAAATCAAACAGATCACCTACCTATTACAAAAAAATAACTATACTCAGCGCGCAGAAATCAACCATTGGATATCCAAGAACACCGCATCACAAAATATATCTCACCAAGAAACCATTAAACTACAAGAGTTACTCTCAATAACAGCCTCCACAAAACATTCGCCTGATAACGCTAAAAATCACGCAAAAGCACTCATCCAAAATCTATTGCCTTCATTAAAAAGCTCGTCAAGACAACAAATACAAAACTCCTTACTAGTACTGAAGTCCTTACTTGCACAAAGCCGAATATTCTCCGGCCGTGAAACTGCAGGAATCAACCAACAATTGGAACAAAAACAGACAGACACTCTTCATCCTTATCTTCAACGACTATTCAATCAACTCTCTAAGAAAACACTTGCCATTCCCCCTAATCAGCCTCTTACCACACCATCACAGCGCCTTACAACGACACCAAAAACGACCGACACAGCTACTGAGGACCTATCCCTAGACGATTTTAAGCTTGAACTAACCAAACAAGCCGATAGTGCTATTGCTAGAATCACCACGATGCAACTTAATCAATTAATCAAAAGTGACGATGAAACGCACTGGCAATTGGAACTACCTATCAGAAACGAACAAGATATAGACGTACTAACCCTAACCATCGACAAAGAAAAGTCCAGCACTCAAGACGAGGCTAACTTTCTCTGGAAAATGGGGCTGACTTTTAACTTTAAAAAAATGGGAAACACACACGCCCGTATTATGCTTTCCGGAGAAAAAGCCTCTGTGACTTTTTGGGCAGAAAAACAACCCACAGCAGAATTAATACAGAACAACCTAGACCTTTTAGAAGCCGGCCTCAAACTAACCGGATTAGCCGTAGGCACATTAAGCTGTCAAGTCGGCACTGCCCCTCCGACCAACACCAACGACATATCTCAAGGTACATTATTAAACGAAAAAGCCTAAATAAAAGATGTTATAGAAAAAACCTTCCCACTAATCACGTTTTTTTTTCAACAGATCTTCAATAGGACCTGGCTTATCAATGGCATAACCTTGGGCAAAATCCACACCAATATCCCGCAAATGCCCCATAATCTCCATATCTTCAACATATTCTGCAACGGTACGAATACCCACAGCATGCCCAATACGATTAATAGCTTCCACCATGGCATAATCCACAGGATCATGAGCAATGTCTCTAACAAACTGCCCATCGATCTTTAAGAAATCGACTTTAAGCTTTTTTAGATAACCAAATGATGAAAAACCACTACCAAAATCATCAAGCGCAAATTGACAGCCAATTTCACGCATCTGATTAATAAACGATTCAGCCGTATTAATATCATCAATAGCTGCTGTTTCAGTAATTTCAAAGCAAATATTCTTTGGAGGAATCTGATGAGTCTCCAATTCCTCCCTCACAAAATCCAATAAAGAATGATCGGTTAACGAATTACCGGACAAGTTAATTGAAAACACCATTCGCTCCCAATTAGGCTCACTTTTAAACTGTTCATTAAAAAACCGATAAGCATTGCCAATCACCCAACGGTCCAATTGAGGCATCAAGTTATACTTTTCACACGCTGGAATAAACAAACCTGGGGGAATCATTTTTCCCTCCCCATCCACCATACGTACTAAAATCTCATAATGCAGATCTTCAATATTATCATCTAAAGGTGAAATTTCCTGACAATATAAACGGAAATTGTCATGTTCCAACGCTTCTTTCACATCAGCCACTACTTGCATTTCCGCAAATGACCGATTTTGTTCCTCGTCATCATCCCGATACACCACCACCAAATCACGACCTCTTGATTTTGCTGCATAACACGCCAAATCTGCCCTTGTAATCACAGCGGAATGCTCTAAGTCGACATGCTTATTCATTTCTGTCAGACCCACACTTACCCCGACATCAAAAGCCTTGCCTTCCCACTCGAAACCTAAGTTATTAATAAGGTGGCGGATTTTCTCACCCATATCATAACCTTCATCGATAGAAGCATTCATCATAATCAGGCCAAACTCATCCCCACCCAAACGGGCAAGAATATCTGTCTCACGAACATTTTCCTGTAACTTAGCGGTTAACTTTCTTAATAAATCATCACCCGCTAAATGCCCTCCCGTGTCATTAACCACTTTAAAACGATCCAAATCCATCAAACACAACACGTGGTTTTTTTCTTCAGTTTCTGCCGTCTTTAAGGCATCTCCCAAACAGTCCTCAAATTTTCGTCTGTTATACAACCCCGTCAGAGCATCGTGGGAAGACTGATGCGCCAATTGCAGCAACATCTCTTTACGCTCGGTAATATCTCTCAAATAAGCGGTAAACATCTTTTTATCACCACTGTGAAAGATAGGCGCAATGGCCATTTCTACCGGAAACAAGCTCTCATCACTACGCATAGCGGTCATTTCTATTCGCATATTTAGAATATTGCTTTCACCTCGTTCTAAATAACGCATCATTCCACGCTGATGAGCCTCTCTTTGATCGTAAGGTATAATAAAATCTGTAATTTCCTTGCCCGTAATCACATAACGCGGAATACCAAATGTTTTTTCCGCCATCATATTAAAATCAACAACTTCACTATCTTGATCAATCGTGATAATACAATCCAAAGCAGTTTCTAACATAACCCCCACACGGGCTTCGGTATCACGTAATGCACGTTCAGCTTCACGACGTTCCTGAGCATAATTCCAACCAGAACATAGATTCTGTGTGACGCCTCGCAACAATGCGCCATCCAAAGGCAGATGTAACAAATAAATTTCAAAACCCAATTCTGTCTGAATATCTTCTTGACTTGTGTCTTGTAAAGCAGTCACAAGAACAATCGCCACATCTTTATCCAAACCACGAATCGCCTGCGCCGTTTTTACCCCATCCCAACCGGACAAATGTAAATCAATAAAGACAACAGTGTAAGCATGATCAGCCGCGCGAGCTCTCCCAATCTTATCTACCGCTTCCTGCCCAGATTTAACAAAATCCAACTGATATCCTTCGCCCAACTCTGAGTCATCTGCAACTCCTTCTTCTGATAAGAAGGACTGATATGTTGAGAACACATCTGGATTATGGTCAATTACCAGCACATTTTTGTTAAAAATTTTCATGCAACACTACCTATACTGAGTAAAGAAATCATGCCGGACATAATCACCCCGACGCTGGAAAACACGATCCTAGTTAAGTGAGTCTACTAAAAAAAATCAGCATTCACCATGGCGATATCATAAAATAACTGTCAAATGATAAAAAATAATTCCACTAGCTCAAAAACTCTTACATATTGATAAACAACAATGTCGAAATATTCAGATAAACCCAAGTTACCCCAGAAAAAACTGGCTGTCGCCCTAAAATATGACGGCCAAGGAGCTCCTCGCGTATCTGCTAAAGGATCTGGAAAAATTGCTGAACGCATTTTAGAACTGGCTGAAGAGCATGGCATTCCTTTGCAAGAAGACCACGAATTGGTTGAATTACTATCACAAATTGAGCTAGGACACGAAATCCCTGAAAACCTTTATCTAGCGGCAGCAGAAGTTATTGCTTTTGCCTATCGATTAAAAGAAAAGACTCTTGATCAAGATAATTAAACTGAAAGGAAAAAAAGGAAACAAATTGAATGGCGCGCTCGGGAGGATTCGAACCCCCGACCCCCTGGTTCGTAGCCAGGTACTCTATCCAACTGAGCTACGAGCGCGTACTCTGAGGAGGGGCGGATTATTCACGAATTCCCTACTATTTGCAAGCATTGCGTAAAACTGTCACCATATTTATTGCAATCATTATCCAACAGAATTGATAATTGCCACCATTTACCTTACGAGCTAGGCTGCTTTTTATGTCCCAATACACACCACCGGAAAAACTTTTAAACAAAAATTTATTTTTACTCTGGCAAGGTCAATTCATCAGTTTACTGGGCTCACAAGCCTTTAATATTGCTATGATGTTCTGGGTAAAACAAACAACTGGGTCTGCCACTTTAATGGGTTTACTAATGATGAGCGCATCGTTGCCTGCTGTCATTCTCAGCCCACTAGGCGGTGTATTTGCTGACCGTTATTCCCGCAAAAAGATCATGATTATCTCTGACACTCTAGATGGCTTAGCCATTATCTCTCTGGCCATCTTTATGTATTGGGCACCCAATGCCCCATGGCTTATTGGCTATCTATTTTTTGTGGCAATCCTACTCGGTTGCAGTGGCGCATTCTTTCGCCCTGCCATTAATGCCGCCTTACCCGACATTGTCCCTAAAGCCCAATTGCCTGCAGCTAACGCGCTTGCCGCCTCCACCGTCCAAATTGCCCAACTGTGTGGAAACGTCATCGGCGGAATATTATTCCGAGTACTGGGCGCCCCTCTGATGTTTCTAATTGATGGATTAAGCTATCTATTCTCAGCATGCACTGAATTATTTATCCAGCTACCTGAACCAAAAAAACAAGAAAAAACAGACAATCACTGGTTTAAACAATTTGTTACAGAAAGTCGTGAAGGTTTACAATATTTAACCGACAAACAGGGAATGAAAGAATTTTTCGTATTGGCTGGGTTAGTCAATTTCTTGATCACACCTTGCATTATCCTTCTACCCTTTTATGTAGAAGATTTCCTACAAGCTACGACTGATTGGTACGGCTTTATTATCGCTGCATACGGTGCTGGAGCTCTAGTCGGTTACGCGCTAGCTGGAATTTTCAAAGTCACCGCAACACGACGCATCGTTCCGATGACACTAGCCTTCACCATGATGGCCTTACTCATCTGCACCGCTGGATTTACCACCGACAAAGTCACAGCACTGGGAATTATGACATTAATTGGCATTTGTAACGGCTACGTCAATGTCAATATTTTAACCATTCTCCAAGCCAGCACTGAAGAAAACTTACGCGGTCGAGTTTTTGGCTTACTCGGAACACTCACAGGCAGCGTAATGCCCTTAGCTATGGGGTTATCTGGTATTGTATTCGACTTGGTCGGACGTAATATTTCCCTGATCTTTGTGGCTTCTGGCAGCCTATTGTTAATCACGGCCATCACAATTAGCTTACGCAAAAACTACCGTGCATTTATTGCCTACGATCTGACCACATCGACACAAGAAGTGACAACTAAAACTTAACTCGATATAGACTGCCATCAGAAGTCTCACAACTTCCATGCCCAGCACCATTGTCTTTATTAATGATGTAATTACATTCCATCGTCGTAAATTCACCACGCAACGTAGCCGTACCCGTACCTGTCCGTAAAGCAGACTCCGCCGTATGATACAAACCGGTTAATTTTTCTCCAGTCGGCAAAACAATTTTCACATTACCTCCCGCTGTACCCGTATTATCGTATTCGGCTCTTAGCACACCCATCGAGGCAGCTTGATCATTATCCGGATTTAGTTTCATGGTAGATTTCAAACTGCATCCGACTAACATTACCATTCCCACGACAACCATCATCTTCTTAACCATCATCACCTACACACTCCTCAATTAAAACACGCTTATCAGCAGAAAATTCTCTGCATTTATAGACAACCTAAACACTTATAAAAAACCGGACAAATAACTGTGAAAAAATTCTGCATTCTTACGTTCTTCTTCAGACAAATTATCGTCTAACCATTGCTGATTAACCTCAACCACCCCATCAACAGAAATATCCTGATTAAATTTTTCGACGCCCTGTTCAGCCACCTGATTATCAAAGATAGGAAACAGGTACTCATTTTGCCATTTCCATGAGCGCATATCAAAATTCCATGATCCTGGCACTAAAACACACTGGTCGACACCTAGTGTTTTAGCACGCATGGTACGAACCACCTTTTTCCCGTTCTCTTCTAGTAACGGCAGGTCCCACATAAAAATTTCAGCACCCGCTTTAATCAAATCTTCCCAATGATACAAAGAAGCGTAATAAGTTGGCGCACCCATATCACTGCCATTTTGAGAATTAGTTAACAGCCTGACTTTCACTCCCCGCCCCAAGGCCACATGCAATGCCTCAACCAGTGATTCAGACGGTACAAAATACGGCGTAGCAACGTCGATAGAACGTTTTGCCTGACCAATCAATTTCTCATACAACATATTAGCATCAACCTGTAAACGATCAGGTTCGTTTTCTAACAATCGCATATCTACCAATGCGTCACCATCAGCAACATTCATTATAGACACATTATCACTAGATACTGTAAACCCCTGACTCAGGCTAAATTTTTGTTCGTTAAGCGTGTCGGCAAAATCTTTAATTAATGGACGCAACAAAGGCCCGCGCAACAACACATCGGTATCTCTCCAATAATTATTAAATGCCCCTTCCTCAGGTGACAAGCGATTTGCTAGATAGAAATCACCAATATTCCTTCCCCCCACAATCGCCTGCACTCCATAATCTGGATGATCCGTAATCCAAGATTTTTTATGGGGGCCCTGCAAAAAATAATTCGTGGCTGACTCGGCATTCAATGGCGCATACGGTACCGTTTGAGCCCCCAACGCATTCAACGTCATCATCATCATTAATGAACCATTTTCTGATTGCGTTATCGGATGATAAATAATATTCACCCGCAATCCATCTAAAACGACCCGGTTAGCCAATTCCAACACCACTTCGTAACCCGATATATTAGCCTCAATATTCAAAGTATAGATATGAATAAATTCTGCAGCTTGAGCCAATAACTCCATACGCTGAGCATAAGCCTCTATAGCTTCAGGCAATATACGCACCGTACTCCCTGAAATTAAGTCAGACTCTGTCAACTGGTCCATCTGTGATTGGAATTCAACCCCATATAGGTGCTCGCAACTTTCTCCCTCGCTGACTACCGCTGCCACCATAGCTTTACTTTTAACACGTGACCTTAGCGCCTTAGACTCATTAAAAAAAGCCACATTATCGGTAACGCCCAATACCGCTTGAGGAATGTCATCACCCGACTCTTGCATCGCCTCAATCATTAATCGACGGATCTCGGCCCTTTTTTTAACTGAAGTGAGCTCATCATTATCACGCACCAAAAAGACTTCTTCACTCATCTTAGCCAAAATCTGGTGAGTTGCCAGAACATCCGACTCTACGTCTACACATGGATTCTGCCCTACCAAGGTCGTTAAATGTCCCAACATTTCTGTTTGATAAGAACTTACCGCATTCCCTAGATTCAAAAGCGCACATAATTGTTGCAATCCCTTTTCATTTTCCAATACATCCTGAGATGTGGAATTTTCAAGCAACAAGGACAATAATTCCGAGTCTTCAACCAAAAGGTCAGAAAAATTTTCATTCTCTTCCATCGCCGTTAATAACTGCGGATTTTTGGACAACAGCTCTAACAGCCGCGTGTCATCCGACAACTGAATATCTAATAACGACTGAGGAGCCCTATCCACACAAGCCACTAAAAAAACACTCAATGCCAGCATTAACATAAAACCAAAAGACATATATTCAGCACCAATCAAGCCCCGACCTACCCAACGTGTCATGACATAATCTGCCGATAAAGCTTTAACAATTGCCGACATTGTGGATCTTCTGGTTCAATCACTGTCAAACGGTCAAGAAAACGTTTCGCACACTCAGCCTGTCGATCGAAATTAGCTCCTTTTGGCGTGTTTTGCAGATAAATCAAGAAAGTTTCCGCTGCCGCACGGTTCAATACTAAGTTTTCTGGCCATTTATCCGCTTTACCGGCATATAGTTTCATGGCTTTCCACGTATTTCCCTGTTGCAGAAATTTTCCTCCTGAACGAATAACTTCTTCCTCTTTATGTTTAGCTAGCACTGCTGCCGGTTTTTTGGAGGATTTTTTCGCTTCACGCTTCATGACTGACTCAGCCTTTTTCTGCTCACGCTCTTGACGTTTACGTATCTTTTCCTCTTTGTCAGCTTCCTTTTTAGCCGATTTTTCGGCTAATTTTAGCGCTTTTCTTTCTGGGTCAGGCAATAATTTGGAAAACAACCGACTTTTCCAAACATTTTCCTTTAATGCTGAAAAAGAACCCGTCACTCCACTTGAGACCTTATTCTCTTTCGATGCGCGCTGCTCAACAAACTTCTTCTCTCCAGCCCCGCCTGAGATCAATTTACCCGCCGACTCACTAACCAACCGAGCCCTGCATGTCACAGACCACGCACTACCCACTCGTGCTGTAAACAACCCAAACAGGCGCAACAACCAATCACTCAACCACTGGGGCATACCACGACCGACAAAATTGCCGTATAAAATCGGGATAATCACTAGGGTCAAAACGGTAGATACGGTTAAACCCCAAACAATAGCGATCGCTACCGGAGCCCACATCGACGAATACCCAGCCAAACCCACCGCCAAAGAAAACAAACCCGCAATGGTCGTAATCGATGTGATCAACACCGGGACTAAACGTCGTCGTGCCGCATAAATCGCCGCACTCATCACACTCAACCCCGCCAAACGCTTACGATTGGCGGTGGAAATTAATACAATGGCATCATTTACGGCAATACCGGCCAAAGCAATCACACCGTACAAGGTAAATAAACTCAACACATTTCCGGTAACCAATAACCCAAAAATCACTCCGGTAAAACACATCGGCACCGTCAATAAAATTAAGAAGGGCTGCCCATAACTGTTAAATTGCGTCCCCAAAATAATGAAAATCAACAACATACCAAAAAGGAACAACATTCCCAAAGCATCTAAACTTTCCTTCACATCGTCCAACTCTCCGGTAAAATCGAGATCGATGTCTGTGTACTGACCACGAATCTTCTGCCATTCTTTTTGCACATAAAGGTTTGCCTCAACCGTATTCGTCACACTTTTATCGATATTCGCTTCAATGCGAACAGAACGTTTAAAACGATAGTGTGCCAGCTTTGCCGAACCCTGTGTTGCTTTAAAGGTTAGCAATTGCCCAATCGGAATTTCTCCTCCACCTGGCAATGCAATGGTTTGCCGCATAAAAGCATCAATGTCCTGATAACTATCGGATTGACTCATGACACGAATATCTACGTTCTCCCCACGATCCTGCACTCTGGCAACCGCTTCGCCATCTACCATTAAACGAATAATTCGAGACACTTGCTGAGGGTCTAAACCGGCCCTTCTGGCAGCTTCCATATCCAAGCGGAATGATAATTCCATACGTCCACTGTTATCGTCTTTACTCACGTCAGTCACACCACCAGGCACCCCCTTCAGAATTTCGCGCACCGTATCAGCGGCCTGATTAATACGCTCAAAATCATCCCCCCTCACTTTAATACTAATTGGCTTGGCCATTGGTGCATCCGAAAAGGTACGGATATTAATATTTTCCACCCCCCCGATCGATTCGACAGCAGGCCGGATCGCCGCAACCATCTCGTTAATATGGCGCAATTCTTTGCCCTGAGGATTCAAGGTCACAATAATCTGACCAAGATGATTACCGGTTTTTCCTCCAGATTGTCCAGCGGTGGTAATGGCGGCCCGAATTTCACCGGCTAAGGCCTTCTCTCGAACCACATTTTCAATGGTCAGTAATTTTTCCGACGTTGTGTCCAAAGACGTTCCGGTAGGCAAGACAACATTGACGTAAAAAACACG
>Ga0233445_1002379_pt1 | contig 12574 bp, 10 predicted proteins | sample SI_124_October20_5_FD_182779 | JGI IMG/M metagenome (GOLD analysis project Ga0233445, IMG submission 182779) | Seawater microbial communities from Saanich Inlet, British Columbia, Canada - SI_124_October2016_100_MG | ecosystem: Environmental > Aquatic > Marine > Inlet | place: Canada: British...
TAATTTTTGGTTTGTGTTTGTGGTCCATATATCTAATGTTATTCCTATATTATAAGGAACAGGCATTACACGCTCCACAGTAAATGCATTACCTTGTGTCTGCTCGTATGTGCCTGTAGCCTCATCGTATCTACGTTGTCTTACGTATTTTTTGTCTGTATAATAAGGTTCTTGTACGCGGTCTCTAGCGTATTCAAAATCAGTGACATAAAAAGTCATTAGTGGCGCACTAGGCATTCTACTTGCTGAATTTTTTTGTAGCATATGTTGTGCTTGTCTATCAGAATCACCATATCTAATAGGAACTCGCAGTAATGTAACATTACCACATTCGTCGCGGCTGTATTCAACATTAAAATTACTAAACATTCTAGTAAATTGTAAAAGAAATCGTCTTATTTGTTCATCGTAGTGAAAATCTGCCATATATTACCTTCAATTATCTGCACTTATTGTCAACAGATCGCTTAGTCCCTGTTTAGAATTAATATCACCGCGATCTGTTGTTGCAATAGTATCATTGTTATTTACGAATCTGCTTCGTTGTGTATTACCATTTAAGTAAATGTCGCTTCTTACACCATCTTCTATCTTAATCCAACGAGTACCGTTGTATCTAAATAGTCTATTAGGAAAATAATCCAAACGCAATACATAGTCACCTTCTAACGCATCCAATGGGAATTGTGTTGCTGATGTTACTGGTAAACCATGCGGTGCTAGAGCATCGCCGGATAAATATCCTTTCACTACGCCATTCGATAGTGGTGATATTAAACTTCTATCTACACTTATTATACCAGAATCACTAGTAATATCAATACTATCTGCAGATATGCCGGTTCCATCTTCTGGTAGGCCATTACTATCGTGAGGAGGGACATAAAATTTACTAACATCATATCCACTCTTAGGTAATTCAGCCTCGGCTTGAGCTATAATTTTGTCATTAATCTCAATGTCTTTGTTGTATTGTGTTAGCAGATCATCTAATGTGCCATTATTGTAGTAGTCGACACGGAAGTAATCTGTATCCGCTGTACGTTGAGTATCATCGGCACTGATATCCGATTTGTTCAGTATGTTATTGTATTCTTGTGCTCCGACTAAAGGGGTAGCTTTAATACGCCATACATGTGGTTGCCAAGTTACACTAAAGCCTTCGCTACCAAAGGAAGCATCTTGAATAACATATAATTTCGGCAATACAGGTGGTGTTGTGCCAACAGGACTTAATGGATGTCTATCTCTAAGGTTAGGAACCTCAATAACATCACCTGACATTAATTTTCTACCGATGATGTCAATCATCTCGTTGTAGTGAAATGTAATAAACAGTGTATCGTTCTGCAAAAATAGTCCAAATTGACTTAAATCAAAGTCAATATCTTGAACATTGTACACACCTCGTATTCTGCTGATGTTTTCTTCGTACGAGCGATTCCTATTCTCTAGTAAGAATAAATCTTCTATAAATAATGGATCTTCTGTACTGTAAGAAGGTTGTGTAGCATCTGTTTGTATTAACCCACCATCTGCTGTAAGCATAGTATTATCTGTTGTACAAGTAGTACTATCAGCGGAATGTGGTGTTGATGCAGTAGGGCCCAGATACTTGTGAATAAAGATATCTAATCCACCCACAGAGTACATTTCTGCTACTACATTGTCTATGTATTGGTAATCGGCGATACAAGCGCCTTGTTGATATAATGAAAGCTTTGGCATAGTTAAAATTTTATGTTATTATGTATTTAGTTGAGATTCAGTTTACAATACCAGTTGACTAAATATCGTTGTTCGATTATATTACACATTATGGCTAAAAGACTTACAATTAACGACAAATATCTAGGACCTGAACCGGTGTGGGTAGAACAACCCACTGATGAAGATCGGTTGAGTGCAGTTTCACATGCGTTTAGCTGGTATAATTATTTTAATAGTCACAAAGATGCGAAGATAATGATTGTTGCCTTTTTAATTAAAAATAAACGGAACAAAGAAGCCAAGTTAATCAAAAAAGTGCCAGATGGTAAAATTAAGACACCATATGCTTGGATGACAAAAATGATATTAAATGGGTTTGAATTAAATGAAGTAGAAGAAGCAAACTTGGAAAAAGAATTCGACCGTCTAAAGGATATTGCTAGCAAAAGTAAAGAAATACCAGAAGAGAAAAAGCTTAAACATAATGTTCAAGATATAATGAAAGAAAAAGCCCTCGAAGTAGGCGGCGAACTAGAAGGAATGTTAGACGATCTAATAGCAGATGGTGTCCCACATAAACATAAACTAACGCCTATCAACCTATTAAAAGCGTCAACTATGTTGCCACAACATGTTCCTATGCTAGTAGAAATATGGGAATCCAGCAAAGATACATACATAGAAATTCAACGAGGCAATGATAAGGAGCTAGTGGAAGCTTATAGTCATTTTAGTAAAATACAAATTCGCAACTTAATTAAGTTCTGCGATTTAGTAATTAGCAATTTGCATAGTTATGTGGTATACAAAAAATCTATTAGAGTTAAACGCAAGAAGAACCCAATCCCAGTAGAGCGTTTAGTAATGAAGTTAAAATACCAAAAAAAGTCAGAAGAGCTTAACCTTACTAGCATTAAGCCATGTAAAATTCCTGGTTCTAAAGAGATGTATGTATACGATACTAGAAAGCGTAAACTACATTATTATGTTGAGGATCCACACGCAGATGGTTTAAGTGTTAAAAATAACGCTATTGTCGGTTTTGATGTTGTTAATTCTTTGTGTAAAACACTACGCGATCCAGTAAAACAAGTTAACCAGCTTATGAAAGCTAGTGTGCTAAATGCTAGAAAATTTTATAAAAATATTAAGACAGTTGATATTAAATTGTCTGGTCGTTTCGACAAGAGTTTTGTTATCCTACGAGTCCACTAAATATATATGAAAAAAATATTAATTAGTGGGTGTAGTTTTACTCAGTGCCGTAGAAACGATCACTGCCGTCCACATGATTATAAGTTTTGGGTTAAACATTGGGTAGATTACTTATTCCCACATAACAAGTACTCTGTCCTTAATTTAGGGAGTGTGTCGCTGGTAATCGATATATAGCATCGTCGATATTATCAAATATAGATCTAAATAATAAACCTGACTATGTTTTTATATTATGGAGTGGAGTTAGACGTATAGATATTCCAATTCCACCTAGTTCAACGGCCGAATTATTGCGTGACTATCTGTATAATGCGTCGGAAAACGAATGCAATAATGTCAATTACTTTTTTACAGGTGGCAACCATAACCTTCCTCCTGTGAAAAATTTTATCGAACAAGGTGCATCTGAAATTTTTCAGGATATAGCTGATATGTATTACTCAGATACAGATGATAAACTTTGTAATCAGCTAAGTCTAGAAAGCATCAGTTCGGTAACTAATTTTTTGGATAATCACAAAATTAAATATAATTTTTCGTTTATATATAATCCGTTGTCTAAAGGAATCGCCGATGACGAACCGAGTCTTGGTTTAATTGTCAAGACAAACGCATATTATCAGCATATAAATTGGGTCAACTATATAAATTTTACCCCATTTGAATATGGTTTAAAACACGATTTTATATATGATGGTATGCATTTAACAGTAGACGGGATGTGTCGGTGGGCAGAAGAAATAAAGAAATATATCCCTGATAGTATTATTAATTAAATCAAATCAATAAATACAACATATGACAACTCTAGCATCATTAAAACAAAGTATATTCGATTATGCCGCGTTCCGTCTCGGGTCGGGTATGGTCGGTGTCGAATTAGATCCAGCGCATTACGAAACAGCATACGAACAAGCATTGGGTGTTTACAGACAACGATCGCAGAATGCTACAGAAGAGAGTTATGTATTTGTTACATTGGAAGACTCTGTAAATGAATACACTCTTCCTAATGAAGTAACTCATGTGAGACAGGTCTTTAGGCGTACATTAGGTGGAATGGGCGGCCAAGGCGGTGCTACTGGGTTTGATCCTTTTGGTTCGGCGGCATTAAATGTGTATCTTCTTAATTTTGCATATAGTGGTGGTTTAGCTACATACGAATTATATACAGGCTTTTTAGAATTAGCGCAACGTATGTTCGGTGGGCATATGAATTATACATTTAATTCAGTAACAAAAAAGTTAAGGATTGTACGAAATCCAAAAGCATCTGGTAGTACTAGTTTTGCAGGATTAGGATCTCCAACATTTACTATAGGCGATCAATTTGCTATTAGTGCAAGTATTAAAACTGTAATACATGCTGGTAATTCTGTAGATTTTTCAAACTTAAAAGGTACTATTACTGGTGCAACACGGACTAGCCCAGTATCAATTACGAGCCCAGCGCATGGATTAGTCACTGGAGATCAAATTCTCATCTCTTGTGTTAATGGAATGTCAGAACTCAACAATGATACAACTCTTAACACATTAATAACAGTAACAGTTACAGGAGCTAATACACTTACATTAGATGGCATTGATGGTACTGGTTTTACAGCGTATACATCAGGTGGCGAGTGGATATCTTATTTAAGGACAGTTACTATTGGTGGTACTGGCACAGCCGCTGATTTTGTGACCGCAGTAACATCAGCAGGTATTCCTGGTATTAGTGCTACGGTCACAGGCGGTTCGGTTAGATTAACACATACCGACAGCGGTGTTATTAGGCTTAAAAACGTCACAGGGACGCCAATAGATGATGCTGGATTTACCGCAGGGACGCAAGGTATACGAATTGGTGTTGATAATGATATCTTTTTAAGTAATAACCAAGAAGATATTATGTTGTGGACATATAACATGAAACCAGAAGTAATATTACTACAAGATTCGCAAATTGGACAGTGGATTAAAGAATATACATATGCAGTAGCTAAACAGATGGTGGGTGAAGCTCGTGAAAAATTTGCTACTATCGCTGGTCCACAAGGTGGTTCATCACTAAATGGTGCTCAGATTAAAGCAGAAGCACAAGCCGAAATGGATAGACTCCACGAAGATCTTCGTAATTACATTGATGGTTCTCAGCCATTATACTGGATTATAGGTTAAATACTTCTTGACATTGTAAATTCTTTGTGCTATGTTTATACAGCGTAATGGGTTTAGAATCAAAAGACAAAATAAAGGTTCCTAGCTCGAATACTGTATACCAATATAAAAAGAAATTAGAAGAAACTTATAATCACGAGAACTTATTAGAATGACAAATGACCTTATGCTGGATATAGAAACATTAGGTACAACACCTGATGCTGTGATTTTAACAATCGGCGCCCAATCTTTTGATCCATTAACATCTAGTTTCGGAGATGTTAATTTTTATAAAAGGATCAACACAGAAACTCAAGAAAATAGAAAGATTGATGATCCAACCGTAGAGTGGTGGGCAAAGCAGAGTAGCGAAGCACAAGAAGAAGCGTTCGGTGACGAAGATCGTGTCGAATTAAGTGATGCGTTAGATGAGCTAGGTAAGCTTATTTGGAAAAGTAAAAGAATTTGGGCGAATGGTATTAGCTTCGATATGTCTATCCTCGAACATGCATATAAAAGCCTAAATATATTGCCACCTTGGCAATACTATAATGTGCTAGATGCCAGAACTATATATAAACTAAATCCAGACAATGAGAGATTAGGCAATAGTCATCATGCGTTAGAAGATTGTATACTTCAGATTGATTTATTACAAAGAACTTTAAAAAAGTTAGGTATCACTAAGCTTAATTAAAAATCAGCTATTAAATCGCCCTGTTTCCACAGCAGTTCCTTTTTATCTATTTCGATAACACAGTTTAAGCACACTGATCTAAGATTGCTTATGTCGTTGTTATTAAGGTCATTGTCAACATGGAATACTACTATTTGATCTGGATACAACGACCTAAATCCACAAAGGTCGCAAACTGATTTTTTCTTATAACCAGACCCTTGCCATTTGGGTTTTAGTGGTTTTATTTTCTTTTTCGCACGGATACAGTGATCACAGGATGTCCTATAATAGGTTTTTCTTTTGCGAATATAGTTGATAGCACATAATCGTTGTTTGCAGACGTTACAGACAGGTCGTTTCATAGCTAACTATTTATAGCAAACCTTTAAAGGTGATTTCTAATCCACAAATATTTCAGTAATTTAATAAATAGATATAACAGATTAAATTTTAGGAGAAATATCAATGGCACTCGTGAGCCCAGGCGTTGAAGTCACTATCGTAGACGAAAGTAATTATCCAGCCGCATCAACATCAACAGTACCTTACATTTTGGTTGCTACAGCCGAGAATAAAGTAAATCCAGCTGGTACAGCAGTTGCATCAGGTACATTAGCATCAACAGCTAATGACACATTTTTAATATCAAGTCAACGCGAACTTGTTAACACATTCGGTAATCCGTTCTTTTATAAAACATCAGGTGGTACTCCACTTAATGGTTATGAATTAAACGAATACGGATTACAAGCGGCATATTCAGTACTAGGGATTAGTAACAGAGTATATGTACAACGTGTAGATATTGATTTAGCAGAACTTACTGCTTCAACTACTAGACCAACAGGCGATCCTGCTGATGGTACATTCTGGTTAGACACTGGAAATACTTCATGGGGGCTATTCGAATGGAACCAAACAACAGAAGCATTTACTAATAAAGTGCCCACAGTTATTACAGAGGTTAGCGATTTAGTTGGTGGAGTATCAACTGGTATTCCTTTAACTAGTATTGGTGCTATTGGTGATTATGTGGTTAATACAACTCATTCAAATACACCGACATATTACAAGAATCGTAACAATGTCTGGGTATTAATCGGCAATGACAATGATTCTACTGATCCAGCAGATGTAGATTGGTACGATAGTTGGCCAGCGGCAACAAGTGTAGCTAGTCCAACATTATCAGTAGGTGATACGTTAACACTTAATGGTACAGCGGTTGGACCATTGGTAGCGGCAACAGTATCAGAATTAGTTGGGTTTATTAATGCCGCGACTATTACAGGTATTACAGCGGCCGAAGTTAGTAGTAAATTAGAAATTTATGTTGATAATACTGCTCTTTTAGATAAAGTAGTATTATCGGATACAGGTACGCTATTATCTGATTTAGCAATCACAGCAGGTGACTATTTTGCACCAAAATTACAACAAAGTGCCCATACAAATAATCCACAATGGAGATTAACTGATACAGAACCACATCCAACAGGTTCGATTTGGATTAAAACAACAAATGTAAACTTGGGTGCAAATTTAGTAGTTAAAAGATATGATGTTGCTACAGCCACTTTTGTACAACAAAGTGCTCCAATATATGAAAACGACCAATCCGCTAATAATGCATTAAATTCATCAGCGGGAGGTGCTACTATTGCATTAAATGATACATATGCCCAATATGATACATTAGAAGATGATACAGCAACATTAAAAGTATTTAAACGTTCAGCAACAGGAGCAACGGATGTTACTGGTGCAACCGCTGATTTTGTAGCTACACCATTTGCAGGCACCGAGACATTTAGTATTAGTGCAAGTGTTGCTGGTAGTGATACATTAAGTGCTCCAGTTACAACACTGGCGCTAGGTGGAACGGATGCGGCGGCATTTGTTACTGCATTTACAGCGGCAGGTGTAGCAAATACAACAGCTGGTGTAACAAGTACCGGAGCTATTAAAATTACACATACACAAGGCGGTGTGATTGTGATCGATGACGTGGTAGGCACAGGACTTAGTATAGCAGGGTTTACAAGTAGTTTAATAAATGTACGTAATGGTAATGCTACTGATTTAATTTTAAGTAATTGGGAGATTTTAGCATCATCTGCGGCAGGATATAGCACTGGTAGCACACCACCAGGGCAAGATCCGATACAAGGCACTAAATGGTATTATAGTGCAGTAGATGAGATTGATATTATGATACACGATGGTACTGGCTGGAAAGGGTATCAGACTGTAGCTAGTGATATTCGCGGTTACAATTTATCATTAACAGATCCAGCAGGTCCACTAGTTAGCGCATCAGAACCAACAGCACAAAGCGACGGTACTGTTCTAGCATTTGGCGATATTTGGGTCGATACAAGCGACTTAGAGAGTTATCCAAATATTTATCGTTATGAATCAGCAGTTAATTCATCTTCTGGAGTTATTGGCTTTAATTTAATTGATAGTGCAGATCAAACTACAGAAGATGGTATTCTATTTGCTGATGCTCGTTGGGACTCAGATGGAACAGTTGATCCAGTAAGTGGAAATATTCCAACTATTGCTAGTTTATTAACTAGTAATTATTTAGATTTAGATGCTCCGGATGAGAATTTATATCCAACAGGTACATTATTGTTTAATACACGTAGAAGTGGGTACAATGTTAAAGAATTTAGGTTAAATTACTTTAATGCTACTAACTTTAGTGGTGTATTACCAGCAGAGACTAACTCGTGGGTAACAGTGAGTGGTCTTAAAAACGATGGTAGTCCATTTATGGGCCGTTTGGCACAACGAGCTATTGTTGTACAAGCATTAAAAGCAGGCATGGATGCTAATACAGAGATTCGTGAAGAAGAGAGACGCTTTAACTTAATTGCTACTCCAGGATATCCAGAGTTAATTCCAAATATGGTAGCATTGAACAACGAACGTAATAACACAGCATTTGTTATTGGTGATTCGCCGTTGCGCTTACCACAGTCAGGGTCGGAGTTATTCGAATGGGCTACTAATAACAGTGGTTTAGGAACATCAACAGGCGATGGGCTATCTGCTAACGACGAATACTTAGGTGTATTCTATCCAAGTGGCCAAACTAATGATTTAACAGGATCAGCAGTAGTTGTTCCGCCAAGTCATATGATGTTGCGCACTATGGTACACAGCGATGATATATCTTATCCATGGTTTGCGCCAGCAGGTCCAAGACGTGGTGGAATAGATAATGTTAATGCGTTAGGTTATATTGATGCACAAGAAGGAGAGTTTCGACAAATTGCTACAAGACAAGGTGTTAGAGATACATTGTATGAGAATAATGTAAATCCATTGACCTTTATCCCAGGTACTGGACTTGTTAATTTTGGCAATAAGACTACAGTATCAGGAACTGCATTGGATCGTATTAATGTAGCGAGATTAGTTGCTTATTTAAGAACAGTAATTGAATCTGTTGCTAAGACATATTTGTTTGAGCCTAACGATAAGATTACGAGAGATGATATTAAGGCCTCAATTGAAGGCATATTAAATGATGTTATGTCAAAACGTGGAATATTTGATTATCTAGTAGTATGTGATGAATCGAATAATACTCCCTCGCGAATCGATCGTAGCGAGCTCTACGTGGACGTAGCAATCGAGCCAGTTAAGGCAGTAGAATTTATTTTTATTCCAGTTAGAATACAGAATACAGGTGAGATTGGCGGTGGTAATTAATATCTAATCGTTGTTTAAAGCATATTAAAGAGGGGCAATAATACCCCTCTTTTTATGACCCGAAAATGTATAAATACTTATTAAAATAGGAGTAATAACAATGGCAACAGCATCATTAACTAAAATGTCACCCAGACTACCGAGCGAGTCAGCACCTAGCCAAGGGCTATTAATGCCAAAGTTAAAGTATCGATTTAGGATTACTTTTTTAAACTTTGGAGTAAGTGACATAACAACAGAATTAACAAAACAAGTAATTGATTTTACTCGTCCGAGCGTCAGTTTCGATGACATTGAAATTGACGTATATAACTCAAAAATCCGTTTAGAGGGTAAACATACCTGGGATAATCTTACCGTTAATGTACGAGACGATGCTACAGGCGAGATCTCTAAGTTAGTAGGACGACAATTACAAAAACAATTTGACTTTATGGAACAAGCAAGTGCCGCTTCTGGCATTGATTATAAATTCCAAACTAGATGTGAAATCTTAGACGGTGGTAATGGAGCACACGAACCAACGGTTCTTGAGCAATGGGAAGTCTATGGTTGTTATTTACAGAGTGTAAATTACGGTGATTTAAACTATAGTGCTAGTGAACCTGCAACAGTTGCAATGACAATTCGGTTTGATAATGCAATTCAAACCGACGGCATCGGACAAGGTGGACTTGGAGTTGATGTAGGTAGAGCATTAGGCAATGTTGTAAACGGCTAATAATATGGCGTTTGGTAGTTTTATTAGTGACCAAATAACCGATCAAGTCGGTGGATTCGCCAAAGATCAGATAAGTGGTTTTGGAAGTGGATTCTCTAAAGGATTTTTTGGAAGCGAGTATGTAAAAGATTATACTCATGCTTCCAAAATATTCGCTAGTGATGGATACGCATTAGCCCCAAACAACAAGTTTTTATTCCATGTTTATTTTACATTAAACACAGCGCAGATTCCAAGTTTAGCAAATGCTATGGGGTCTGCGGCTGATTCGAACAAACTTGGTATATTAGTTAAATCCGTAACATTACCTTCATTTGATCTTGCAGTAGAAGAATTTAATCAATATAATCGTAAGCGGTTAATTCAAAAGAAAATAAATTATAGACCAGTTGATATTACACTCCATGACGACGGAAGCGATTTAATTAGGTCAATGTGGTACAACTACTATAGTTATTATTACCAAGATGCTAATTACTCGTATGGTACAGATAGAGGTAATTCCGTAACATCCAATAATGCAAGTTATAACCCACGGGATATATACGAGAACTTACGTTCTGTAAATGATTGGGGTTATACTGGTGCTAGTGAATTAGGTGAATCTAAACCAGCGTTCTTTAGAGATATTAAAATTTACGGGTTGAATAGAGGCAATTTCGTCTCTTATACATTAATAAATCCAATGATTACTAGCTGGGCTCACGATACATATGATTATAGTGCTAGTGATGTAATGCAAAATTCAATGACTCTTCAGTACGAGGCTGTTAAGTATGAACGAGGCAAACTAGGTTCTGAAGTTAAAGGATTCGGTGAACCGGCGTTGTACGATACGTCAAGGAGTGCATTGTCTAGCCCAGGTGCTACAGATAGTCTGTTGGGTCAAGGTGGTATAATGGATGCTGGAACTGGAATCGTAAATGATTTGTCCTCTGGTAATATATTAGGTGCTGTACAAAAGGCAGGAACATTTGCAAGCACATTCAAAAATGCTAATCTTAGTAATGTTGCTAGTGCAGGGTTAATAAATGAGATGTTAACACAAAGTAAAAATGTTGTTGCTCCTAGAATTGCAGATAGTATAGGTGGTTTTTCATTCCCTACTGGGGCATCTAATACAGATAGAAAATTATTAAACACACGTTCGGATAGTATAACTACATTTAAGAACTTACAGGCAGATGTTGGTAATCCTGGTTTTAATTTTATACAGGATTCGTTTAACACACCAAAAGAGGCGAATCCAGTTCCTATTACTAGTAATGCATTTTTGTCTGGGTTATCAACTGCTGGTGCAACTATTACAAACACATTAAATAAGGCTGGATTAAATTTACCACCGCCGACTAGTGGTGTTAGTAGTAATGGATTCGATATTCAAGCTTCTGGTACTGATAATGCATTTTTGTCTGGGTTATCAACTGCTGGTGCAACTATTACAAACACATTAAATAAGGCTGGATTAAATTTACCACCACCAACAAGTGGTCAAGAATAATGGCGGTAGTTGATACTAATACTCAAATATTTAATAATGTATTCAGCACGGATATAAATGCACAGGCAAGTGAGTACGATATTGTATTCTCGTTTTTTAAAAAGCTAATAAGCGATGTCAACAATGCTGAGACTTTTACTACTAGTCTGTTTCAAATAGCAAGGGATACTAATGTTCCAGTTCTAACCGTACTGAGTTCAATGTCTGATCAAGATGCGTTATCAGTTACAAATACGATAGCGTTTTATCTTAATGGGACAAGAGAGTCGACATCGTTGTTGGGTGTGTCGCAAGTTGTTGTGCCGAATATACCTGCCGCCAGAAATGTATTAAAATGACTAGATTCTCACAAGGCGTTTATACACCTAAGAATCCTAAAAAGTATGCAGGCAAAGGCAGAATTAAGTATAGATCAAGTTGGGAATTAAAATTCTGTGATTTTTGTGATAATAACCAACATATATTAGAATGGGCAAGTGAATCTATTAGAATTCCATATAGACATCCACTTACTGGTAAAAAAACACATTATGTTCCTGACTTTTTAGTTGTATACGGCGATAAGTTCGGTAAGACTCGTGTCGAGCTTATAGAAATTAAACCAGATAGGCAGACTAAACTAGTAGAAGGAATGAACCAAAGAGAACGAGCTGTTGTTGCGGTTAATACAGCAAAGTGGGAAGCCGCTCAACATTGGGCAAAACAACAAGGTATTGTATTTAGAATAATTACAGAAAAAGATATGTTCCGTAAATAACAATATGGATATTAATGAGTTTGTGCAAGTACATAATCAAGTACATGATACGCCTTTTAGGATTGATAATACAGATAGGTCCAATGAAAGCCACTTAGGCGAAATAATATCAAAGAA
>Ga0233445_1002396_pt1 | contig 12512 bp, 6 predicted proteins | sample SI_124_October20_5_FD_182779 | JGI IMG/M metagenome (GOLD analysis project Ga0233445, IMG submission 182779) | Seawater microbial communities from Saanich Inlet, British Columbia, Canada - SI_124_October2016_100_MG | ecosystem: Environmental > Aquatic > Marine > Inlet | place: Canada: British...
TCGGCAAGCAAATGGCCGGGATAAAAGATGTTATGGAGTTACTTGAAGTAAGTAACCAAAAAGAAATATTCAAGCTGGTAAAGATTATTGACGGGAAGTACGCAAAACACGTTAATAAGAAGCAGAAACAACAGCAACAGCAGACGGGGCCTAGTAAGGCTTAGCGGAAGAGAATAAAATGGCAGGAAAGTACGATAAGAATATTAAGATTACAGTTGATGACAAAGGCTCTTTAAAACAAAAGACCAAAGACATAGACAAACTTAATAAAGCAGTCGATAATAATACGAAGAAATCTGGCAACCTTGATAGAAATATGAAGGGCAACGCTAGAATGTCTTCTAACGCCTCAAAAAACTTTTCTAAGCAATCCCAAGGAATGCAAGGCGTGCTGGTTCCTGCCTACGCAGAAGTCGCAGCACGTGTATTTGCACTAACTGCAGCGTACACTGCTCTTGAAAGAGCAGCTGATTATTCTATATTATTAAAAGGTCAGGAAGCCTTCGCAGCCTCTACAGGTAAAAACATGGCCCAAATTGCCCGAGAGGTTCAAAAAGCCTCAGGGTATATGCTAGATTTTCAGGCAGCCTCTACTAGTACAGCATTAGCGTCTACTGCAGGTTTAACTGCTACTCAGATTACTAAGATGACAAAAGCAGCTAGAGCTGCTTCCGTAGCTTTAGGCCGAAATATGACGGATTCCATGGATCGTTTGACCCGTGGTATTGTAAAGGCAGAGCCAGAGATACTGGACGAGCTAGGTGTAATCATACGGTTAGACGTAGTATATAAGAAGTACGCACAGACTATAAATAAAACTACCGCAGAGCTGTCGGAGTCAGAGAAGATGACGGCCAGGTATAACGCAATTCTAGGGCAGACAGACGGTAAGTTTGGGGATATAGCAACGTCTATCCCAGCTAACGCTTTCGCCCAACTAAGCTCCTCAGTACTAGACCTAGTAAGGTCCGGGGGCGCATTAGCTTCTAACGTATTTGGCCCTCTTGTATCAGTACTAGCGGACTCTAAAGGGTTATTAATAGCTATAATAGCTTTAATTGGTAGAAATTTATTAAGAACTGTATTCCCTGTATTCTCCTCTATGGGGGAGAAGATCGATAGCGTATCTAATAAGCTGGGTAATTGGTCAAAAAAGATGAAAGCGGCGCTACTTGCAAACGAAAGCCAGGTAGACAGAACTAAGAAAGGGTGGCAGAAACTTGCAGAAGCTCAAGTAAAACCTATACAAGACCGTATGGTTAAAATGGGGCTAACGGCGGGTAAGCTGGGCGGAGCTAAATTTGCAAAAGCTTGGAAAGATAAGATGAGAGGTATGGATCTATTTGGCCAGAAGAACATGGTCAAAGCTATTAGACAAACCATACGTCTAGGTATAAAAAGTGCTGGGGGGCCTACCGCTGCTCAAACTAATAGAGCTACTACTCCTGGAATGGAAGGTAAAACGATCGCCCAAATGCAGAAGCTGGATTCAGTTCTAGCTAGGTTGCAGTCAACCTTAGTACAAGTATCTAAAGCTACTAAAGGGTCTATGGCTTCCGAGATAATTAAGAACATATCTAATATGTCCCAGAGATTTGCTCAAATGGGTGTAGGGGCATCAAGTGCAGCAGCAGGGTTCCTCAATATGGGCAGAGCCGCGTCTAGCCTAACACATGAGCTGGGGTTTTTCAAAACCATGGGAATAGTACTTAGCAAGACAAAACGAAGTAGTCTACTAAACCAGCTAGAGTTAGAGGCCAAGGAAAATAACTCTAAAAAGGTTAAAGAAGATCTACAAGGCGTAATAAAGAGTATAACAGTGTTAGGGGACACGTCTAGTCGCACCCAACGTTTGGGTGCTCTAATGGGGGCAACCCTCACAGGTGCTGGCAAGGCTCTTAATGCTGTAGTTGGTATTATGGGTAGTATAATGATGATTAAATGGATAGGCCAGATGATACTTGGACTATCTAATTCTTTTGGAAAAGCATCAGAAGCAGCTAGTGGACTATCAAGTACCTTAGAGGAAACTTTAAAGAGCTTGGGTAAATATGCAAAAGTAGGTAAAAGAGCAGATCTAGGGGCTACTATTTCTGACTCCTTAAAGAGATCCGAGTTTAAGTCAAATATTGCAGAAGGTATAAATGAGGCTCTAACTGGGGCAGCTGCTGCTATTAACGCTGAAGTAATCGGGGATGCATGGTTCGGTAGTATTATAGATCATGTTGCCGATCTATTCGGGTACGGGCTGGCGGATAGTTTAGCTGAGTCCGTAGCTAAAGCTATGACTGGGTTGGCGTCTAGTATGGATAAGGAACAGTTCGACAACGTATTTGTAAACGACACAAATATTAGAGATAGTTTATCTAAAACCTTGAGTCCTGAGCCTATAAAAAGTACTACAGGAGCTGTGTTAGCAGCAACAGCTGCATGGGCTGGCGGCGCCACCGCCGCCCTTTCGTATACCGCAGCAACAGCTGCAGGGGCAACAATGGCTGCAGGTGCAATGGCTGCAGCTCTCCCACTTACTATAGCAATAGCGGGCGTCACGGGGGCACTTTACCTAGGTAGTAAGGCGTGGACGGAGTGGAACAAGAGCGGGGAAGGTATGGCAGATTCAATCATCAAGACTCTTGAGCAGGTAAATGATGGTACAATATCGGTTTCACGCGCAGCAGAGAAGATAGAGTCTAATCTGTCAATGTCTAGGGAAAACGCAATTCAATTTTACGAGGATATAACTGCAGCAGCAAAAATATACAATAAGCTAGCTAAAACCCATGATACTTTACTTAAGAACATGGCGGAGAACTTCAAGAAGCTGTCCCAAGAAAGAGCAAATTTTAGTAAATCTTTAGTAAAAGGTGGCGACTTAAAAGACTTTGCAACGGCCTTCAAATCGTCTATCAAAGATATAGAGAATTTGAAGTTATCCTCGGTAGAAAAATTCAGAGCCTTAGCTAAAGAGGGCCTCTTTGATAAAGACCAAGGAAACTTAAGTAGTATAACGCAGAAAAGATTAGACGAGGCTCAAACCGCGGTAGATATTGCAGATAAAAGATTAGCAGATGCTAAGGCTAGTTCTAAGTATGTTGGAAAAAAGAAGGAAGACAATGTAGCAATATTCCAAAAAGCTGTTAATACCGAGAGCAAGTACCTTTCAGACTTACAGCATAAAACATATGCACAACTGTATGGCGAGTCTTTTAAGAACATCCTTAAAGAGAGAGGCTTGAAACTATCCTCTATATCAGACGTACAGCTTGCAGAAGTCCGGAGTCAAACAGCCCGAGCATTAGCTACTAAATTAGCTCATGGGGACGTGGAGAAGCAGTATAACTTAGAGCTAACTCTTGCTACTCGTAACGAAGCATTAGCACTAGAAAAACTTAAGTTAGATAGGTACGGTACTTCAGCATTAGAAAAACGCGCAAAGATAGAACAAGAGTTGCTCAAAAATCAACGAGATAAGTTAATAGGGGAAAGACAGTTTGCTACTAATACTAAGGAAGAGAATGAGAATCTTGATGCACAAGTAGATAATTTAAACACTAAGATCGCATTAGCGGACAGAATCGCACTAGGGCTAGCAAAACGTTTCCACGAAATTAAAGGTACTTCAATCTCTTTATTAGAGGTATGGGATGCTAAGTTGAAAGACAATGGTATGGTTGAAGATGCAGACTATATTAATGACAAACTGCAGGCAATAACTACAGAAGTTAACGCGTTTTCAGCATCTTTAGATGAGATGTCTGGGGAGACAAATAAAGTAGCTAAGCAGTTGAAGGATATGAAGTTTATGTTCGGCAAGAACGTATTCGATACTGCAGCAGGTAAGAAATTATACAAGCTATGGGCGTCTTTATTCACTAAAGAAGGTAAACTTGTAAAAGATAGAAAGAGTGCAATAAGAAAAGAATTAGACAAGATTCAGATAGAAGCGGACCACATCTCAGAGTATAGCACTTTAGTAGACCTTAGAAACGACTTGGCCGAGACTGAAATGAACGTTATTGATGCAGCTAATAAGCGCATCAAAGACGAATTAAAATTAGCACAACAACTATTAGCATATAAGAAGTTAGAAGTTGAAGTTGATGCAGATATGCAAGAAACAAAGTTCGGGGGCACTAGAGATATGTTCGCAGCAGTGTCCACAGGGTTAACCGACTCTTTAGGGCAAGCCCTCTCCGATGTATTTATGCAGAAGGACCAGCCTGATGATGGATATACACAGAGTGAGAGAATTAGGCTAGCAATGGCACAAGAACTATCAGACTGGGGGGGAAATTTTATCTCTAGTTCTATATCAGATATGATGTTTGGTAATAAAGGGCTACTTGCGGGCGGGTTAAGAATGCTAGGCGGAGACGAGAAAGGCAACGAGTGGGCGGATGCTATCTTCCCTAAGACAGACGCTGAGAAACGTTTGTCTGCACTAACTGAAATTAAGAATATGATGTCAAGACAAGTTGACATACTTTCAAAGGAAATATTATCTGTAGAGATAACAAACCCAGAACAAAGACAGAAGCAGTTAGGAAACAGTCTGAAGAATATGACGGTGTCCAAAGGGGATCAAACAGCTTTGGCCGAGATTAAGAAACTCACTGAGGCATTGCCTTCAAACCAGAGAGATTGGTTTGGTTCCCGAGTGACCCAAGCAAGAGAGGGCGCTATACATAAACCTACTGGAGGCCTTAGGCTTGTTGGCGCTGAGTTCGAGGATCTAAAACTGCTAATTGCACAAGCACAGCGAGGTTCTGTAGCAGGTAACCAGGACTTCCAAACTTACCAAGCAAAACAACAAGCAGAGGCAATATTAGCTAAACAGAAAGAACAGACTAGTTTTGCCGGGGACTTCTTCGGTAAAATGTGGGACGATACAAAGGATTTCTTTAGCGCATCAGACGAAGTAACAGAGAAGAATACAAAGGCTTTGGATAGAGTAATATTAGGCGTAGGTAAACTTAATATTGTGCCTAATATAGTTACGGAAGGGTATTTAAAAACTAAAGAGTTATTAAATAGTGATGCGTATAATGAACCTGTAACAGAGAAACTAGTAGTAGGCGATGAAGTACCTAAAGTAGCGGAAGAAGAAAAATCTTGGTGGGATAAAATTTTAGACTGGAACAGCAGGCTAAACTCCGAAGCTAAACAAGCAGCCGATGCTGCACAAAAAGCAAATGATATATCTAAGTCAGGTAAATCACACTCCGTACATGACCACCACGCAGTACCTTTATTAGAGCAAATAAGAGATTCCTTTAGAGAATGGATTACTCCAAAAGACGGGTCTTTACCTAGTGCAATAAAAGACTACGGAAAGTTGGATAATGAGCTAAGTGCTGACTATTATAATAATAGAAAGACTACAGGTATAGCAGATCCTAACTTTGGTAAAGCCAAAGGTGCTTCTATGACCAAATTTGGTTATGGAGCATTTGATAATACTCCAAAGGGTACGCCTGAGTTACTAGATAAAATAGCAATGATTCCGCAAGTTACATTAGCGGCTATAGGTACTGCAGGGTACCAAATTGCAGACGACGGGTTTACAGAGAGGGCATTTGGGGACTGGTGGGAGCAATTAAAAGCTTACACAGAGACTAGATGGAATAGATCAGAGATCACAGATTCAGATAGTGCGTGGCAAGAAGCTAGCAGACAGACAGGGGATACTTCAGTTGCAGATAAGTTAGCTGAAATGAATCTAAAAGCTGAAGTAACTAATACTAAGTTAGAAACTCTTGTAGCCAATACTACTAAAACTGAACTTGAAAAGAGATCAGAAGAAGCTCAAGCAGATGCCAAAGCTAAAGGAGAAGGTAAAGGACTCGCAGTAGTTATTAAGAACCCAGAGGCTATTACTGCAGCCCAAGGGCAGGCAGGAGCAGGAGAAAGCTTATTTGGGGAGACTGAAGGCGGGTACGCTAAAAACGCAAGTACTGCAGCTGCTTTTAAAACTAATGAGGGATCGGAGCAGACAGCAATGCTTGCAGAGCAAGGAATGTGGAACGATAACGAGAATACAACCTTTAGTACTAATACTATGCAGACCGTAGGAGCTGCAACTAATAATACATTACAGACTGGGTTTAAGGATCTCATATACAATGGTAAGTTAAACACTGCTAAACTTGCTATGAGTTTTGTACAGCAAATAGGAAATACTATAATATCTTCAGTGGTATCGGGGGCTACTACAGCTGTTATGAGTGCTAACGGTAACGTGCTTAGAGGAGGCTTCCAAGCCTTTGCAAAAGGGGGAGTAGTAACCAAGCCTACACTTGGACTAGTGGGGGAAGGTAAGGATAATGAAGCAATTGTTCCTTTACCGGATGGTAGAGCTATCCCGGTAGCAATGATTGGAAAAGGGGCTGCTACTGAAAACAATACCGAGAATAACATTAATGTTACAATTAACGTTGCCAGTGACGGTACTACTACTAGTTCTGCTCAAGCAAGTGAGGGGTCTAATGGGCCAGACTTTAACAAGTTAGGGGGAATGATGACTCAAGTTATTCAACAAGAGCTACTTAACCAACAAAGACCAGGAGGACTACTTAGTCCGTATTAATTATGCCAAATTTTAACACAGAAGTAAATAGTAACCCTGATAGAGGGATGAAAACGGAACAAAAGCCTAAGGTACTCACTGTATCTTATGGGGACGGGTATGAGCAAAGAACTGTAGATGGTATAAATAATTTACCCGAACAGTGGAGCTTAGAGTGGAAAAACAGGCCTGTAGCGGAAACTAATAAGATTATAAAATTCTTAGAGGACCAAGGAGGAGTTACATCTTTCGATTGGTACCCAGTAGGGTATAGTATATCTAGTACCACTACTAGTACTGCTACTAAGAAACTTATAGATACTAGTCAATACTTTACTAATCGTTATTTAAATACTACGGTTACCGATAGCGGAGGTACCGGAGGAGTATGTACTGCTAGTTTGTCAGCCGATGCTGTAGCGTCTGTATCGGTATCTACTGGAGGAAGCGGGTACAATAGTACTTCATTGCCTTCAATATCTTTCACAGGAGGAGGGGGTACAGGGGCTTCTGCTACTGCAGTAGTATCTAGTGCAGGGGTAATAACAGCAATAACATTAGTAGCTGGCGGGAGCGGGTATACCTCAGCTCCTACGGTAGTAGTCACTCCTACCCCTACAACCACCACAGTAACGGCCATAGATAGTGCCACCCAACTATCTTTAGCCGCGGATATACTAGCTAGCGGGGAGACATATACTATCTACCCTTATAAAAAGTACACCTGTGCTAAATGGAGTGTTAAAGAGGATATAAGTGGATATAGGACTATTACTGCAACATTCAACAGAGTATTCGAACCATAAAGGAATCCTATGAGTAATAAAATTACAACTGATATAAATAGTTTAACACCTGGTAGTATAGTAGAGCTATTTGAGTTAGATCTATCTGCAGGGTCGGCGCCTTCTACTGTACCTAAGTTTAGATGGTTCAACGGAGGCTATAACGCAGAGTTACAAGAAATAGTATGGCAAGGGAATAAATACTCTGGGCTCCCTATTGAAGCCTCTGGATTCGAGTTTTCCGCACAAGGATCTATACCTCGACCTAATTTAACGGTAGCTAATATTACTTCACTATTATCAGGAGTAATCAATGATTATAACGATTTGGTAGGGTCAAAAGTCACTCGTAAGAAAACGTTCGCTAAATACTTAGATAACTACTGCTACACAGACGGGTACCCTGTGGGAGGGGTATGTACAGGAGAGTCCGGGTCTGACCCAAGCCTTAGTAAGGATGATTGTTTAGATACTAATAAGAACGGATCTGCAGGTACTTGGACGGAGTACACCCAAAGTACTTGTGAAGCGGCTGCAGGACCTGGTATTTGGTACGCTAACGCCATAGCGGATGATACAGCTCACTTTACAGATGAGATATGGTATATAGATAGAAAAGCTGTTGAGACGTTCACTCATATAGAATTTGAGTTAAGCGCAGCATACGATGTTATAGGTATAAAGTTACCCTCTAGAGTTATAGTGTCTAATTCATGCCCTTGGTTGTATAAAGGGGTCGAATGTGGGTACGCTGGGTCTAGTTACTGGGATACTAATAATAATTCTGTTTCTTCCTCTGCTGATGATGTATGTTCTAAAACATTTACAGCGTGTGAGCTTAGGTTCCCTGAGCCTTTAGAAAATCCTTTTGGAGGCTTCCCAGGAGCTGGTAGAAGAATGGGATCAGTACGATGAATGAGGCGACTTTAGAGGGTTTTCGAAAGCACACAGAAATAGAGTTCCCCAAAGAAGCATGTGGTTTTATACTGGGGGTGGGGAAGAAAGAAAGGTACTTTCCAGCAAGTAATATAGCTGAAGAGCCTGAAGAGTACTTCACGATTGATCCTGTAAGTTACGCGGAAGCGGAGGATTCCGGTACTATTTTAGGTATATGCCACTCTCACCCTAATGATGGGTGTAACCCTTCGGAGGGGGATAAGATATCTTGTGAGGCAACAAAACTACCTTGGCATATTTTAAGCTGGCCAGGTAACAAATTATGTAGTTGGGAGCCTTCAGGGTATGAAGCACCAATTATTGGTAGACAGTTCAGTTACGGAATTTTAGATTGCTGTACTTTGCTTAGAGATTACTATAAAAAAGAGCTAAATATAGATTTTCAGTGTTTTAGTGGCCAAGATGGCTGGTGGGACAAAGGGGAGAATAGATATTTAGAAAACTATAAAGAGCAGGGTTTTGTAAAGATACTAGAAGAAAATGATATTAGAAAATATGATATATTTTTAATAAATTTAATCTCACCTGTACCAAACCACGCGGCAGTTTTTATCGAAGGAGATAAAATTTTACACCATGTACATGGTAGACTCTCAAATAAGGAATTATATGGGGGATACTGGAGAAAACATACAACGCACCATCTAAGGCACAAATCACTATGTTAAATAAAGTAACGTTATACGGAGAATTAGCAGATAAATATGGAAAGGAGTGGTCATTAGACGTAACCTCCCCCGCGGAAGCTATCAGAGCACTTAACTCTAATAACCCAGGCTTTAGACAGTTTTTAGGTTCTTCAGAGGAAAGAGGGCTAGGGTATCATATAATAGTAGGTAACGAGCCTATTGAAGATGTAAAGACAGAATTGTCTGGGCCTTTGGGCAGACAAAGTATAAAAATAGTCCCTGTAGTACTAGGGAGTAAGTCCAGCCTGGGGAAAATAATAATAGGTGCAATAATAATTTACTTTGCATGGCCTGTAATTGCTGCAGGGGTTGGTGAAGCAGTGGGTAGTGGGGTATTCGCAGGAACGACGGTTACCACCGCCGGGTATTTTGGAGCTTCTATGGCGGTGTCTCTAGGTATGGGGCTAGTAATGGCAGGAGTATCAGAGATGCTAGCGCCTACCCCTCCTGGGCCCCCTAAAGATGCTGAACTCTCAGACAATAAGTCCTTAGGTCCCGTTAATACTTCTATGCAGGGAGTCCCTGTGCCTGTATGTTACGGACAATTATTAATAGGCGGAGCAGTTATTAGCGCCGGTGTAACCCCCGAGGAGTAGAATATGAGCAACGAAATTAATTTTACAAGAGGATCTAAAGGGTGCTTTACTGGGGATACTAATGTATTAACTGCTAAAGGTACTGTACATATTTCAACTCTTAAAGAGGGGGATGAGGTATTAAGTTTTGATGATGTTGGAAAAGTACATATTGCTAAAGTTTTAAAACTTCATGTACACGATGATAACCCTGTAAATAGGTATCATTTTTGGGGAGGAGAGTATATAGATGCTACACCAAACCATTGGGTACTAAACCAGTATAATGCTTTTGTAGAGATAGGGCAACTAGGCTTCGACGATTGTTTAGTGGATGAGAATAATCATTTACGCCCTATAACGGGGATTGATAAACTAGAGAGCTGTACTGTTTATAATCTGACTGTAGAAAACCAACACACATTTATAGCTAATGGTATTAGGGTGCATAATGCAGGATTAGGGGATGGCAATATTTCCGGGTCTAAAGGGGGTAAAGGAGGGGGCCGAGCGCCTATAGAAGCAGATGACTCCCTGTTCTCTACTGCTACAGCAAAAATAGTAGACCTAATATCAGAAGGGGAAATAGTAGGGTTACTAGGAACAGGCGGGTTTAATGGGTCTGTTGGTATAAATACATACGATTCCCATATTTATTTGGATGAGACCCCTTTAATAAATGCAGACGGCACTAGTAACTTTGATAATGTACAGTATGCTACGAGAGTAGGAACTAACTCCCAGACCTATATTCCAGGTTTCCCAGGTACAGTCACCCAGTCAGGCGTGAATTTAGAAGTAAAGAAGCTATCCCCTGGCCCTATCATTAAGACTTTTTCTAGTACCGTAGCAGACGCAGTAACTGTACTACTATTTACACCCTCTCTTATGGACGGTGATAATGAAGAAGGAGATGTAAATGGAACTACGCTAAGTTTTAAAATATGGATAGAAAAAGACAACAACGGGTCGTGGGTAGAGGCAGTAAATGATAGTTTCAGTGGTAAAACCACTACTAGGTATGAAAGAGGATACCGTATAGAAATACCTAGTAGTTGGAAGTCGTCTGGGTTTACTACTATATCTATTAAAGTTGAACGAATAACAGCGGACTCTAGTACAGTTAAAATTAGTAATAAGCTATTCTGGTCTGCGTACTCAATAGTAATAGATAATAAACTAAGGTACCCTAATAGTGCTCTTATAGGGATGACATTCAATGCTGAACAATTTTCCAGTATCCCTAATAGAGGCTATGAAATAAAAGGAGTAAAGGTAAAAGTACCTAGTAATTACACTTCTTATGACCCCGGGCACTGCTCAGCTGCAACTATTAGAAGACAGGATAGGTGTACTGCAGGGGGCTATGACTGGGCGGGTACTAGTGTAGGGGACACTTTATACTCAGGGTCCTGGGACGGTACTTTTACTACTGCTTGGACTTGTAACCCTGCTTGGATCCTATATGATCTATGCAGTGAGGAAAGGTATGGCTTAGGTAAGTGGTTAGATGCTAACAGTATGGATAAGTGGGCTCTATACGAAATAGGTAGGTATTGTGATGCTGTGGACACCTCTGGGAACTTTGTTGGAGTTGATGATGGATGGGGAGGCAAAGAGGCGCGTTTTGCCTGTAATCTATACTTACAAGGACAGCACGAAGCTTTTAAGGTACTAAATGATATAGCCTCTGCATTTAGAGGAATGTTATATTGGCAGAGCGGGCAAGTTACGGGCATTCAGGATTCTCCTAAAGAACCTGTAATGCTTTTTTCGGATTCTAATGTAGAGGGGGGTGCCTTTATATACGAAGGCACTTCTAAGAAAAAACGACACAATGTAGCTTATGTTACTTGGAACAACCCAGAAGATTTTTATCGTCCTAATGTAGAGTATGTGGAGGATACGGTGGGTATAGTAGAGGCGGGTAATCAGATATTCTCTACAGATGTTAAGGCTGTAGGGTGTACTTCTCAGGGGCAAGCTAATAGATTAGGCCGCTGGATCTTATACACAGAGAGATATGAAACAGAGACTGTTGCCTTCACTACAGGAATGGAAGGAGCTGCGATACGCCCAGGAGACTTGATACAAATAGCTGATGGGCATAGAGCAGGAGTTAGGTATGGAGGGCGTATTGGGACAGGGAGTACTACTACTACTATTAAATTAGATGCAGCTACTTCAGTAACAAGTGGGAAATCATATAAGCTATCTGTAATAAATACAGAAGAGGCTTGTGTGTATGGAAATGTTAAGCAGGCGCAGACCACTAAGGCTGATTGTATAAATGCCAACCCAGATAATGAGTGGAAGCCTTATATATGGGTAGAAAGTAGAGATTTACCTACGGTAACTACTACTGAGAGTGTAACCGAATTTGTACTAGTAAGTGCTAATGCCTTCACTAATACGCCTGCAACTGGCCAAATGTGGGTATTAGAAGAGATAGGAACAGTAGAGGCGGCTGATTTCAGAGTTCTTAGCGTTAAAGAGACCGAACCTAATACAGTAGGGGTTAGTGCTCTTAGATACCATGGAGCTAAGTATGGGTACATAGAGGATAACTTAGCCTTCTCTTCAAAGAGTATAAGTAATATACCTGATCCAGGGGACGCTATCCCAGAGCCTACAGGCCTGGAGATTACAGAAGAACTATATGTAGATTCTATGAGGAATATTAAGAACAGAGCCACTTTTAGCTGGGAAGCACCTAAAACTCCTGGGACCTCTACTACTTACCCTTATGTAGCCTCTTATTATGTAGAGTGGAGAAGAAAGGCCCCTGCTCTTACAAATTGGACCTCTATGGGGGAAACCTCTGCGCAAAGTATCACTATTGATGATGCACCTGCAGGAACTTTAGAATTTAGAGTTAAAACAAGGAGAATTTTCTAATGTTATACTCACCCTACGCATCTTTAGAGCAGGAAATTTATGG
>Ga0233445_1002406_pt1 | contig 12467 bp, 19 predicted proteins | sample SI_124_October20_5_FD_182779 | JGI IMG/M metagenome (GOLD analysis project Ga0233445, IMG submission 182779) | Seawater microbial communities from Saanich Inlet, British Columbia, Canada - SI_124_October2016_100_MG | ecosystem: Environmental > Aquatic > Marine > Inlet | place: Canada: British...
CCAAAACGGATATGAACTATGCGATCTTCGGAAATTAGGAGATCGTAAACTATTTGTGTTCGAGGATAGCGAAGCATTTCAACTATTAAAAAGGGACTATTACTGGCATCAAGCTAAGGTAGATCCATTAAAGTTCAAGAAAGCGATCCGAGAGCTCAAAGCCTTAACCGTAGAAGGATAAGACTATGGAAAAACCAATGATAACAAAATGCATAAAATTAAAATTAGTGTGTGCAGCGACTATGACTGCACCAAAAGTAAGGAATATAATAACGATAAGGTAGCTCACGGCTGGGCTACACAAGAGATAGATTGGACTGAAGATTCAGTCCGACACCTCACTACTCAAAGCGGCATCAGCTGTAATGAGTACTCTTCCAATAGCAGGAAATCCGATGACTGGGTAAGCTGCCGGCATCTCATGTTAGACTTTGACAGTGGAATAACTGCCAAGAGTCTATTAGATATGCAAAAGACTTGGACCTATGATAGCTATGTCTTCTCTAGTCAAAATCACCGAAAACATAAATTGAAAGATGATCTGATAGGCGATCCTCCTGATCGTTTGCGTGTATTGATCCCGCTTGCAGAACCCATTAGAACTGAATCTGAACGGAGAGCTGTTGAACAGGTCTTTGTGGAAAGATATCCCCAACTGGATAGGTCCTTTATGGGCCGAGCCCGGTATTACGCTCACGGTACAACAGAGGTTTCTAGTTTCCAAAATAGCCAGGGACCCATGGAATGGGAATCTGATTCAGATATTCAGTCAAAGTTGGCTGCATTCTCAAAGCAAGTGAAGGAGATACTATCGGAGGGTAATTCAATATCTTTCCCTCCACATAACATGGATATGATGTTTGAGAAATGTCCTGTTCTGAAAGCTATTGAAACAAATCAGGAAAGCTCTTTTTTGGAAGGGATAGATGGACACATGAGAAGGCTCTTCCTGGGCTCTCAATGTGTGAAATTTGGAGCAGAAGGTCGGAAAAGGGTACATGAGATACTTGAAAGTGCCCCTGATTATGATGTTAGTGTGACTGACAGACATCTGGACAGTATTAAAGGACGACCACAGACTTGTGAACAAATCTGCGGAAGCAATCGTTGTTCAAATATCTGTAAAGCTGGGGGCAACTCTCCAATCAAGTTTGGATATATGGACGACCTCTTTGTATTCCTGGAGAAGCAAACCAGTTCATTTGCTTATCTAGATAGACGAGATGAACAACTCTACTTTGTAGACTCTGAAAAGAAGCTGGATATCATCCTGGCTGATGCTGATCAGAGCCCATCAAAGAAACCTGTTTTAAAAGTCATATTCAATCCATCTAAAGATTTAACAGTGGATAAGACGGACAAGACTATCAACCTGTTTAAGCCTACCGATTATATGGTGGGTGAGAAGACTTTGAAGGTTATAGATCTTACAGTTGATGTTCCAAATATCAATAACCTGCTGTCCAATTTGATCCCTGTTGATGATGAGAGAGACCGCTTCGTGAACTGGTTAGCCGGTATCATGCAAACTAGAGCCAAACAATTGACAGCGTGGGTGTTCATGGGACAACCTGGTGCTGGTAAAAATGTGCTATTGGATCATGTCTTAAAACCTCTCTTTGGCGACAAACAAGCCATCAAGGTTGAAGATGAGCAACTCAAGAACCCCTTTAATGGTTGGCTTCAGAATGCGATCCTAATTGCATTTAATGAAGTAGCCCATGACAATCGTACTCGGAACTCGATAAACAGCAAGGTAAAGGCAATTATTACTGATAATGATATCATGATCAACGAGAAAAACGTAAAAGTGTTCACCATTGACAATCATGCGAATGCTTTGTTCTTCAGCAATGATGCAATACCTGTGCTAATAGAGGAGAATGACAGACGTTTCAACGTGGTGCGGACTGGTGGCAACATGCGAAAGGCTAGTTGGTTCGCTGACCCTGAGCAGTTCTTTGTTGATGTAAAGTCTGAGTTGGATGTCTTTGCTCAATATTTAATAAATTATAATTATGATCCTGCTCTTGCTAAAACTGTAATCAGTAACGGTGTTAAGGATGCTCTAGTTGATGTGGGCATGACTCGTTATGCTGAATTCAGCTCTCATTTAAAGGCAAACGATGTGGACTGGTTTGTGGAGAACATGGATAGTCTATTTCCGACAAGTACGATCCAGGCATTAGGTCTAAACGGAGCGATTGAGAAAGATAGTGCCCTGGCAGCATTTAAAGAAATCTATCAGGATGACCGCATCACGAAGTCCAAGCTGACCAAGGAGTTAAAACTTCACGGAGTTCGAACCGGAGAGATAAATGGTAAAAGAGTATATCGTTGGGATTGAAAAGTGGCGAATTCGCCACTTACTCGCAACTTTGGTCGCAACTTATTTTAGGGGTAAACCGTTACCCAGTAAGGGCGCACGCAACTTTGCAACTTGTCAGTCTATTGGTGGTAAAATAATTATTATATACCACCCGTATACACCCACACCCTGTCAGCTCCTAGTTGGCTTAAAAAGTGAAAAGTTGCGTGAAGCCCTATATAGCCCCATTTCGACGTTTAAAAAGTTGCGAGTAAGTTGCGTCAAAGTGGAGTTTCACATAAAAAGTGGGAGGACTCACAATGAAATATTTCAAATACACAATTACCCTAGACCAAGGCACAGAGATGCCTGACGGCGAATGGGATGTAACAAGCAATGAAACAGAGGTAAAGTTGGAAGAATTAACTGATTCTCAGCATGAGACTTTAGCAACCCTATTTGCTTCACTATTGAAGGAAAATAAGATCAGAATAGATAAAGCTGTGGAGGAAATTCGATGAAATTCTTCACTAAATATAGAATGGATCATGGAGGTGTATTGCACGATGGAGACAACATCACAAATATGCCAGAGTTAGAAAAACTCAAAACATCTCAAAAGATGAATAAAGACAAAACCGGCCGCATTTTCGCAGCCTTCACCAGACCTGAAGAACAGGCTCTGGCCCAAATACTCAGAGAACATAAATAATGTATCTAGAAAAAAATAACAGCCCAGGTCGAATTATTAACCTGGATCATGTCGCCAGTATGGACTGGGACAAAGAACTATCAGTTGAATTTATTTTGGCCAACGGCCAAACTGTCACCTGGAGATACAAAACCGAAGAAGAACAGATGGAAGATTTGGATAAAGTAGGTAAGCTCCTGCATAGAACTCATAAGCTCATTTCAGTTGAGCTGGACCAGGAGTAGATCATGGCATTAGTTAGATATCATTGCGCAATATGCGGGGATAGTATTGAGGAGGGATCACAGTTTGACCCTTGTGGGGTACAAATCTTCTCAAACCTCAACAAGCCTGAAAGTCAGCAATTGGAACAGCTATTTTTCACACACTATGAGTGCTTCCGTAATTCGCTGGAGCCAGGGACACGGATGTACTTAAACTTTGAAGATCAAGTGGATAGCGCGCAGACTTGATAATAGATACAGGAGGCTCATAGCTAGCAATTCAAGCGTGTTATGAGCCTTTTCAAAAACTCAAACTACCACACTAAATACATGGAGATAATAAAATGCCAAATAGACAAGAATTAATAATAGAGTGTGCTGACTATGGTCTAAGCACAAAAGAGATATCTGACCATTTAAATATTGAGGAGTGGCTGGTTAAAAGCGCTCTAGTAAAGCCACCTACTCCCCGTACCGAGATTCCGGCGAAAAGCACATCAAAAACCTACTATCCTCAGTTTGCCCATAGCACTGAAAAGACAATAGAGTTCTATGAAGTACTCTATGAACACGGGTCGCAAAAGCTGAACGGGTTGATCAAAAAACTCGGACCAAAGCTAGCAGCAGAGTTTATAGGGGCTAGATGGAACACAATGCATGCCCTTAAAATCCATTTTGGGTATGATGATCCCATACCAGCAAATGCGTTAGAGTTATGTTTGTACTTTCCTGAGAAGGTCAGAAGAGAAGTAGATGTGAGAGATGATTACAAATGCGCTAGGTGTGACAGAGTAACTGACGTATCAAATATCCGGTACCATAAGATTTATCATCCAGGTCCAGTTACAGCAGACAACTGCGCGACGTTGTGTAAGTATTGTCGTTCGACTCGGATTAATAAATACTTGAAACACAATCCTAGAATGTTTGATGGTCTTACACACCAGGAATTTGTGGACTGGATTAAGGAGAATGCTCCGTTTGTAAAGCGGGATAGAGTCTACCCCAAGGGGCAGATTGGGTCATGGTAGATTTAGACAGCACAAAAAAAGGGGACACAATTGTGCCCCCTAGCGTTGACGATCTCATGAAGATTGAGCTTAGCGCTTCATCACTTTAAGCATGTTCGTCTCGATGATGATGTAATCTCCTAAATTCCAGACAGGATATATACCATCGCCTAGGGCGGTTGGTACACTTACCTGAACGATTCCTACATCACCAATCTCGATTTGACCTGAGTCAACACCTACTTCACCAACAAGCTTTGCATCACTTTCAACAAGAGCAAGTTGGATGGCATTATCAACTTCTTTCATATTTTCCTCCTTCCTAGTTAAGGACAAGTGTCCTTTTACTAATAGCCATTGGAGTCAGGTAGTTTTTGGTGGGGACTGCAATAATAAATCGGTCCCAACGATTTCTAAAACGGGGACCCTACCCGTCAAATATGAAGTACCAGGTTATTCGATCGAGAAGACTGCTTCATTTTTGGATCGTATATGCTTTTGGAGAAATTTTTTATATTTTTTTTGAGAGGTCTGTATAGGTAAAAAGAAGTACCAACGGCACCTCTTTTCATAACGTTCTAAGACTACTCCAAAACAGTGTCGCCAGACTCTATAAAATCTTGTCTGGTAAGTCGTTTAGAAAACTCTTCAAACTCTGTCCGAAGTTGTTTCGCAACCATGAGTGTCTCACGATTTGACACACCGTCTATCGATATCTCTATCTCACCATATTTGTACCCATTACGGGCAATTGGTTTGATTTTGAATACAGTGTTACACGCAACAATCGGTAGATTACTCCTACTTAATTTGCGTACGTGCTGATTAAAATACTTCAGACTCGTTGGAGGAAGATGCAGAACATAAGCTTTCAACTCTCCTTCCAGGTTGCTCAAGATCATTAATCTGACCTTAGGTTTACAACTTGAGCCCATAGTGCTATGCTCACAGTGTTTGCACAATTCAGCAAGGGGTTCATCTCCAACTGGTATACCCTCAATAGAGGAGCATTCTGGAACCTCTTTTCCCTCGACCCATTTTGCACGGATATGCTGATGTGCGAAGATTACACCAGCGAGGGTATCTCCCAGATCAACTTCAGATTGATCTTCAACATTGTAAGAGGGTCCGCGATCAAGATAGAACACATGTTTCGAGTTTGTTCTATGCTCAACCCTTATCACCGGTATTTCAAACCCAGAGTGTTCTGTAGACATGTTCTCCATCTCGGAGTCCATATCCCAGCCTGCAACCGATAGAGCAGCTCTTACTTCATCAGGTACAATCAATGACTGTTCCATTATTAATTTCCTTTCTAACTTTAAGTCATGTTCAATTCAGCAAGCAGATCATTTGCCTTCTCAGCCATCCTGTCTGTGACCAAAGGGTTTTGACTCTGACACAAGTCTGTGTACTGACAAAACACACATGCATGTGAGTTGTTCTTGAAGTACCACGGCTTGAGCATTGATTTTAGAATGTTGCTGACCTCCTTGCGGAAGGCTCGTAGATCCTCAATTGATTTGCTTGTACGGATTAGTGGATAACTCATCTCCTGACCTTTTTCACCTTGAGGAGAATTTCTTTTCCGGATCTTGTGTGCTGGCAAATAATAGATCGAACTATAATCTGGTAAGATGTGGGGTTTTATCCACTCATCTACTCCAACTTTGAACTCACCCCACATTGCTGCGTAAGAATACAAATTTAGCTGTATGTCAGCAGCTACAGCATGAACGTTTGGGCGAATAGCATTGCTCTTATAATCGAACAACTCGATCTTACCGTCCGGAAGCTCCCGAATACCATCTATGGTGCCTGTGAAAGTTTCAGATAATATGGTGACTCTGAACTCCACTTCTTGATATAGCATTCTTGACAGCTCATTTTCTGGTCTCCTGCGATAGCCATCAACAATCTCAACAGCAGTAGCAGTAAACACCCTGATATCTGTCTCTCTATCCTTTGTGAACCGCACGGGGATATGACTCTCGTCACTACTGTACTCATAGTGAGCGAATGCTTTAGGATACATGTTTTCAACATCCATATCCCACTCTCCGTGGTGTAACCAAAACAGAAGCAAATGGAGCGCCGACCCATTCAGAGCCTTTGCCGATCTTGTCTTCGGTTCAATACCTTTCAGATGCCTGTACTCAAAGAGTTTTGGACAAAGGAGATAGTCCTTTAAACTTGACTGTCTCAGTTGAATTCTTTCACGAATCTCTGCTCTTGTCATGAGACTTCTCCTCCTTTTCTTTTTCGGGATCACCAAACAGTTCAGTTAGTACTTCCTTGAGAAGCTTACCTGCGTGTTTAATGATCTTTGATATTCTGTCTGAGTTCATCACTTACCCCCGACGATTACTTTCACGACCTCTTTGACCACCTTGATTACGATGTTAGGTATTTTGAACATGTTGCTCTCCTTTTTCTTCTGTAATGATGATTGTGTATTTGATTTGACCAAGCTCCTGCAAAACCTTATGCAGCGACATGGTTCGTGAGTTGTTTGTGTATTGCCAGGTGACGTTCCATGATGGACTGTGGAGGAGAACTCTTTAGGGCTTCCGTGACGGCATTATAGAAGCTCCAAAGGTTTCTGTCTTCGAAGGCATCATGTGCTGGCTCCAACCATTCCTTCTTCACAACAGGTATCTGCCTGGGAGTAATGATTCCTCGACCATATACCAATCCAAGCATCCGATATGCTTCGTCATCAGACATGGGGATCTGTTTCATCACTTCAGCATCAGCTTTAATCTGGTTGAATGCGGATCGTGATCTGTAGATCGCGGACAGGGCAAGACCATCAATATCTGCATGGACATTCGACGTATGTTTGCGAAGCACTGTTAGATCACCAGTCAGCATCAGATTATCACAGACAAAAACGGATGCTCCTACAGCGATACCGACTGATAAGCTTCTATCGTAGCTATTCCGGAACCCGATTGACAATCCAAGAGCAGAGTCACCATTCTTGAATGTGTGTACACCAAACATCTTGGCCCCATCTCTGGCCAATCCAAACTGTGTTGATTCAAGAGTAAACTCCGGTAGCAGGCTCACAGCCATCGAACTCAACATGTTTGCCAGGGCATCATGGCCAACCGGTTTATACGTCCGGGTTTCTTGTGGGAGTGGAATAGCTGCTAAATCATTTATAGTAGCGTCTTCCGCCCCGCAGTGAAGCAGTAAACTCATCCTTTCACCTCTTTTCATTTTGATTGATTTGTGAAGGCTAAGAAGGCCTCCATATAGTTCTTATACCACAAAATGGATCAACAGCTTGCTCACGATCTCATAGATCAGAAAAACCCTAAAAATCTGGCATAAGAAAAGTACTGGTAAACCAATACCCACAAATGAAGGAATCAAAGGAGGCATATGCATTACCTACAGATTGCTGATGATAAATATTGCAGCGATGAGCTTGCCGGGCTCGTATCCAGTGGGCTTTCATTGCTCGGGCTTGACAGTTACCGAACAATCAGAGTTAGCACGAGGAATAACAGAATCAGCATCGGGTTCAAAACCCTGGAAGACGCTAATATCACAAGAACCATTGCTGGGATTCCACCACATCCCCGAAACAAAACATTTAGGAGTAGAGATGTAAGTCGGTTTGTACTGGATCTCTATAGTGTGGCAACAACAAGCATCATCAACGTGGCTTAAGAAGGAGATTCAACCATGAATCAATTACTAACAGGAGTAAGCGATAACGAAATCGCAGAGGAGTTTGTTAACCGTTTCCAACTCAAAGCAGGAGACATGATTAAGAACGCGACTTCAGCAGCTAATCATCTAAGGGCATTTCTCTCTGACTACGCCAGGGACGTTGAGCACTTTGTTTTGATCTACTTAAACAATCAGAACAAGGTGATCACTACGGAAGTCGTTGCGTCAGGTACTATCAATTCATCTGCAGTGTATCCGCGACAGATTGCAATTAAGGCACTTGAGAAGGAAGCTACCAACGTCATCCTGGCACATAATCATCCTAGTGGTGAGACTATGCCAAGCAACTCTGACAGGGCGGTCACGAAGAAGCTCCAGACTGGTTTATCTGCGCTGGACATAGATATTTTGGATCACATTATAATTGGTGAAGGTCATTATAGCTTCGCAGACGCGGGTCTGTTATGAATTCAAAATGGATATTAACATTCGAACAGCTCATGAGTGAAGACGAAGTTAAAGCACTTCGCAAGACTCTTGAAGCTGCAGTTATCATTGCCAAATCAAAAGCACATCAAGGAGCCGTGCGGGATCAATGCATTATCGAGTTGGCTTTGGGTACTGGGTTACGCGTGAGTGAGATCGCAGCACTGAAAGTCGATGACATTGATCTAAAAAGAGGAGGCAACGTATTGATCGTTCGTCACGGCAAGGGCAATAAACTCCGCCAAGTGAAGTTCTCATCAACATTGAAAACACTTATCCAAGATTATCTGGATTACCGTGCTTCGGATAGTGAATACTTGTTTCCATCACAACGTCAAGATCACATGTTCCCGACTGCCATACAGAAGGTCTTTAAGAAGTGGGCAGGAAGGGCTGGATTGCCGTCTCGGTTTTCGATTCACTCGTGTAGGCATTTCTATGCGACCGCGCTTCTCAAGGTCTCAAAGAATTTGCGTCTTACTCAAGTCCAATTGGGACATTCTAATCCTCAAACAACGACAGTCTACGCACAAGCGTTAGAACAAGAGATAACGGAAGCCGTAGAGAAGCTCTGACGCATAAAGAATTGGATCGATCGGATCCTTTTCTTTAACTCATCATAAAATGGATAGATTTCACAGTGGATTGGGTAGCATACCATGCTATTTTCATGTGAACTGGATAGATAATTGTACTTTTATACCCAATTGGTAAGGTAGAACAAAAGATTGCTAATACTGCAGATTGAACATTATAGATCTCTATTATTGGACTGTAGAAACTTAATTGGATACATGCCACAGGAAGTTATTAGAGAATATTTTCCCAACCATAATTATGAGGATAAAGTTGAGAAATTTTTCTCTATGAGAGATAAGGATCTACAGGATTTTTTGGAGATGACATATCCTTTCTATGGACGTCAAATGCTTGACCCACAATTTTTCAAAATCCTAGTCTCTGAGATGCCCGAATTTTTAGCCTCAGTAATCGATGAAGGTTATGGGACTCTGATCACGGCCAGTACTATGGCAGGAAGTGTGCCTCTGGGGCACACAATCTTATCAAGAGAAACCTTTTTGCAATGCATGAAAACAATTCTTCAATATTGGATACTTTGGGGGTCTCTTGGGCAAAAAAGCGAAAATGAGGTCACAGTAACAGATGAAGAAAGAGATTGGGTAATTGGATTAATAAAAAGCCTGGGGCAACCAATTACAATCACGGAAGAGTATTATGATTTGCGCGGATGTTTACAACATCATTACAACAAATTTTGGATGTCCCATCGTGTATTTTCGATTCTAGAACCTCAAGAAATTTCTCGATTAACATTTCAACATAATTTCCGGAAAAAGACAATAATGAATATTTTATGCAAAAGAGGTGCAGATCCCCAATATTTACATGCAGATTTCCGTGAGGATAACTGGCATGATTCAAACTTAACTTATCCTGAAGATTATGTCAATTTTGACCAATCCCGGGGGGCTCTGAAGCGCATACTTGATAATGCAGCTTTTATTGGCCCTGATCATGAGGCTATTATCCGTCTAAGAATATCTGAGTTAAAGGAGGAAGCTGAAATCGTAGATTTGTATGAAAAGGCCGAACCCAAAGCAACCCCAGAATATTTAATGATGAATGCTTCAAGTCAAACCAGTGTATCAGATTTTGGGGTCAATCTTTGTACCCCTGATGATCAAAGCTCGGATCTATCACCAGTATATTTGGAAATGCTACAATCAGAGAAGATGATTGGAAGGACAAAATTGTCCCACATGGAAGCAGCATTTGTATACTATCTTGGCTTAGAGCGAAGTGCCAATGAATCCCTATGGCTAAGTTATCCCGAAAAACACAAAGAAGAGTTAAGCAAGATTTGGGCTAGTTTTTCTTTACCGGAATATTTTGAAGAAGAAATCTCACTTTCTCCCCCGATAAAAGGACTAACGCATACCTGGATATGGGATTTTAATAATACAAACCGGAAAAGCTTAAGCAATCGAATCAATAATAAGGTAAAAGCCATATCTCCACAGAATATTGATTTCCGTATTGTAGAATCCTATAAAAGCTCAAAGTCACCTTACGGTGGTAACTATAAATTAAATTCACATATAAAATCCTTCGAGATAATACCTCCCTCTAAATAGTTCCCCATAAGGGTTTTACCGCCCTACGCACCATCTCAAGAAAAAGGTGTCACACGTTGCACACCTCAGGATAGATATATCCTCTTCGTATTATAACCCCAGCGCAAACAGCTGGGTTTTTTGTTTTATCCCAGTTTGAAAACCGGCTAGCGGGTAACCCCCCAACCAGCCAAAGGCCTTTGGCACTACGCAGGAGAAAATCCAATGCGGACGTGTCAATCATGCTCATTGAAAGATTCAAGGTGTCACGAACTCTGCACTGACATCCAGATTTACCTCAGGAACAGCAGAAATTACAAGACCACTTATGTAAACAAAGAAGTTGGATACAACGAAGTTCACGCCAACCAGGTTCACGAAAATCTCGGTGACTATCTGGACACAAGCGGGTCCTTCACCGAGAAGTTTGGTCACTTACTCCCCACCATTGAACAGATCGTTAGTGATCACGGTACTGATCGCCAAAAGCAGGTTTACTCATTAATGATTCATGAGAAGATGTCTTTCTCATACATCGCTGAACAACTCCACATGAAAGTCCAGTCAGTCCACGAGGTGATCTACGGTCACCGTGGTCAGGGTGGTTTGGTCCGCAAGATCCGCAAGCATCTCGCAAAACTACCTGAAGCCAATTTCATTTAATGAACCCTTACTAATAATTCCTCACTCACTATTCAATGTGGTGAGTGAGGAAAACTCGAAAGGAAGCATTTATGAATTTCTCAATTTTACACCCACCAGTTATTAGTCCTAAAAAGCAGTTATTTCTGCTCAGTTATTTCTTGACCTATTGCTGGTCAAAAGTGATGGATAAAAATTTAATTCCTCAAATCACCATCATGTCCGCACAAAACCACCTGATACGAATTGCTTTAGTAAAATCAATTTTTTTAACGGTCTCACTCCATTGGTGAGTGAGCAAACGAAAAGGAGTTCGAAATGAACGAACAAGTAGAAATCAAGGACGCCGGTAGCGATGAAGTCTCCGGTACTAATATTAATCCAACTCAAGGAGGTCCAATTATGGAACCTACACTTGAAGATAGGCAGTCTTTGACTCCTTATCAGAAGTTGATCCGTCGGTCGTATGGTATCTCTAAGATTACCAACGCACGGAATCTTCAATCCTTACGAAATGATATTCGTTCAATTCAGTCTGACCTAAAGGTCCAGGTTGAGGAGATGAATGCTTCGTTAGATAGCATTGAGGATGACCTAGATCGTTTGGCTCAGAAAGATGAAGCCAACATGGTCATGGAACAAATCGAGAAACTCGATGCTGTTCTGGTCAAGGTCGATGACCAAGTCACTGAGCTGCTTTCAGCTTAGTTGTTTGCAGACAGGGGCATTTCTTCGGAGGTGCCCCTTTTTCTGGAATAAGAATGATAGTCAAACTTATAAGGATCTTAATCATGGAACAGATGTACAGCCTTCCAACCGTAGCCAAGATGTGGGACATGTCTGTCCGTAATCTTAGGCGGTTGTTGGCTGAGGCTGACATCAAACTCCTTAAAATTGGTTCTAGGATGAAAGTAAAAGAGTCAGACCTGCTGAAGCTGATTGTCAGCTCAGAGGAATTTAACGAAATCGATTCACTGCTGTAAAGAAAGGAGATCTGACATGGCCAGTATACAAAAAATTACCAGCACCAAGGGTGAAGGATATATGATCGTTTATTACGACCTGTCAGGTCGCCGGCGATCAAAAAGAATCTACGGAACTCGGGAGGATGCTGAAGCCTGGAGTAGAACGCTGGAAGATCGAAAACAGTTACGACGTTTAAAGGATGCAGAAGGTAATTACTTGCATAGGCCAGAAAAAGTAATGGTAGCTGTGGCTTTCAATGAATATCTGCACTCAGTATCGAGACACAAAGCAGCAACAACAGTCAAAATAGAAAAGTGGGTG
>Ga0233445_1002428_pt1 | contig 12387 bp, 13 predicted proteins | sample SI_124_October20_5_FD_182779 | JGI IMG/M metagenome (GOLD analysis project Ga0233445, IMG submission 182779) | Seawater microbial communities from Saanich Inlet, British Columbia, Canada - SI_124_October2016_100_MG | ecosystem: Environmental > Aquatic > Marine > Inlet | place: Canada: British...
CCCCCTCGTTGGCGCTCTTATCCGCCAGCCTACGCTCAACCTGGTCATAGACATCTAACCACTCATCGGTAGCCAGGGGATCAATCTCTCCGGCCTTTTCAATAGCCTCATCAAGTGTGAGCCTATCAGACCCTACCTGAGTCTCGGTATGGATGAAGTCATCAATGGTGGATACCTGCTTGGCAATAGGTCCCCCCTTGTTCACATAGTTGCGGGTGATGACCTGACGGACTCCATTAAGTGTCCGTTTTACCTTGTCAGTTATCCCTTCTGCGCTACCTTCTGACTCTTCTGCTTCTCGTTGAACCTCTTGGCCCACGCCATCTGTGACTTCCTTATCTTCAACTCTTCCGGGGTCAACGGCTTCGCCGACTTCTTGATCTGGAACTTCTTGTCCGCCATTGGTTTGGTCCTCACCTAAAAAACTAATTATCCCCTGCAACTGCTCCTGCAAGTCTACAGGATTTATCTCAGGATCATTCATCAACCGCGATGCGTTCTCCGCATCCAACTGTAACGCCTGTTGATACAGGCCAGCCGTAGAGCGATTGAACTCATCCCAGTAGTTGCTATACTCAGCCTGGTCAGGAATGAACTCACTGGGAGGCGCATCAGCCTCTACCTCCTCCTGGGTCAACAGCTCTGAGGTACGCAGATCCTGGCCTTGATCAAACTCAGTTAGCACTATGTCCAGGATGTTCTTCTGGTTCTCAGTGAACTCCTGCTCACCTCTGCGAGCGCGTTCCATCAGATCCAACACAGTCTTCTTACTGGTCACCGCGCCCAATGACTGCACCCACTGAGGGTTCTCCGACTGTAGGCGCATCAGATCTTCAGCATTGTAATCGTAAGTGAGATCACCTGTATCGGATGTAGGTACGGCACCTGGGCGTGGGACAAGCGATCCCATCTCCCCACCACCGTCCTTCCATGAGTCACTAATGAACTGCTCTACATCGCCATACTCCTTCTGGCCAAGGCGCGGATCGACGTACTCAACCGCCTTGGGAGGCTCAACTGTCCCCTCTGATGGCTGTAGCCGAACCTGCTGTACTTGGTGGTTGTGGAGACGGTCACGCAACTTATCTATCTTGCCATCTGCTGGCAAACCAAGGCGCTTCAACTCTGCGACCAGCTCTGGCTTCTTCATCTTCCCAATGACCGATGGGGCGAGTACGTCCTCTGCAACTGGAGGTTCAACACTTTCAGCCTTTGGCGGTGCAACCTCTTCGGCAGTGGGTGCGAATTTGGTTGATTCTGTGGCCAGCAAGTCAGCCTGCTGCAGCTCACTGTCTACATCGTAGCTCTCCCCAGCGTAGAACTCTTCGTTGGTCTGCTCCATCTCACGTGCATACAACGCCGCAAGGTCAGATCGATCCTGGTCACTGAGGGTTAATTCTGACTCGTACCCCAGTAGCTTGGAGCGGAAGAGTATCGCCTCTTCGGTCTTGCCATCTGCCTCAAGATCAGCAAGCTGCTGGTCTATCTGCCCCTTCTTGGCGGTAGACCCGTCTGGGAATACGACCCAGCTATCAACCTCTGGGGCTTTAAGCTCTAATGCCTTTGGTGGCTCTACTCGCTCAGACACGGGTATAGTGATGTCCTGTTTGTGCTGCTTGAGCAGGTTCTCCCTTGCCTGAGCAGCCATTGCCGCCATAGCCTGTGCCTGATCTTTAATCTGGAGGTCTTTGATTAGCGCGTCATTCTCCTTAGCTTTCTCCCCAAGAATATCCTCCAGCTTGACCACTGGGGGCGTAATCTCTGCAGACTCCTCAGCCTCAATGCTCTCAGCTTTGGGCGCAGTGTCGCCCATCCCCCGCAACAGCGCCTCCATGTCTGACATCTCACCAGAAACACTGGTTGCCTCCAGGTCTTCAATAGCATCCGCAGCTTGCGCCTGACCAGCGTCAATATCCAGATTGTCGAGTTGAACGGTTGGGGCATGGCTGAATGCCTGTTTGCCTGCTTGGACAGCATGAGGGAGGGTCAATGGAGTAGATGCTGCTGCCCCCAGTATGCCGGCCTCTTTCAAGTTATCTGTGAACTGCACATCCTCCCCCGCAATATGCTTGGCGGATAGGTTCTGACCAGCTTGCGCCACTACCTCTTCTGCCCCACCCACAACGGCCTGGGTCCCTGCTGCTGTAGTTGTGGCTCCAATAGCCTTCAAAGTCTTCTGGAGAAAAGATAACCGATCCCCAACTGGCATCTTGCTGATTGCATCAGTAACTTTATCGAACGCCTTGAACGGCAGCTTCTCAGATAGAATTTCTATGACGCCATCTACCCCAGACGATACTAAAGCCCGGCCATCATCTATTTCACCTATGCGCTCTGCATACGAACCTCCGGTAGACATTGCCCCCATAACCGGCAATATCGCACCACGCAACTTCTTGACCACTGCACCTGTCAAAGACATACCGATCTGAGGTGATTGCTCCAATACGTTGTAGCCCAGCCACTCCATGAACTCCCCGTCATTCAGATCGTCGAGCTTCTTGGCTGCCGTGTCAGAGCCTCTGAACTGATTAGCCACTTCAGCTATAGGGGTACTATCGACTGTGGGTGGAGACACCATCTCGTCAATCGATGGGATGTCAGGCCGGTCTATACCTAACAGCTCCTCAAGCAACCCAGTAACCCCCTCGGCCTGTTGGATCATGCCGTAGTTGAGCAGATCACCAAGATATGCAGGGGCGTTTGCAAGCCCCTTCGCCATACCCTCAACACCGCTCAACACCGCATGAGCTGACTTCTCCCCCATCTCAGGAGGCGCAACCTCTTCTATTTCAGGCGCTGGCACCGCCTCGCCCGTCAGATGGGAGAATACCTCTTCATCACTGTACCCAACATCCATAGCGCCTTGGAGATCAAAGTTGTTCTCTTGAGCCAGGTAATCATTTATCTCGGCAACAGAGTACCCTGCGCTCAACGCGCCTTGCGTATCAAATGGCATAGTGACTATCTCTTATTTGTTGAAGTTTGCGAGTGGTGGGCGAGCGGCAGGCGCGGCTGCAGAAGGCGCTGCCCCACCATTCTGCAGGTACTGCTGAATCCAGAGCTCTTTTATACCCTCTTCTGTAGCTCCAAACTGAGTAGTGTCCCTGCTCCATATTGACGCCTCCTCTTCGTACCTCTTGTTGGCATACGCCTCAGCCTCCTTCTGCTTCAGACTCGCTGCAGCATCTTGCTTGCGTTGCCCTGCTCCACCCATCTGCTGCACCGCAAGGTTATACGCATTCATAGGGTCAATACTTGGTGCAGCTTGCTTGATGCTCGCAATCGTTTGGTTCAGCAACTGCATCCTCCCCCTGGCGTTCCCGTCCCCCGACGCGAACATACCTACCCCCGCGTTCACATCGCTGGCGATCTTGGTCTGGACGGCGCTGTTCCACTCTTTAGGATGCTGCGCCCAGTACCCCTGCTCTATAGGGGAGCCGTCAGGAGCTACATACTCCCCTGTTTGTGAGTCAAACATCGCTCCACCTTTAGATACAGCTTTGTATCGACGTTTGGCCGCCTCAGTCTCTTGAGTTAATTCAGCTTGTCGTGCCAATTCAAGCAACCCCAGATCATGCTTGTCAGTCTGCATGGTTGACTGATGTTCGCGTAGCCGCTTCGCATCAAGGATCTTCTGCGCTCGATTAGCTCCCGCTGTTGCATCCTGTCTGTCAGCAGTAAGTGTGCGAGCCTCCATGTTATTCTTGTGCTGATAATCGGCCAGTCGCTTCGCCTTCAGCTCTTCAGCCTCAGCCTCCCAGCGTGACTTTGCAGACTCAGCCATACCACCAATAAAACTATCCAGTAATCCCATTATGAAAATCCTCTTTGTCTTGATCTGTTTATCGGGTTGCGGTGTTGCGTCCTATCTTCAAACGCCATTGCTGTCTCGATAGGTCTTGGTGCCAGACCACCAGTGGTGAATGCCCCGTCCGTTGCGGCTGACACCTCTTGATCCATTGCGTTGTTCTGAGTGAGCGTGTTTAGCTCATTGGTTGGGGCGGTGCTCATGGCGGTATGTAGTTCATCGGTCAGCAGACCCTTAACCTTTCCAAGCCCAAGTGCCTCCAGGCTGTTGCCTGGCGTTACACCACCTGTAGCGACATTCACCCCCAGACCGGCTATATCTCGTGACGGATCGAGTCCATGCGCTGATTTATTAGCAATCTGCCCCATTACTCCAGGGAGCCCCCCAACGCCTTTTGAGAGAATGTCTCCAGCGATATAGCTGTTTGAGTGCCCCTTTTCACGGTTGGAAGCCGCGCCAGTCAATGCAGAACCAATAGCCAATATCGGATTCGCCACAACCATCCCCAGCAAGCCCATTACGTTCGAGACATTATCCAGAGTGGATGGCTCTTGGTACTGACTGTAGTGGTGTGCCGTCTGATCCTGCGTTAATGCCGGGGCATCACTGAACTCGTGTCCCTTGTTGGGGGCGTTGTGCGCAGCGAATGATGCGGATTCAAAACCTAAAGCAGCTTCACTGGCACTTTTATTTGATGCAGTTCCCAGCCCCCCATCAGTGTAGCCCCCGTACCCCTCTGCCCCGTAGCTGTCACTAGCATGATCATCTGCACTGAAACTACCATCATCCCCGAATGAGCCTCCTGTATTGGAGCTGTCATCCATGTTGTCCTCTGAGCCAGCATCGTCATCGCTATCATCCGACACGACTCATCTCCTGCTGCAGCAACCCTTGTGGTGGTTGCTGAGGTGGTTGCTGAGGTGGTTGCTGAGGTGGTTGTCCCTGCTGTGCCCCCGCATTGATTCGCTTGATCTGTAGCCCATAGTTCTTCATCGCATGGAGCACAATCCGGTCTACCAGCTTGGTGGCCTGCTCCTGGGACTGAATACCTATCGCCCCTTTCGCTGCCGCAAGCTGCGCCAGGTCTCCAGCAATCGTCTCTATAAACTTGGTCACAGTTGGTTTATCGAACTTCACCCCCTTAGATGAGCCATCCCGGATAACCATGCCAATAATCTCAGCCGCAAACTCACCCAATGCCCGATCAGGCTCAGGATGGTTACCTGCAGCATCTATCACCTTCACCCCCTTGTCGCCGTAGATGATCTTCCGTGCGTTCAGTACCGCCTGCCAATAAGTATCGTTCATCGTGCTACTCCAAAGCCGCCACTGGGACGCTTGAACTTGTTGATATACTCACGACGACGAGTCTGCTTCGCCAGCTTATCAGCCGCCTTTCTATCCGCCCTATCCTTCGCCATTGCGCCTATCCCGCCAATCACATCCTTGCTGAAGCCTTCAGAAGCGAGATATTTACCTGTCGCTTCCATCATTCCCTCAAGCAACCCCTTGTCCGCTTCGGGTGGTGGATTCTTGTTACTAACCACCGCAGTATCTGTGATCTCTGGTGCGTTCATCCCACTGAGAAGCCCTTTCGCCGCTTCTCCCGGTACTTTAGTTATCGCCTTGACCGTATCAGCAGCAAACTTCCCAGCACCCTCAAAAACATCGCCAATATCCTTCAGGGCACCATCAAACCAGTTGGGACTCTGAAAATTATCCGCTGCACTGGATACCACCTCTTCAGAGGAAGCCCAACTGAAATCCCAAGAATTATCGTTACTCATAATTTAGCTCCCTGCCTCATTGGTTGTGCCCCATTGGAATGTCCTTGATGCTGTGTACCCGCTTGTGATTGCCGCACCCATATCGGTAAACCATTTATCCAAGTTGGTTCTCATCCTGGCTGCGATAGCTGTTGGGTCAGTAATTCCTTCATTGCTGAAGCCCTCAAACCCTGACCAGTCCGTCTGATCAATAGCCAACAGCTCGTTCAGGTACGCAGTCTCATTAGCAATCATCTGATTGGTCGCTATCTTGCGCATATCCTGGCTAAACCCAGCTGTCTGCATGGTCTGGTCCAACTCCTTCCGTGCCATAGCAGCATCCGCAATCAGCGTCTGCACATTCCCTTGCCCTGTGTACTGCTCCTGCAGCTGGGCAATTGCGTTGGTGTGCTCCTGACCAATGATGTCAATCTCGTACCCATGCGCTGTGTCCATCTGGTTCACATCGATACGATGACCCAGATCCTGCTGCTCCATTGCCTGCTCATGGCGTAGATCCATATCAGCAATCTGTTTAGCTTGGTCAAGAACCGCAGCAGTACCCGCCTCAGTTGCCATAGAAGAGTTAAGCAGGCCACGGCTGTTAGCGAGCTGCATTGCTTTGGTCTGCGCCCGTTGCAGGAGAGGACTACCTGCCTCCATTATTCCCGCGATCTTATCCTCTGCTGACTCTGCTGGGTTCACATCGGGTCGGCTGGGGTCAAGGTAAACTGTGCCGTCAGTCGCTGCGGTTTCTAGTGCGGAGAACTCCTCCTCAAACTGCCCTCCCGTCCCCAGTAGGTCAGGATGGAGCTCACGTAACTGGGCATAACTCAGGCCGGTTCTACTTAGGAAGGCAGCGAGTGCCCCCATCCCATCACCATCGAAGCCGCCTGCGCCATTGAAGGCATCAATGGCCATCTGCCCCAACTCTTCAGTGATACCGAGTCGGTCAAGGTCTTCACTGCTGGCCCCACCATCGGTCGTCAATGACTCTGCTAAGTCGGAGATATCCTCAAACCCAGCCTCACCAGAGACAACATTGATATCCTGTCCTGTGCCAAGGAACTCATCTATAGCTGCGCCACCATCATAGGTATTGTCGTCACCATCCCCATCAGCCGCTGCTGTGTTGATGTCGCCCATGTTATCTGCAAGTAGGTTGGCATCAATGTGGCCTTGCACCACATCTTCCCCATACACAGTATTCAGGTCATCTCTGTTGTACCCCCGGCTCGCCCATTCACCAGTAGGATCAAGAAACCCTCGAACCTCATCTGCGTCAAGGTGATCCGGGATAGCTCCGAGGCGGTTATGGATTATGTCCTGCCCCCAACCGACCTCTTTTCCTCGCCCCGCATCCCACACCTGATCTAACGAATTCGCTTGTGAACCAAGTAGGCCGTACATCTGCTGCATCTGCTCAGGAGTGTAATTAGCCGTGCCACCCTGCCCAATGAACGGGGCCACATTGTCCCACGCAATATCGCCCCCATTAGCTGCGGATATATCCTGCTGAATGAGCTGATTAAGCCTTGCGCCTTGCCCTCCAAGTATCCCAGCTGCAGCATTATCACCTTGCCAGATATTTCCTTCGTGCCCCACGTACCCTTGATTGGTATCAAGAAAGTTGTAAATGTTCTGCGCACTAGGGTCAGTTACTTGCGAGTTGGCGTACTCGACCCCATACCCCATGTTCATGGCGGTGTCTGCTGCAGAGTCCCCCCTAAAATTCTGATTCCCCAAGACCGAGTTGCTAAAGCCAAGTAGATCATTGAGGCCGAATCCCCCGTTTTCTGCCCAAGCCCTCAGCTCCTCTGGGGTTCTTTGAAGACCAAAATCAGCTGCGTTCTGCTCCTCTACTGTGGGGCCTACAGTTGGTGCGCCCGTAAATACTCCCGCCCCAGGTAGAGATGTCACCTCAACAGGGGGTTGCGCGTTTAAGTACTCAGAGAGATTTGCGGCAGTTCCCCCCCACCCGCTGGTGCTTGCCGTATTGTGAAGCCAGTCCTTCCCATCTTGCGTTGCCGATAGTCTCCCGTTAGTCAGGTTCGCATACGGCTTCCAAGCATCGCTACTAAGCGTGTTATTGAACTCCGTCTGGCTAAAACCGTCTAGCGCGGCCCCATTGATGCCATCGCCAAAGACGTTTTGATGCTGCCCCGTTGCCGCTGCACCAGCTATTAGCTTGCCGTAGTCCCATTGGTCGTTTGTCCTACCAAACTGATCCGCCCATGACTTGATCTGGTCATTCGTAAAGGCCATTACTTCTCTCCATAAAAAAGGAGGCAAATGCCCCCTTGGTGTCTAGCTTAATGTCTAACTTAATGTCTAAAATGTCTAGCTTAATGTCTAGTATCATCAGCACAAATACTCTCCATCGACTCGTGAGGTTTCATGTGAACTCGACATAAAGCCAGGTTCAGTCGTTCAGCCTGTAACCCCGGCTTGTACGGGTAGTGGGTGCAGTAGGTGTACCGCTTACCATACTCATCCGAGACAATGACCTTACCGCAATCCCCACAATGAAAGGGTAGGTGGTCAGGGCGATCAATCAGCATACCGCCATTCCATCTGGGTAAACTGGATCAGGGAACTCTGGACCACCAAACATAAGAACTCCAATAAGGAGCAGCTTAACCATGACCTATACCCTCTCGATGTCCACCACACTCTATATGGCTCACACAGTCGTCTCGGCATTGATCCATCTTAACGAACAGCTCTTTCAGTAATTCGCCGGTCTGGTCACTCTGCTTCTCTATTAACCGCTTAATCTCAGCAATATCGTCTTTGAAATCCGCCTTTGGAACGAAGTCTTCCATTATTCGACGTTCAAGAGCACCTAGACGAATACCCTGACTCTCTCGATACTCTCCGAGATTCTTTTCAAGTTCCCCTATATCGTCGGATAATCTCTTGAAGAGATACCCAAAAGGGATCAGAACAACGACGACGATTGCGTTCCACAACAGTGCTGGATCAATTTGCATCTAAGGAGCCTCCAATATTTCCTTTTTGTTCCGAGGGTCAGCGGCTGCCGCACCTCCCCATTTAAGCCCGTAGTAAACCCACGTGGCTCTCATCTTGCACATCCCATCTTCTACGCACATTTCACGTAGTAGCTTATCTGCCATATCTCTCAACTCAAAAGGGATACACTTACCCCTCATAAGCTGATATAGCGCATCGTGTGTGAAAGCCCCCCGCATGAATGTCTTGGTATCGATGGTTGGTCCGGAGGGGCCGTCACTGGAATATCCGGCGTTGATTGTGAGTAACCCATCAGCATCCAGAGACAGATAGTCACCGCCGCACTCAATGCCACGATAAGGAGTCTGGACGGAGAATGTTTCATAGAGCTGGTACTTGTAGCCTGCTTTGTATTTCATTAGATATCCACATCGTAAACGTGATACTGGTAAAAAGAATCCGTTAATCCTGCTTTCTTAAAGACCTTCTTGGGATTAAAGACCATATCGTTTTGAGGTTCTACCTTCCACAAGGTCATCAAACACCCCACGCATCAGGGATGCACGATACGGAGGGAAACCATTCTCCTCGAACATACGCCCCACATCATTGAGGAAATCAGACATCCGTAACACTCACTAAGAAAGGATCAGAAATTAGAGAAGGCCATCCGTGCTGTGTCACCTTACTAACTGCACGAGTGTTAATCTCCATTTCAGCACTGGGGGTGCCATCATCATTTGGGATATAGCGAGTTTCCTGAATGCTGTGGTTCTCATAAGCAATCACCTCATCCAGCGTAGACAACGCGCTAATCTCAAGCGTCTTATTACTACGTGCTGCTATAACCCCCACGCGAAATGGAATCCATCGATCCGCTTTGGCCTTAACTTTGAGAATATAGTCTACCCGGTCACCACCGATAGCTGCAATCTCTGCGTCAAGAACCGGAGTGGGTGCAGCACTATCCGAAACATAAGCCTCAGCCTCTTTACGTTTTGTTTCCCACTCTGTCATCTCAGCTACAGAATATTCATTCACTACGGAATCCATCAAACTCTTCGCGTGCTGCGCCACCTCATCAAGCATACGAAACTTCATGGGTGTAACATCACGAGGCTCACCCGCGTAAGTTCTCACAGCAGTACTTCCGGTAATTTCATCAGTAAATACACCGCGACTGTAATACTTGCTATCAGGAGTAACCTCAGAATACTCGACATATCCCCAACCCTCCATACGTGCTGTATCCTGCCAAACCTGCATAGGCTGTTTAGTGCCGTCCTCAATAATAGGCTTAGGTCGCTTGTATATTTGAGCAATGGCTCCACTTACTATTCTTGCTTTCATTACTCAACTCCTGCTTCTGAATATTTAAAGTCTTTATCAATCCATGCTTCTAACGTGTAAGAAGTGGATGAGGTGTTTTTGGTGGTTGCCGAGCGCAGCTTGATACCGTTAGCGTTGAAATCAAAGTCGGCATGGGATGGGCTGTAGTTTGTACCATCGATACATATCTCAGTAGCCATAAACCCTAGATAAACGAATGGGCCATCTGCATTACCATTGCCTGTGTATGTGACCTCTAATGCCTCATCCTCTGTACCGCATGAGGAATAAGCTTGATACGGTGTAGATAGCGCGGTGAGGTTGTCTGTACAGAGAGCAAGGAAACCTGTCGGCGGTGAGTAATAGAAATCTCCATAACCGTTATCATCTGCATTACCTTGTGCTGTTTTGGCTCCTGCGAATGAACTGTCTTGACCGAAGTTTGCTACAGTCACACTAGGATTTTTGAAGTGCCCTCCTCCGATCATCACTGCCACTTCACTACCTAAATTAGTATACTCAGCATTAGTACCTGCACCGGGATCACCAGAAGCAAACCAAGTACCATTCTTACCCCACCAAACTTTTCCCGCATCAACATCAAACGCTATTTGATATATATCGTTGTTAGCAGGAGTACCACTATAAGCAGTCTCATAAGTCCCATCGTGATATGCTTCGTGACTGTTAGTGTCCCAACGTAACCCCCAACCATTAGCATCAACCCCTACACCTCCTGATGCAGAATTCAAAGTGGCAGCACTTGTGCCTACTCCAAGATATCCACTATTAAGAATATCAGTAGCACATACTTCAACATACCATTTTCCAGATGACGCAAAGATTGACCCCCTAGCCATAGGATAGTTTGATGCTGAACTAGTGACCTCTAAATTGCCCTCGGTAAGACTTATTCCTGACGTGTGCTTATCTAATGGATTCAAAGTGCAAAAGTTATTGGTCGGACTATCCAGCATCTGATCTGCTGCCACTGAGATATTATTCTGAGTGAAGTCATTGTTGTTACCAGACTCATCATTACCTAACGATGTACCATCCTCAAATGGCAGATAGAAACCATTAGTACCGTAAGAACCTGAATATTCTTTTGCTTTCCAGTGACCATAGGTGCCGTCTGTTTCACCGAAGTCTGAGGGTGTTAGAGCTTGTCCCTCAATACTATGAAATTCTGCTAGATGCCCATCTATGTATTCTGCAGGGGTATAACTAGAACCTATATGGTGTGTATATGTACCATTCCACCCGCTTTCTACATTTTGACTTGGATTTGTATCAGTAGCAAACGAAGTGATTTCTACTCCATTTACGTACATTCTCATCCTATCGCCAGCAGTAGCATTAGCGGTATCAGACACTATAACTATATGATACCAAGCAGACGGGTCACGAAATTTTGCATTAGTCTTTAGCTGCCCTGTCGAACCTGATCCATTGTCAGTATAGAATCTGATTTGATCCGACTCAAAACGCACCATTGTCTGCAAAGACCCAGAGCCAGCAACAAAGAGATATTGTGTACTTGATAATTTACCTCGTTTGACCCATAGACTTATAGTCCATTTTTTACGATCTCCAGCGGTTACCGATTTTGTCAGGTAAGCACTACTAGCCGAATCAAACCTCGCAGAGTTAGCAATATCATACCCAGCAGCGGCGGCGGCAGACGATATAGCGGGAGGGCTGAAGATAGCCATTAGACCAATGACCCGTAAGTGACTGCCACAGAACTGGCACTGTAGCACCAGTAACTGATTACATGATTACCCGCCACGCTGAGATCCGTAGCAATGGTTGAGGCCGCAGTGATTGCGCCGTCAATAGTAATTGCATGGCCTGAGGGATTAACCAGCCTTACCATACCTCGCTGCCCCTCCGAGGATGCAGTAAAACCTAATAGATCAGCCCCCGTAGGAGTCCAGTAAAAATCATTACCGGCATCCATATCAAAGATGCCGTCATTATCAACAACGACTGTCGCCCGTTGGGAGCCTGTCCATGCTTGATCATCTCCGAGGGTGGCAATAGTCTCCCCGCCTATCTCGCCGGATGCAGCAGAAACCGAGCCACCTATTGAGATGCCACCACTAGCATCAATAGTAATAGCTGTACTCGTAGCGTTATCATCAATACCTGTTGAGGTGAACGCACCACCGGTGAAGTCACCACCATCAGCCGTTACTGTACCTGTTACGTCTACACCATTGAATGTCTGAGTGGCAGTCCAGGTTTGTGCAGTGTCTAGTTTTGCTGTGTCTGCGTCATACGCCTGTACGGTTACGCCTATGTCTGCATCTTTAACGATAGTTGCATCAGCCGGTTCATATGTACCACTATGGTTATGGCTATCAGTAGCTAACCCTGCTTCTGCTGCTGTCTGGTTGATATACTTACCTGCTGTAGTATCATAAGCAATAATATCATTATCACCTACAGCTGTAATAGTAGTATCTGTTAGACCGTTAAGAGTAGCTGAAGGAGAATAGTTTA
>Ga0233445_1002429_pt1 | contig 12384 bp, 8 predicted proteins | sample SI_124_October20_5_FD_182779 | JGI IMG/M metagenome (GOLD analysis project Ga0233445, IMG submission 182779) | Seawater microbial communities from Saanich Inlet, British Columbia, Canada - SI_124_October2016_100_MG | ecosystem: Environmental > Aquatic > Marine > Inlet | place: Canada: British...
CAGCAGGGGGAAGAGCGAGCCAAGTATGGCAAGCAGTTGATCAGTGATCTCTCGCAACGGCTGAACGTCAAATATGGATCAGGCTTCTCTATCGCCAATCTACGCAATTTTCGTCAGTTTTACCAAAGCGGGCTATGCACTTGACGTGAGTAACCCCTATATGTAGTGTTTTGAGGAGTGAGCACCAAACAAACACCAATAGCTGGAATTGACTACCCTCGTACACTCAATGAATTTGAAACATTTTTCTTGGATGAACAAAAACAAAGATAGGGTCAGGTCTAGATAAGTGGTCTTATATTTACCACGAATCTAGACCTGACCCTCAATCTTTCCGTTGTTGCGCTTGTGGGGTTCTCTATTGTAAAGTCAGCTCTATGAACCAAGATCGCAGAGACTTCTTCCGTAACATCGGAACCAAGACAGCAGGTATAGCTGCATCTGTTGCAACACCCGCTATAGCTCATACAGCAGCTCTCTCTGAGCAGATAGGTAATGCCACCACTGAGTTGAATCATAAGCTCTCAGAGGCTACGAGCAGACTTAACGAACAGGTTACATCAGCAGTATCTGAGGTAGGTGAACAGGTATCAGGACTGAGCAACAGGATAGATACATCTGCATTAATGCTGAGCTACCAGCAGATACAGATCAACATAATCTTTATGTTGCTGATACTCTCATTTGCTATAGATGGTGGCATGTCGTTCTTCTGGGCTTTCTACGGATAGTTAGCAGCAATTGACTTACTGTCTACATCATCCAAGAACCCGTAAAAAAGTCTTAAGAAGCGACTAATGCCATTCAGATAGTCCGACCATACAGTAGAAGATAACTGAAGCCACATCCTGTAGAGACTGAGCAAGAGGCAAAATGCTCGTGAACCACCCTCCCAGACCAGCAGAAAGGTCAGCAACAACCAGAGCCTTTCCCGTAGTTGCCGATATGCAGCTTCAGAAATTATCCTAGCGAACACCTCAGCAAGTTGCTTATTGTCCGAGAACAGGCGAGACAAATTCTCATTAGATAGTGGCACCACAGAGCCCAACTCACCCTTAAGACTGTCAAGAACGACCCAACTGGCATCAAATTTAGTTATCCCCCCCCTCAAATCGTGCTTTACAAAGACTGAAAAACCAGCGGAAAAAGAAACACCTAATCTATATATTACAGAATATTACAAGAAATATGGTCTATAATTCCAGGCATGAGCAAAGGAATTAATAAAATTATCATTATTGGTAATCTTGGTGCAGAGCCTGATGTACGGAGTGCTGCCAATGGCAATTGCATAACGTCAATCTCTGTCGCTACCAATGAACAGTGGAAAAACCAGCAAGGTGAGCAGCAAAACCGTACTGAGTGGCATCGGATTGTCATGTTCAACCGATTAGCTGAAATTGCTAGAGATTATCTACACAAAGGGTCAATAGTCTACATTGAGGGTAAGATCCAAACTCGCAAATGGCAGGACCAATCTGGTCAAGATCGATACACAACTGAAGTTATTGCCAATCAAATGCAGATGCTGGGTGGTCATGGCGACATTGCAGTGAATGAGCAAAAACCCAATGCTGCCACTCCACCCAATGATATTTTCCTGCCGGGAGAGCATGCTGGCGATACACCACCAGACTGGTTAACCTCTGACGACTTAGACAAGCTTCCATTTTAGAGGTCCCTTTAATTATCTTGAAAAAACAAGCTCAATTTAATATGATCTCCCAGCAACTTACTCTATCCCTTGCTGCTGATGATGACATAGCACGCCTCTGGTTTTCACATTGAAATCAGAAGCTCAGTACCTGTGAACGACCAAAAGATCAATTATTCTTTACACAGAACTCGATTCCTAGACTGGGTTAAAACAGCCTTAACAGGTCCTGGCAAGGATTCGCCCACCAATTCTGGCAAATACACCATCCATAAAACTTGCCCCGTTGATCTGTTCCCTACGGGGATCCTGTTCCCCATCAGTGCAGATAGTGGAATTGACCCATCCACAGAGACTGAAGAGAATGATGACTACAGTTTAGATATCGAAGGTGAACCAGAAAAGAGCATTCATGCAACTAAACCTCGTTATGTTGCCCCTTCATCTATCGGGCTCTCACTCTTTGTTTCCAGTGATGCTGAGCTCTACCTTGAACCATGGGCAGTTCATTATCATCAGACATCAAAAAGCCCAAGAAAATGGGAGCGAGTGCCTTTCCAGTCGTATGACGACAGTGATCCGCTTAATTTTATTTCTCCCACTACCGGCTCTGTCTCTGAGCGAGAGATCTGGGAGGGGAGAGCAAAGCTCTATACATTGTGGCGCCCTCATTGTTCGGGAGCGCATAAAGGTTATATTGTCACGATCTCTATCGCAAATCTTCAACAACAATTAAATAGCGGCAAACTACGAGAGATAAATGATAGTCAGTCTGAAAAAGCTCTTTTTGAGGTAGAACTGCGCTGTGAAATCATGCAAGGAAGCGTTTTTCCATATCCGAGAAAACCGCTCTCTCTTATGGATGAAGAGGAGCAAGAACTAGAGCTCCAGTATACCCATCAAAAAAACTATGCAATTGGCCATGGTGTTGCCGTTGACTGGAGTGAAGATAGCGGCTCCGTTACTGAGTTAAGAACACAGTTTATGCCTAGACTGGAGGTGCCTACCGTAACACCTCAAATTAGTGACATAGATAATGATGTGTTGTCATTGGAGTGGTTGGCGACCAGCGGAGAGAATAAAGAATTGCTACTCAGTCGCTTACATGATTTTGTTGCCGCTTATAAAGTATGGCAACAACGTGAACAGAAAAAAACAGCTAATTTTTCACCTGATGAGAAAATAGTATCTGAGAGAATTTTTGATCGAATTACAATTGCTTCAAAACGCATGCACGGAGGTATCACACTATTACAGAGCAGCCCAGATGTCCTTGATGCCTTTACTCTTGCTAATCGTGCTATGTTGATGCAAATGAAACGGTCTGAGGATATAGATAGAACAGACCGCGACCAATACCGGTGGCGCCCTTTTCAGCTGGCCTTTTTGTTACTAACTTTGGAGTCAGTGGCTGATCGAGACAATGAGTTTCGGGATACCGTAGACCTTATCTGGTTCCCCACCGGAGGCGGAAAGACAGAAGCCTATTTAGGCGTCATTGCCTTTCAAATACTCTATCGTCGGATCACTAACAGTAGCTCTAGCGGTGGAACCAACGTCATTATGCGCTACACGCTACGCCTGTTAACACAACAGCAATTTGAGCGCGCCTCCAAGCTCATCTGCGCATTGGAGTTACTACGGAAAAAGCACCCATATCTTGGCAGTGAGCCTATCACTGCTGGCATGTGGGTAGGAGCATCAACCAGCCCAAACCAGTTCACAAATAGCCATAACGGAACTGGTGCATTAGAGATTCTGAACAAGGCGAGCGGAGTAGTCCCGCCACACAAATTGGTAATCACAAAGTGTCCCTGGTGCGATGAACCAATATGGCGTAGTGAGCAAGATCATGGCTATACAGCCACTGAGAATAGATTTTCAATCCGTTGCATTAATAAGAAATGTCTATTCAACAATACGTTACCATTAAACGTTGTAGATGAGGCGCTCTATCAAAAACCGCCAACATTGCTGTTTGCTACCGTTGATAAATTTGCCACATTCGCATGGGATGAGCGCACTTCAGTATTTTTTGGTTCCAATTCTGGCGATCGAAATTTGCCGCCAGAGCTTATTATCCAGGATGAACTACACCTCATCTCAGGTGCGCTTGGATCGATTGTAGGACTCTATGAGGCAGGGATTGATAGCGTATTGATCAACAATGGGGCTCATCCGAAATATATTGCCTCTACTGCCACTATTCGCAACGCAAAACAACAGATCAAGGGATTATATGGAAAAGAGCATGCGACATTTCCTCCTCCCGGACTCTCTGCAGACGACTCATTCTTTACGAGAACGATTCCAGTAGAAGAGAAACCTGGAAGAGTCTATCTGGGCTATCTTGCTAGCCAGATGCAGAAATCAGATGCATTTTCTACACTCACGGCTGCGTTACTGCTTGCACCTATCGTACTCTTTGCTGAAGATAAGCGTCAGCGAGAAGAGTTGATGGACTGCTGGTGGTCACTGCTCATCTATCACGGAAGTTTGCGAGGAGTTGGAGAGAGTCAGAATGCATTACAGTTCCAAATTGCCAATCGTATACAACAGTACCTTGAGAGGGAATATGGTGAAGAGAGTCAATCCAATAATTGGATAGACAAGATATATCGACCTATGATTCGGTCACACGCCCTACAAGACCGCTTGAATCAAGTCACTTCAGCACAGTTGACCAGTAAAAAAAGTGTTGAAGAGAATGCGGCCACCTTCTCCAGACTGGAAAAAACAGAGAGAGAGCAGGGGGCGCTGGATGTTGCCTTGGCAACCAATATGATCTCTGTGGGACTTGATGTTGGTCGCCTGGCACTCATGATTATCAATGGCCAGCCACTCACTACCGCAGAGTATATCCAGTCAAGTAGCCGAGTCGGCAGATCGGAGGTGCCCGGTATCATTGTTGCTAACTATTATCGTCACCAGGCACGCAGTCTTTCGCATTATGAGGATTTTAGATCTTATCATCAATCCTTCTATCGTTACGTTGAGCCGACTAGTGTTACCCCTTATACCAGGCAGGCACGTAAACGAGCTCTTCATGCCGCACTAGTGATTGTATTACGCCATTCGCGTAACCTTGGTCTATTAACAAATGATTCCGCCATCAACTTTGACCGGCACAACCACAGTATCCAGAAGGCTGTTGAGACACTAAGCCGTCGGTGCAGGAGTGCAATTTCTGATGTTGTGTTGCATGAGGCAACATTATGTAATTTGAATGAATTAATTGAGGAATGGGAAGAATTAGTAGGACGCTGTAATAATGAGAGAGAGAGGCTGGTATATCGTGGCGACAGTAGTAATAAATCAGGAGCAAGGCTCCTTTATGGAAATAATGATAAGATTATTGGACATTGGTTAACGCTCAACTCTATGCGTAACGTTGAGGACAATGCTCTCTCAGTTTCCAGCGGACTATTTGACCCTCCAAATTGCAGGTCAACAGATTTGTGAAAAAGAGCAGTTATACTCCCATCCGTCTCTCTCACTTGGTCGTGCAGGCTGCCCCTGGCGAAATTATTCGCGGCGCAGATGACTATCTGATTGTTTTGATGGATACCCGCTACTGGGTAGATGATCTGTGCACCCCTAAGGGTAAAAAATTGGATCGAACATGTGCAATACAGCATCAAATAGCAGGAGGAAAAGGTCTTTATCTTCCACCTGTTGCAAAACTTGACAACAAAGAGAAACCTGATCCAAAAGGGAATATACTTCCATCTGTCTATTTTCCCAAATGGACTCACTGCCCCACTTGTGGCAGCGCATACCGCAACCCGTGGTATACACAGCAGAGCGTCCAACCTAAATGCAATAATCAGAAATGTCAGTCCAGAAGACAATTGATTCAACTACCATGGGTTTTGGTTCACAATCATGGCTTTCTTGATGAGGTGCCATGGCATTGGTTATGTCATCAAAAAGGGAATTCTGAGCAAAAAAAATGCACTGCTCATGAGCAGTTAAGCATCAAGACTAATAGCGGACAAATCACAATTCACTGTAAGGCATGTGCGTGCAAAAGTGAGTTTGCAGAAACTGCAATAAAGTCATCAGATTTTTTCAAAAAACACCAAGTTATGCGGCAACAACCCTGGATCAGTGAGCCCGTACCTGAAAACACATTTGATAATAATATTGCGGTCGCAATGCAGGCTGGAGATGCAGGTATATTTAATTCGATAAAAAGGGATGCTCTCGTACTTCCACCTGAGTCACGTATATCGAGCAATAACTGTGTCAGCCAGCTCATGAAGCACAAACAATTCAAAGAGCTCATGCGCACCCAAGAAGGCTCTGGACTACGATATCGAGGGTTGCTCAATAAAGTTGCGAGAGAGTTGAGCTGCCCACCTGAAGAGTTATCAAAAGCAATGGAAGGGATCAATGAGCAACAATGTGATCCTTTAAAATATAGCGTATTAACTGATGGGCAGCTACTGGAACTTGAATACAAGGCATTGATGACTAAGATCTCTAATCTCTCGGAGGATGAGGACTTTGTCCCCCGACACAAAACGGATCAATGGCGCCGGCTTACGGAAAACAGCACTTATACAGGCAAGATTCAAGGAATTATCCAGTTAATCAGCCATGTAGTAAAAGTGGAACGATTACGAAAGATTCAAGTATTTCAAGGTTTTACCAGAGGTAGGGCTGGCAAGAATGGAGAAGAAGTAAAGTCTATCTACCCCGATATTAACGGGGCACAATCATGGTATCCGGCCATTGAATTATTTGGCGAAGGAATTTTTATATGCCTAGATGACGCAATCATCCAACAGTGGGAAAGGCATCCGGGAATTATGGAGCGAGTCGAAACCATCAGAAAGCGTTGGGTGGATAGCGATAAATTTGAACAATACAGCAACTATATACAGTTAAGTCCACGTTTTTTATTGTTACACACCCTTTCACACCTGTTGATCCGCCAATTGGAATCCGATGCAGGGTACCCTGCCGCATCTTTAAGTGAGCGAATTTATGCACAAAAGCCGCATGAATCCAATGATGATATCGAGCCGATGGCAGGCATTTTGATCTTTGTTGCTGTTGCAGACAAGATGGGGTCACTGGGTGGTTTGAGCAACCTGGCAGAACCGGAAAAATTGCTAACCTTGTTGGATGCTGTTTTTAGCAGTGCCGAATGGTGCTCACTGGATCCTGTCTGCAGTGAGCACCAAGGCCAGGGGCCAGACCTTCTCAATCTTGCAGCTTGTCACGGTTGCGCACTGATACCAGACACTGCCTGCAGTTATGGAAATGTTTTGCTAGATCGCACATTAATAAAAGGGGGTGAGCTGTTACCCTCAGTATTACAGTACGTAGAGGGAATTAAATGATATCCAACAAGCGCAGATTTGAGCTGCCTGCTGCAGGTGACCTCAGCGAAGAACAAGAGGATATCGAAGATTTAGAGCTTGACGGTCAACACCTGATTATTGGAGGCCCCGGCACCGGGAAATCTGTACTCTGCCTCTCTCGTGCACGTATGCTAAACAAAAAGAGCAAACCATATTGCTTTCTCGTATTTAATGTCTTACTGGAAAGAGCAACTCGGCAGCTCTACCCTGATATTACCAGCAGCAGGTGGATCCGTTGGATCAAACGGGAATTTTGGGGTCGATATAACAAAGGCTTAAGAGAAAAATCAAACAAGCCTGGAGATTTTGATTGGAGTCTAGCAAAACAGACCATAGATGAAAAACAGGAAGAGCATCAACCTATGGCTCTACAAGATGGTGACATTCAATATTTTATTTTGGATGAAGGACAAGATATGCCCGTTGGATTCTATGAGGTACTCATAGACATGGGGTGGGAAAACCTGTTTGTGGCAGCTGATGAAAACCAAAGCATCACAGGATTAAACTCTACTATCGCCAACCTTCGTGATGTACTAGGACTCAGTGGTGTACATGAGCAACATGATTTGCATGAAAATTTCCGACAAAAAGACAAAGGTTTTTTTGTAGCACAGCTTGCTAATGAGTTTTACTGTGAAACTGCATCCAATCAGGTCTCTTTACCTGCTATAAGCAGGTCAACAGAGATTCCATGGGTATATAAGTATCGTGCAGGTCACCTTGACACTATTTGCAAGAAAATTCTTCTACGTTGCCACAATAACCCTAAGGAGCTAATAGGAATTTTAGCGCCTAACCATACTATACGTAATAAATATCTTGGTATATTACAGAGTATCCAGCAGAGTGAAATATTAATTTCAACATACGATGGTAATGAATCTTCCGTAGAATCAATCCACTTTGATCGTGGTGGTGTTGTTGTCATTTGTGCCCAATCATGTAAAGGGCTAGAGTTTGATACCGTCTTCATCGCTGACATAAATGAATTCTGGGTAAGACAAGATGCTTGCACTACAAAAAAACTTTTCTTTGTGATGACCTCACGAGCACGAGAGCGTATCTATCTATTACGTGATGGCGCAGTGCAGCGATGTCCTGTTGAGGATCAAGCAATATTGCCAAGAGATGATAATATATTAAAAAGGAACTACCCTATATGAGCACTAATAAACAGACTGGGGATATTATTGGTGAATCTACCAATGTTAATAGTGAATCAACAATAAAAAGCACACCACCGGAGAGACAGCCTCCAGCAAAGAAATGGTACATAATTACCAATCAGCGCAATCTATTTCGTTTGCTTTCAACAGGGCTTCTGGCATATCCTGAAACCCTAACTAAAGGGTATCTGGATGATTTCTTCTCTGATTTTCCGGGATATGTATTCATTTTTGCAGATAAAATCCCAAAAACTGCATTTGATAGAATACTCTCAGTAAAACCGAACTTGGTTCCTGTCATCATTCAATACGATATCAGTAGGATAATTGGGAATGTTATTGCCGTCACCGACAAAGATACCAAGGAAGAGATCGAATTACCCAGTGAACTAGATGGACACCATCGCGCATTACTAATTCCTGCACCACTTCCTACGACAGCAATACAGTCAATCTATTTCGAAGATAAGAAGAAAAGGGAAAACTTTATCGATCGTGCTAGCGGTAAAAGTAATGTGCCATTCGACCATTGGCCCAATTCACTTAGTAAAACGCTCTTCAAACCCAATAAAGTCAACATGGATATCAATATTGGCCGGCCTGATATCTCTAACCAAGTATTCACAAAACATCTGACTAGAGTGCTGATTAATGCTGGAATTCGCACACTTCATTTTCAATTAGCTAACCTAGACCCATTAGCTAATAATTTTTACCAGTGGGCTTACCACATTGATACACAACCTAACCCAAAGTTTGAACAATCTGTTGAGGAGATATTGAGGCCTCTACCGGAGTGGATTGCTACTGGGCATGTTGATCTGAATAATATAAAGGTCTCATCAAGTCGATTAGTGGTAGAGCTTTTCTGGAAGTTGATTGAGCGAATGGTTGTACCATTGAGTGATGATTTAACTGAGTATGACTTGGTGATCAGCGTCCTGACAGATGAAGCAGAACAACGCAACAGTGCAACCAATCTTTCCCGACTAATCGATGAACTGAGGGAACTACGTAGTGGGCTACCAAGTGAGAGTGTGGATGAACTTTTTAACAGACACAAAAGCCCTTTCACAAGGGCATTGATTCTGTTCTTTATCCGCGACAACTGCCGTGACTTACTGACGACTGATATTCCAGGTTTGACAACAGTTGATCGATTGGTAGCTTCTATTCTGTTTGCAACACGCGAACTGTGGCACACCTATGCACTGGACTTAAGAGGTGTGGAGCAATTTTCAAAAATGATTTCACTATCGATGGCGCAGCAGTTTCAGAAGATGAGAAGGAGTGGTCTGGAGATGGATGTGAGTATTCAGCAGGTGGAGCCTATCTATGAGCTATTGCTGGGTGATAAGGCAGCACAATCTTCAGCAAAAAAGTATCGGGATGCACGCGTTGCATTTGCAAAACATATGGACTGGGAGTGTATACAATCAACACTGACTCTACCGAATGGAAACTACACACTGCAAGGAAGCTCAACTGGTATAAAGATTGTGCTTTCAGGTGAAATGAAATCAATTACAACAGATGTTGAGACTAAATTATTCAAAGAGAATTTATTAGCACTGAATAAGATTGATCTTGAGTTAGAGCATCAGATCAGGAAAATCTTAGGTTAAACTGATGAAAATGATTCCATCGACCCCTTATAAGACCAACAGCAAGGCTGAAAAGTGGGTATTTGACTGGTTGCGATCTATTGATCAGGACTTCTATGTATATCACTCCCTAAACCTCCCCTCCCACCCATATAAGCGATTTGCTGAGTGCGACTTTCTTATTATGGGAACCAAGGGGCTCTTTGTATTAGAGATCAAGGGAGGAGGTGTAAGCCATGATGGCAAAGGATGGAAGTTTAGTGGGAATCATGGTGAAGGAAGCTCCAGCGAAGGTCCTTTCAAGCAGGCAGAGAGTGCCTTGCATGCCTTACGGAACATTTTGAAAGAAAAGTTTGGAGTCCGTAGTAGTGCGTTCACTATTGGCTATGGAGTAATTACACCACAATGTGACATCCCACCATCTATAGAATGGGCTCCTGCTACCTATGCAGGTAAAGTGCAGTGCCGTACTTTTGAGCGATGGTTCGATGGTTTTGTTCGCTATTGGGGCAGTAAAAAAAATAACCAACACATAGTGTCTAATGACTTTTTTGCAGAAGTTAACCGTTTTCTTCGTCCAGATTTTGATGTCATGACACCACTATACCTCCAAGCTCAGGCTGCTGAGGATGAGATTTACTCTTTAACAGAAGGCCAACTTAATTTGGTGGATGCTGTTGAGGACAACCCCAGGGTGCTTTGCCCTGGATCTGCTGGTACTGGTAAAACGTTGCTCGCACTGGAACTAGCTAAACGCTGGAGTAGTGATGGCTCAACTGTTTTGGTATTGTGCTATTCACCATGGCTAAAAAGTTATTTACAAACTCGCATAAACCTTCCTGGAGTAGTTGTCTCTACCATGAAGGGAATGCAAACAACATTACAACGTGAAAGCATTGATCAGTTTAACGCTCTTATAGTGGACGAAGGACAAGACCTTATCCGCTTTGATGACCTTGACAGTATCGGTACTAAAATAATTGGAGGACTTGATAGTGGACGTTGGTGTTTTTTCTATGATCTGAATAATCAGTCCAACCTCTTCAAGCCTATCGATATGGACGCAATTGATCTTTTGTACAGTTATCAGCCAGCAACCATCACCTTAAAGCGCAACTGCCGCAACACTCAACCTATTTTGAAGAGAATCCAACAAGATTTACATGTCGATCTCAATATTGGAGGTGCTGGAACAGGGCCAGAGGTTAAGTCGGTATCTGCTCAGTCTGATCAAGAAGGTATTAATCACTTACAGCAGTGGATTGAAGAGCTTTTAGAAGAAGGATTTAGCTGGGGTGATATTACGATATTGTCGCCACAGCCACTAAGACGATCAACTGCTTCAATCTTGGGTCAAAGATACAGTAAACATTTACAGGAGCTAGATGAATATTCCATGAGCCAATTCCCGCCAATAAAAATGAGCTTTGCAAAAATTCCAGACTTCAAGGGGCTAGAAAACAAGGTTGTTTTTATAGTTGACTTGCAAGCACCCAGTAGTACAGATGACTCAGTACAGCAGGCACATCATTATGTAGCAATGAGTCGTGCAAGTATCGTATTAAGAATGGTCTACAAGACAAAATAGATTCCCCCCAGCTAAAGCAGGGGTACTATGGCTTCGCCGCGCTATGCGCATTACAGCCTCCGTCTGATCAATGACTATAAAGTTGCTTGGCTTCCTAATGTTCCATTGAAACCTCATTCATCCACGGGCAAACCTGTGATGTTCTGCCTTCGGCCGCATAAAAAAATCTTAAACATACTTGGCAGACTGTTGAAAAACTCGTTTTCACGCAGAAATGACATAATCTAATGAAACTGTACAGCTGAGTTAAGCTATCCCCATGTATGGTCGATTATCGTCAGCCAGGCGTTCTCAGGTAGCAGGCCACCATTAGTCGTTACCGGTACAGCTAATGAACACTAAAATCAACAGACTCAGCTTCAGAAATTATCCTGGCGAACACTTCATTTGCTTGAGAAAATCCTTTAACAAGCGGCTTATCATCTGAGAACAGGTTAGACATATCCTCATTAGATAACCGCACTACAGAGTCTAACTCCCCTTTGAGTTCATCGATAATGGTTAAAGCATCACCACTCTTAGCTTGCCCCTCAAACAGCATAGGCTCAACAGCCAACAGATGAACTGTAACACCTCGTTTCTTAGCTTCTCTAGCAAGAATTGGTACTGCAGCAGTAGCGGTCTTTCCTCCAAATCCAGCCAAGAGATAGATAACGGATGCTTGTCGATAGGCTGATGTCAGTAAACCAATAGTATTGTTAACCAACTCATGTACTCGATGCTTTTCTTCACCTAGATAGAGAGAACAATCAGCCTTGGAGTGATGCAATTTCTGTAGGTCAGTATCAATTGCTATCAGGTCAGCCCCCAAGATTTTAGATTGAGAGAGGTGGTTCAGGATATTGATACCAGCAGAGCCAACTCCAATGATGTAACGGTTCACTTCCCCCACCACTTCTCCAGTTAACCACAGTCTAAAAATCACATGGAGTACAATCTATTCCATGCAAAAAGCACTTTCCTCTCCTCGCCCCATTACAGTGTCTGGCCGCACTTT
>Ga0233445_1002441_pt1 | contig 12340 bp, 8 predicted proteins | sample SI_124_October20_5_FD_182779 | JGI IMG/M metagenome (GOLD analysis project Ga0233445, IMG submission 182779) | Seawater microbial communities from Saanich Inlet, British Columbia, Canada - SI_124_October2016_100_MG | ecosystem: Environmental > Aquatic > Marine > Inlet | place: Canada: British...
ATCATAATAAGACTTAGCTAGCATACCCCTAAAGGAGTACCCTGTTAAGTTCATATCTGTGCCTGAGGGGTTATCCACAGACAACGTTAGTTCAAAGGTACCCCCTTGCTCTATCGTTATGTTATGTATTCCTGCTGACATAATAATTTCCTTAATAAAAACCCTGCACATATGGATTTTCCTCCATACGCGCTTTGAACTGATTAAAAGGTATACACTAAATTATTTTAATGACCTTTTCTTATATGTTATTATATCAAATTCCATCAAAAAAGTCAAGACATAAATTTTTTATGCACCTTGTAATTCTTTAATCTGTTGCGCTTGTTTTTCCACTATACCTTTCAACTCTTTGATAGATTCGATGTATAATGCGTGTAGTGCATCGTACTCTACAGTTTTATATACTGTATCTTCTTCCCCTGTTTGTAGAGGTAGTTTCTTCTCTATTACAGCCTGGGGCAGTACTTTCTCTACTTGTTGCGCGATTACACCTGCACTTCTTTGTCCATTATTCTTACGAGTAAACTCTACACCATTAAGTTGGGAAACTTTCTCTAAAGCGTTATCTAAAGTAGTAATACCCGTTTTAAGCCTTTCATCGGAGATGGTAGTAGAGTATGCAACAATATTGCCGTCCGCATGAATATCGCCATCTGCTTCTAGTCTCATCCTTTCAGCACCATTTACAAAGAAGTTAGTAGAGGAGTTATCAGTCCAAGTAATATAATCAGTAGTATCTCGTCCGATATGAGTAACATCGCCTCTTAAGTCTGCTTCAACACTGAAAGTAGTTCCCGTCAAGTCAAGACCTGTACCTGCAGTTAAAGAAGCCCAGGAAAACGTTCCATCTGCGTCTGAAGTTAATATTTGCCCTGAAGTACCATTGCCTGATACACTTAGTTCAGATGCTCCTACTGCACCAGCCGCGATCTCGGAAGCAGTAACTGCATCAGCAGCAATCTCACTAGAACCTACTGCATTAGCATCAATCTCAGCAGCTGTAATACTACCCGTTAAGATAGATACAAAAGAGGTACCGTTGTACACTTTAAACAAGGTATTTGCTGTATCATAAAAAAGTTGCCCAGCTACTAAAGAGGTAGAAGGTGCTGTTGTGTCACTATTGCTGCTCTTAATGGCAGTTAATGCGTTATTTAAATCCGAGCGCGTTGCTGGGAATGATTGATTTGCTATGCTATAGTCATGTGTTGCCATAATTTAATATCCTGAACTCATCCAATTGAATGTTTTTTGTGTAGCAGTTGAGCTACTGTTATAAAATGTTACTGTGAACCCTGAAGCAGTACTACTACTTATAGTCCAGTAATCCCCTGTGTTTGCATCTTGAAGAGTTATACCCACAGTAGGTACAATCTTATAAGGAGTAGCATAAGTAATTACTTCTGTACCATTATTAGTACCAGAACTACTGGTTACTCCTGCGTTTCTTTTTATTTGATCAGGCATATCTACCGTAACCGTTAATTCGTCTATCTGCACGTTATGAGACGTATTAGAGCTAGTTAGCTTTGCCCTAAACTCTAATCCTCTAGCGAAGTAGTCTCCTATGAAGAAAGGGCTCCAAGCGCCCCAAGTCGGAGTACCTGTTGGGTCATCTTGAGTAATCCTAGTTTCAATTACAGCATTAGTATCTGAAATATCAGTACCATCAAATAAACCTGAAGTGCTATCAAAATACCCCGTGGCTATATCGAACAAATCTTTAACGGATACTCCCGTACTAGATATAGAGCCTGTAACTCTACTAGTATATAAAGCTCCTAAATCTAAGGATTGATCAGTAAAATAGTAATACCCTACTGTAGGGACATCCCCTTCAATCTTATAGTTGGCCTGGTCTGTTTGTCCAAATAGGTTATCTGCCAGTACTAGATCATTATATGCGTTAATAGAACTAACGGTACTAACTAGTGCAGTATCAGTATTTCTTATGATTCTGTTATCATGAGTACCTGCTACAAACGTTACACCCGTGTTCCTAAGTATATTATTAGGAACTTCAATTCTATACCCTTCGCCGTCTTGGTTGTCGAAGATACCAGTATCGAGCACCATCTCTGTACTACTAACTCTAGAAGTGACTGTCGCAGTAGTGTCATCAGTTGTATTTCGTACTAACTTACCTATGTATTCATCGGTAAAACTTGCAGAAGGGTCGTACAGTCTATCGTACCCAGGCTCCATTTCATATACGTGTCCATCTTTATTATCGAAGATCCCCGAAGATAGAGTTAACTCGTTAGAGTTGACAAAAGCGCTTACAGTAGCAGTAGTAGAGTCATTTGTATTTCGTACAGTTCTTCCTACTAGCGCGGAAGTAAAGCTTGCGCCGGTATCCCTAAGATTATTAGGGCCTGCTTCTAGCTCCCATGTATCCCCGTGGTCATTTTGAAAAAGGGAAGAAGACAGAGTAACCAAACTAGAACTATCTATAGATGCTATGGTTGCAGTATCATTGTCTGTGTTATTTCGTATAGTTCTACCCACATCCCCTGCTACAAAAGTTGCCCCCGTATCTCGTAACTGAGTAGCTTTAGTTTCTAGCCTATAGCCATCTCCAGAAGCGTCAAATATATCTGAACTTAATGTAAGTACTGTACTACTATCTACCACAGTTACCGTAGCTGTAGTATCGTCCGTTGTATTTCGTACTAAATTATTTAGCCAAGTAGAGTCAAAAGACGCACTGTCATCCTCCAGTTTATTAGTAACGTGGCTCATATCATCGAAGTTACCACTTCTGGAATCAAAAGTACCGGAGGCAGAGTCTACAAAATTAACTGCTTGATACTCAGTACTTCCTACATTTAATACAGCGTTGTGAGTTCCTGTAGCTCTTGCATCATCATGAGTTCCTGAAGATACTACGTCATCCTCGTGAGTACCAGTAGTGTAGTACGCGTCATGTGTTCCAGTACTTAAACTCGCTGCTGATAATTCTATAGTATTATCACTACTATCAAAAAATATATCAGTAGTATTAGAGTCATTAACACCCGTATCTGCAGTATCAGACCCGAATAAACTATGTTGATTACTAGTATGTACTACATTAAGAGCTAAAATATCCGCTGTGTTGGACTTTATAAATGCAGTATTTTGTGATTCATTACCAGAAGAGTCTAGTGCTTTAATAAGATAAGATCCAGGTAACAAAGGGGCTAAATAGTTGTCCATATTACCAGGCACAGTTTTAGTAATATCTGTAGACCCCGCCCACGTTACTCCGCTTGTCTTACTAGTATGTCTTATCCAGTAGGAACCACCTATAAGTACGTCTAAATCAGATACTCTTGTCCACGTTAGATACGCTTTATCACCTTGAGCAACCATATTAAAATTAGTTACGTCCTCCGGAGCATAAAGTTTTCCGTATATTTCAGCTTCAACACTGGCATAGGGGGAATATATCATTAGAAGATTCTCCTTGTCTTAACTCTAAATTCTAAAGTTCCTGCAGGTGCATCATCAATAGTGATACTTTGCGCAGAGGTTTCCCCCATTGAAGCCCAGTTTGTAATTGCCGGAGCTTTTCTTCTCCACTCTACATAATAAGATGCAATATACGGATAAGTAGTTGATGTACCGGCCGTGTTTGGAGCATCCCAGCTAAAGGTGGCCCTGTTTTTAACGTTCTTCATAGAATCCACGTACAGTTCCTCACTTATTACTAGGTTAGTAGGGGAAGGGATAGGGTCTGCTGGGTCCGGTAGGCTACTAGTTGTCTTCTGCGAAAAAGCTAAATCCTCTTCGATAAGCCCGTACTTAGCCCCATGATACGCTAGAGAGGTTACCTCTACTATGTTATCCTCCACTTCTTTAGTAGTCAATACTCTGAAGTCTTGAGCGTCTACAGACCCCGGTTCCTCAAGAATCCATAGATGAGGGGATGAGGGGGTATTCTCAAAAGCAGAAGTCACTGTTAGTTCAGACACACTCTCCGTAGTACCTATGGTACTTACGTTTTTTGTTTCCACCCAGGTATAGGGCTTCCACTCATTCTTACCATGCGCGTTTAAACAAGCCTCTTGAGTCCCCTCGGCTTGTTTAACTCCACTTCGTACACACGCTTGTTCCGTATTCATTACTGTTAAAGTATAGGTACTCCCTGCAGTTACAGAAGTTGCATTGTCTAACTGAACTACTGTACTAGTACTACCGGAGGAGACCCTCCCTCCGTACCGAACACCTGCTCTGCTAGAATCCGCTACTTTTATTAAGTCCCCCGGCCTTAGGACTGCCCCTTCTAGCCCTGTATTAAATACTAGTACTTCTGTCTCATACTTTTCTGTATACAATGCCCACGTGCCTACTCTATGTGCCTGTCCTTGAGACGTACACCCAATAGCCCTAATATCTGTTGATATTATCTGGTTTCCCGAATCAATAATTCCTTGACTGTCTTCTACGTACTCTACATGCTGTCTATAGTAATCAGAAGGGTCGTTCCAAGTTACATACGCTACATTATGCCTCTGTTTTCTAGAAGACCCTTCATAGGAGAAAGACCCGTCTATAACATTCGCGTCACTAAAAGACATTACGGGCTCCTTTGGGGAATCTTGTATTGCAGTAATTTGCCCCTGCTGCCAATATATCATACCTCTAAAAATTGAGGCTATGTCGCTTAGCATTTTAAAGGCCTCTTCTCTCCCCTGTAGGTACACATTACAATTAAAACGAGCTTCCTTATTTCCCCATCCGTCACTAACTCCTTCAAAGTTGCCAGAACTATCTACCGCATCACAATACTTTGCAATCTCGTATAAGGACCACTTGTCCATTTGGTTTGCGTCTAGCCATCTGCCCAACCCATACCTTTCGTCAGTACATAGGTCATATAGTACCCAAGCTGGGTTATTTGTCCATTCTGTATCAAAGGTACCGTCCCAAGATCCGGAGTATAGATTATCTCCTATTGCTGTACCTGACCAGACTCCTCCCGCTTGCTCACACCTATCCTTTCGTCTATACCCTGATAAATTACAGTGCCCTGGATCGTAGGGGGTGTAGTTACTAGGCACTTTTATCTTTACCCCTTTTATTTCGTAGCCCCTATTAGGGATGCTAGTAAACTGTCGGGCATTGACCTCTATAGCAATCAAAGCACTATTGGGGTATCTTAATTTATTATCGATAACTATTGCGTATGTTCCGAAATACAGGGAATTACTGGTTTGGGCATCCGCAGCGTCCGAGGTAAGTCGTACCACTTTTATAGCTATTTGTGTAAACCCCGAGCTTTTCCAGGCAGTAGGTATATCCATCCTATACGATCTTTCGTACTTTGAGGTAGTTTTCCCTTCCAATTCCCCATCCACTAGTTTAGTCCAACTGCCATTATTATCCTTCTCTAGGTATATTTCGAAAGAGACACTGGACCCGTGTAAGCTACCTTCGGTGTCCTGAAAGGTTAGTCTAGGTACATACATAGTAACTCGTAAAGCATCTAATGTGCTTCCGTATACTGTTTTTATAACGGGCCCGGGGCTACCTTTTTTTACTTCTTCGTTAACAATCCTCTCGGTCTCCGCACCTGAAAACCCTGGTATATAGGACTGCGAGTTAGTACCTACTCTAGTAACATATGTAACATTATCAAAGTTACTTCCCCCTGCTGCATCTACCAAAGGGGTTTCGTTTAGGAAAATAGAACTGGTACCCTCTAATAGACCCCCTATCTCTCCCTCAGAAACTAAGTCCACTATCCTAGCAGTTGCCTCTGAGAATAAAGTATTATCATCCTCTGAAGGAGCTCCCCCACCCCCCTTTCCTCCTCCTCCAGAACCTGCGATATTGCCTGTTCCAAGACCTGCATTATGTACTCTAATATTGCCTGCTATAAATGTATGGTTATCTTCGACGGTTAAGTTATACACGGAAGAAGCCCCTAACTCCTTCACTTCTATAATAGGACGTAAATGATTATTCTCATCTACTAAACAATCGTCCGTCCCTAGGTGTCTTATTTCTACAAAAGCGTTAAATTGATTTAATACCCAGTGATTAGGAGTAGCATCTATGTATCGGCCCCCCCAGTAAGTGTATCTAGTTATAGGCAGGTTCTCATGCTTGTGCACTTTAAGAACTTTAGAAGTACGTATCTCGCCCACATCGTTAAAGCTAAGTACCTCGTCCCCCACTTTTAATTCATCTATACGAATACAAGAGCCTTGAGTACTTACTAAAGTTCCCCCTTCAAAGCATCCTCCTCCTGAGCCTGATATCCAGTTATTTTCATTCATAATATATTGTCCTTATTGTACATAGTCTTCATTCAGTATTGAAGCGCTTATTACCGCTCCTCCTACCATTAATTGCCCATAACATACTGGAATTGCTATCCCTTGTTTAACTGTATTTGTTGACCCACTAAACCCGAACCCGTTATTATTATCAGCGTACTCTGCTTCAGGGCGTTTAGGAACTCCTACAATTAACTCGGTTACTCCACTTACTACTAAATTAACACCGATTGTCATAGCTATAGCTGCCCCCCACCCTGCTGCTCCCTGCATTATTGATACGGCTCCGCCAACGCCAGAACAGCCTGCGTATAAACAAGTTACTATTATTATAATAACTCCTATAATTATTCTACCCCAAGCACTTTTCGAACCTAAAATAGTGGGTATTATCTTAATAGTATCTTTGCTGGTACGCATATTCAGCTCTGTAGGGTCCTCTATGTAGGTCTCCCCCACCACCACTTGATATCCTGTATTCCTAGAGTCTGATTCTGCCATAAATTGCTTGAACCCTGGGTTATTAGCGCACAAAGCTTTAATAGCCTCTCCAGGGGTTTCTATATCAAACTCCCATTCTTTACCGTACTTCTCTGCTAGTTCCCCGTATAACTTTATCTTCCGCAACATAACTAAGTACCATCCGTATCTTCAACAGCAATACCACTGCTTATTACAGCACCCCCGATTATTAATTGCCCATAACATACTGGAATTGCTATCCCTTGTTTAACTGTATTAGTTGGCCCACTAAAATTGTGCCCTACTTTATTGTCCGCATCTCTAGGTGGCTTAGGTTTAGGGGCTAGTAGCTCTGCTACTCCGGACATCACTAAGGATACACCTATATTCATGGCCACTTGCCCTAAGAAGGTGAACCCCACCCCCTCTGTGTACCCATATTGGTAAGCTAAGTATATCATAACAGCCCCTACCAGTATTTTGCCTAACTTTGACTTAGACCCCAATACTACAGGTATTATCTTGATCTCTGACCTCCCGGACGGTATAGCGATCTCCTTAGAGTTTTGTATATAACTTTTTCCTACTACTACTTGGTATCCTACCCCCCTATCTTGGGAGTGCAGTAGGAACTGCTTAAGCCCTTCATTATTTACGCATAACGCTTTAATAGCTTCTGCAGGGGAATTTATATCTAGGGTCCATACTTTTCCGCATCTATCTGCTAGTTCTCCATATAACTTAATTGTCTTTAACATAATGATTTGTGCCTTAGATGATGCGTAGTATACTTCCTCCAGTACCCTCCGTAAATCTCTCTATTAGAAAGTCTACCGTGTACGTGGTGTAAAATTTTATCGTTCCCTATGAAAACTGCGGCATGGTTTGGTACAGGGGAGACTAATTTTATTAAAAATATATCATATTTTCGTATGTCAGACTCGTCTTTTATTTGTATAAACCCTTGCTCTTTATAGTTTTCTAAATATCGATTCTCTCCTTTGTCCCACCAACCATCTTGCCCACTATGGCAATCAAAATCGATATTTAGCTCTTTTTTATAATAGTCTCTAAGCAGCGTGCAGCAATCTAATGTCCCGTAACTGAACTGCCTGCCTATAATAGGGGCCTCGTACCCAGAAGGGGCCCAGCTGTATAATCTGTTACCTGGCCAACTTAAAATATGCCAAGGTTTTTTGGTGCCTTCACAAGATACTTTGTCTGCTTCTGACGGCTCGCACCCTTCATTTGGATGAGAGTGACAGATTGCAATAATACTACCAGTATCCTCCGCATCTGCATAACTTATAGGATCTATTATGAAATGCTCTTCGGGATTCTCTGCTATATTATTAGCGGGAAAATACCTCTCTTTTTTACCTACCCCAATAATAAAGCCACAGGCTTCTTTAGGGTACTCAATTTTTGTGTGTTCTGTAAAGTCCTGTAAGGACTTCTCATTCATCGTACCATTCCCATTTTGATACCTGCTCCAGGGAACCCACCAAAAGGGCTTTCTACAGACTCAGGAAACCTAAGCTCGCAAGAGGTAAATGTTTTAGAACATACATCATCAGAGGAGCTTGCTACAGTATTATTATCAGTATCCCAATAACTTGATCCTGCGTACCCACATTCAACACCCTTGTACACCCAAGGGCACGAATTAGCAACCACTACTCTAGAAGGTAGTTTAATTCCTTGTACATCGTATGCTGCAGTTAGTTCAAATTGTACATGGGTACGGGTTTCTGCTGCTTTTCTATCTACATACCATATCTCGTTCGCAAAATGTGCAGTATCGTCTGCTAAAGCGCTAGCGTACCAGATACCTGGGCCCGATGCTGCTTCGCAAGTAGTCTGAGTATACGTGGTCCATGTACCTACAGACCCATTTTTATTGGCGTCTAAACAATCGCTCTTACTAAGACTCGGGTCGCTACCCGACTCCCCTGTACACACTCCTCCTACAGGGTACCCGTCCGTATAACAATACGAGTCTATATACTTAGCAAACGTTTTTTTACGAGTAACTTTTGCTCCTATTAAATCATCATAGCTACTTATAACAGCAGCTAATAGTGAAGTTATATTTGCTACAGTTAGGGTAGGTCTAGGCAATGCGCCTTTAGCGCTAAATTCGAATCCGTCTGCATCAACAGGTAGAGCTGAATACTTATTCCCCTGCCACACAATTTCCTGCATATTTTCATTTTGCCCTGAGTGCCACCTAAATATAGGTTGGGTCGAGGGGGCAGTACCTGTAGACATATCTAACTCATATAAAGTTATAAGGTCTCCAGGCTCAAATCCGTGTATATCCTGAGTTATTTTATTTGACATTTATGGCTCCATTACTTGTCTAAATGTTGCAGTTACCGAAACTACCCCAGTAACCTCATTTTGAGTACTCCACTTTTCTGCGACGTACTTCTTATAAGGGTAAATAGTATACGTTTCTCCACTTGACATAATATCGGTAGCTAAAGATAACTGTGTACCACTATCTACTGCGGTGACTACGGCGGTAGTACCTCCTGAGTCAGTAACCGTAGTATTTAAGTACTTACTAGTAAAATATTGAGTAGTATCTACAAGTTTTTTTGTAGCCGCACTAGTAGTAGTACTAGCTATATCGTACCCTGTAGGGTACCAGTCAAATGCAGTTACCCCTCCCTGATCCTCAAAAAACTTCACTATCTTATTAGCTTCTACTAAGGTTCTGTTCTTCCATCTTAGGTCCCAGGTCTCTAAAATATTATTGATCCCCTGCCCAACCCTCTGTTCGTACCCGTCCCCATAAGATGCTTGTAGTATTTTAGGCTTGGAGTCTAGTTTCTGCCCTCTATCGGGGTTAATATTTACTTCTGTGTTAAAGTTTGCCATAATTAGTATTCGCTAAGTAGCCCTCCTGGACGTTGTTGTTTAACTAGTTCTTGTTGTATTGCATGAGTCATCATAGAACCTAACTGCTCAGCCTGTTTAGTATCTCCTCCGCCGGTTTTCTCTACATCAGACTTACTTCCCCCCTCACTATCAACGGTTACATTAATGGTAAAGTTATTGTTATTAGTGCTGCCTCCCCCTGTTACAGGAATTGACTTACCGTCAGGCAAGGGTACTATAGCTTCATTGTGCTTACCTTCCCCAATTAATCCTAGGGTAGGTTTGTTTACTATTCCGCCGTTAGCGAAAGCTCTAAAGCCTCCCTTAAATATGGCACCATTAGCAGCCATAGTAGGGTTAGCATTTCCATTTACAGGAGTGCCCCCAGACCCTCCAGACCCTCCAGACCCTCCAGACCCTCCAGCAGACCCTAGTGCGGCATTAAATATAGACCCTATAATCATATTAGTGATCCCACTAACAGCCGTTTGTCTGCCTAGGTTGGATAGGCTCATTACCATTCTATCAGTATTGAACTTGTCCCCTGCCATTACATTTGTCATCTCTGCAGTTAAATTACTAGTTACCCCATCCTCCATAGTATTGATAGCATTTTTACCTATCTGACTAGCACTATACTGACTATTTACAATAGTACCAGTATTATTCAGGTCATCCCCTTTGCTGCTATTACCCCCAAATACATCAGGGGTTTCGATCCCTTTAGTTTGATCCTCTACTATACGTACTTTCATACCTGTGGAATCTGTAATCATAGACATGTTTTGGTCTAGCAAATGCTCTGCCGGTGTAGGAGCCAGTAGGTCAAGTTTACTTCCGTAATCTTGCCACATTGTATCCATACTAGTCTGTGCCTCCGTTTTAGGACCTTGCTCTCCAGGGTATAAATACCCAGGATTAGCGCCCTTAAGAGTGCCGTCCGCTAACTCCCCCGGTTTTAACGCTTCCAAAAGTACAGATACTTTCATTAGAGCGGGGCCTAATCTTTCAAATGCCTGTCTCACGGCAGGAGTTGGCCCTGTTTTTAACATTTCAGGACTAAAGGCCTTGAATGGTCTCCATCCTTGTATCGCCTTCCAACCCTTGGTTAAATTAGCTTTAAACGCTTCAGTAGTTTTGGTTAGCTTAGCTAAATCATCTGCTAGTAGTCCTTTCTTACCCAACCATTTTTGGGTACCTTCAGTAGCTGTTCTACCTTTATTCCACCAAGAAGTCTTCTTCTCCGCAATTTTACCCCACTGTAAATCTTGTTGGGGGAATAGTTGCCCCTGTGTCATAGGCTGTCTACCAAATTTTTGGAAGTCTAGCTTAGTCTGTGTAATACTATTACTAGGGTAAGGGTTCTTAGCGCTGAAAGGAGCGTTAGTTTTTGCAGAACCTAAATGATTGCCTTCTTTAGGGAAGCGCGCCTCTAACCATGCCTTATTAGTAGGCTGACGTAGCCCATCTAGTTGTGCTGTATGCCTCTCTCTTGCAGTCATACCAGGTTTCCATTTAGAAGACCTGCCGTCACTCTGCGGAGACTCCCTTAAGTCTTTAAGGGTATTTAGTTTTTTATTAGCTTGTTCATCCCAAACAGCAATAGAATTAGGGGATTCATGCTTAGTGAAGAACCCTTTTAACCACCCCAATAAACTATTTCCTTCTGCTGCTTTATCTATAATCCTTTGAGCCTCCGCTTCTTTTGCATCTGCCATATCCTCCCTAAAAGAAGGGTCTGAGGAAATTTGCCTGTTTACCCCTATAGACATTAGGTGCTCTATTCTATCAAGAGCAACACCATATTCATCTAGGTCGGATGAATCGTCTAATCCACGCAGCATCTTGTTAGCATCTTGCATCTCTCGTAGCATCCAAGCTCTTTGTTCTTTATTTTGATACCCAAAGGACCCTGTAGCAGCTTCTATATTCCCTGATATAGCTAAGGAGGTTCCTTCTTCTACGCGTGCGGCTCTTCCGGCTTTGCTGTCGTCTACAACTCTAGTGACACCGCTTCTCATATGGGTTAGCTGCGACTCTAATATGCTTCTCATAGACCCTAGGGAATCCTGTAGCCTCTGCTGTTCCGTTTTCGGAAAAAGCGCCTCTGCCATTTTATCCCCCCCAGGAAGCATACCAACTATTCCGCTTAATAAGCCTTTATTCCCAAATACCATATTTGAGGCAGATTTGGCTATAAAGTTGCCTCCCCAATCCGATAAAGACTTAGACACTGCTACTCTTATTCTCTCGGCAGAGGTTAGCCCATCATCTGGGGCATCTACTCCATGTATTTTATCTGATAATATATCCCCTAGAGACTGGGTAGTAGCAGAAGCAGCAGCAGTAAAGAAAGAAGCGTACTTCTCATACTGCATTTTTTCTATTTCTGCTTCCGCTTCTTTGTACGCTAGTAGGGTTATAGCTAGTGCTGCCTCCTCCTTCATACGCTTGTTGGAGGCATCTATTACGTTCATTTCTAGATCTGCTAGCTCTGTGCGTAGTTCTATAAGGGTCTCGTGTTGCCCCACTAATTCCTGTTCTAACTCTAGTTTACTTAGTTCTTTGTCTATAGAAGCATTCTTCTTAGTTAAATACTTACCCTCTTGGGTAAATAAAGAGGTCCACTTCTTCCAAAGTTTCATGCCGGAAGTAGTATTGAAGATATCTTTCCCAAATTTATTTCTCAATAAATCCATTGCATAAGTTACTTTCTGCGTTTC
>Ga0233445_1002452_pt1 | contig 12314 bp, 10 predicted proteins | sample SI_124_October20_5_FD_182779 | JGI IMG/M metagenome (GOLD analysis project Ga0233445, IMG submission 182779) | Seawater microbial communities from Saanich Inlet, British Columbia, Canada - SI_124_October2016_100_MG | ecosystem: Environmental > Aquatic > Marine > Inlet | place: Canada: British...
ATCAAAATGAAAAATTTACTATAAAAGAACCATTTACTGGTCTGTTTACTCAGGGAATGGTCTGTCATGAAACATATAAAGATCAAAATAATAACTGGTTAAGTCCAGAACAAGTAACCTCAATCAATGGTAAAAAATATTTAAAAAATAATACATCAATTGAAATAAAAGTTGGTTCGTCAGAATCTATGTCTAAATCAAAAAAAAATACCATTGATCCTGAAAACATAATCAAAAGTTATGGGGCTGACTCAGTAAGATTATTTATTTTATCAGATAGTCCTCCAGAAAAAGATGTGCAATGGTCAGAAGAAGGAATAATTTCATCTTACAAATTTATTCAAAAGTTATGGGCATTACATCAAAAAATTATTGATGAAATAAATAAAAATCATAATGAAGATTCGAGTGATAATTTGATAAAATTTACAAATAAGTTCATAAAAAAAATTACTCAAAATTTAGATAACTTTAATTATAATATAATTATAGCTAATATTCATGAAATGCACACTTACATGAATAAAGAAATCAATAATAAATATACAAAAAAATCCTTGATCGAGAATTACTCAAAAATTTTAACTCTATTAGAGCCAATTATACCCCATTTAACTAACGAGGCATTCAAAGAAATTGGAGGGGATAAAATAAGCTGGCCTAATTATGATGAAAATTTGATTATTGAAGATATTATAACTTTTGTAATTCAAATAAATGGAAAAAAAAGAGGAACACTAGAAGTTAAGATGAATGTTTTAGAAGAAGAAATATTGAAAAAGATTAACCAGGATGAAAAACTAAAAAAATATTTAAATGAAAAAGAAATTAAGAAAAAAATTTTTATACCAAATAAATTAATGAACATCATAATATAAAATGTTAAAAAAAAAATTATTACCTTTATTATTTTTAATTATAGTAGCTAATTGTGATTATTCTCCAGTTTATGTAAAAGGTGAAGGTTCTAAATTAAATATTGATATAATAAAAATAAATGGGGATAGTGAAATAAATGACATTATAGCTAAAGAAATTAGTCAAATAGCGAATAATAATTATGCAAAAAAAATTAATGTAAAAATAAATACTAATTTTGTTAAAATAATCTTAGCAAGAAACACAAAAGGCACACCAACAGATTATGAACTTAAAGCAATCTCTAGCTTTAAAATAACTAATTCTGATAAAGAACAAAATTTTGTTATAGAGGAAAAGTTTAATTATAAAAAAATGACTAACAGCTATGAACAAAATAATTATGAAAAAACTATAAAGAAAAATATTGCTTCATCAATAACTCGTAAATTAATTTTAAGACTCACGATCGTTGAATGATAAAAAAAAATTATGAGATTTCCAAACTAAAACAAAATTATAATTATTTTTTATTTTATGGAAAAAATGAGGGACTTAAAAACGAAACTATAATTAATCTTAATAATAAAAAAAAAGATATTTTAAATTATGATGAAAAAGAAGTCTTAGAAAATCAAAATTTTTTTATAGAACAGATATTATCTAAATCATTATTTGATGAAGATAAAATCATCATAATCAAAAGAGCAACTGATAAAATAGTAAAATTAATAGACGAATTAAATACAAAAAATATCGAGGAAACTGTCATTATTATTATTTCTGATAATTTAGATAAAAAATCAAATTTAAGATCACTTTTTGAAAAAGAGAAAAATTTTATTTGTGTTGCATTTTACCCTGATACTAATCAAACACTATCAAAAATAACTCATAATTTTTTAAACGAAAAAAAAATATTAATTTCCCAAGCTAATATTAATTTAATAATTAATAAATGTAATGGGGATAGAGAAGCGCTACTTAATGAATTAAACAAAATTGAATACTTTAGTAAAAATGGAAAAAAAATTACCACAGAAAATATTGAAAAGTTAACTAATTTATCTGAAAATCATAACATTTCGGAACTTATAGATAATTGCTTAGCTAAAAATAAAAAGAAAATTATTAATATTTTAAATGAAAATAATTTTAATAATGAAGATTGTATTTTAATTACAAGATCTTTTTTAAACAAATCAAAAAAAATACTTAAACTATCGAATGAATTTGAAAATAACAAAAATATGGATTTAACCATATCATCAGCACGTCCACCAATTTTTTGGAAAGATAAAGAAATTACGAAACAACAAATTTATAAATGGTCCCCAAAAAATATCAAAAAGTTAATCTATAAATTAGCTGATGTTGAGCTTTTAATTAAAAAAAATATGAATAATTCAATTAATCTCATTACAGATTTTATTTTGGAACAATCTTCTGAAACTAATAATTAGTTTTTATTATTTCTATAATTTTATTTAATTGATCTAAGTCCTTATACTCAAAAGTAATTTTACCTTTATTGTTTTTTTTATTTTTAATTTCAACATTTAGACCAATCTTATTAGATACCGAAATTTCAAGATCTTTTATATTTGCATCTTTATTATTAGATTTTTGTTTTTTATTTTTAAAAATTTTTACAAAGTTTTCTGCTTGCCTTACAGAAAGTTTTTTTTCAACAATTTTATTTGCAACAAAACCAGCATTTTCTAAGCCAACTAGTATCTTTGCGTGTCCAGCAGTTAATTTTTGAGTTTCTATTAATTTTATTACCTCTTCTGGTAAAATAAGAAGTCTCAATGAATTTGTTATGTGACTTCTGCTTTTTCCAATAAATTTTGATACTTTTTCTTGGTCATAAGAGAATTCATCAATTAATCGTTTATAGCCCTGGGCTTCTTCAAGTGGATTTAAATCATGTCTTTGTACATTTTCAACAATTGCAAACTCTAAAGATTTTAAATCATCTGCTTCTGTAACAACTACTGGCACATTATGAAGTCCTGCTCTTTGAGCAGCTAGCCATCTTCTTTCTCCAGCTATTATTTCAAACTTTGATTTATCGTGATTTGATTTCCTAACAATTATTGGCTGTAGTATTCCTCTTTGCTCAATTGATTTCGTAAGTTCATTTAAACTATTTTCATCAAAAATTTTTCTCGGTTGATATTTATTTGGAATCATCTCACTAATAGATAGCTGATTATTTTGACTTTCAATTTTTGTTTCACCTATTAAAGATGACAATCCTCTACCCAATCCTTTTTTAATCTTGTTTGAGTCCATTATGCAGCACTCCCCATAGTAGTTTCTTGATTAATAAATTCATCTGTAAAACTGAAATAGGATCTACTACCTGGACATGATTTGTCATAAATTAAAACTGGCATACCATGTGATGGTGCTTCTGATAATCTAACATTTCTTGGTATTACTGTTGAATAAACTTTATCATTAAAATAATCTCTTGCTTCTTTTTCTACTTGTGATGAAAGTTTATTTCTTTTGTCATACATTGTTAAAAGTATTCCTCTAATCTTTAAATCTGGGTTCAAACTAACTTTAATTCTCTCAATTGTTTTCATAAGTTGCGTAAGTCCTTCAAGTGCAAAGAATTCTGTTTGAAGGGGAACCACAAGTGAGTGTGATGATACTAAAGCCATTACTGTTAATAAACTCAGTGATGGCGGACAATCAATTAAAATATAGTCATATAAAGACCCAGAATCCTTTAAATAAGCGGTTAATTTAAGCTTTAAAATAAATGCTCTATTTCCATCATCTGCAGTTTCGACCTCTAGTCCAGACAAGTCTACATTAGAACTAATCATATCTAGATTTTCAAATTCAGTTTTTTTTATAACTTCAGAAATTTCTTTTGATCCATTCAATACACCATAAATAGTTTCTGTTGAGTTATCTGTGTTGGATAAACCAAGACCTGTAGTTGCGTTTCCTTGTGGATCTAAATCAATAACTAGAATTTTTTTACCTTGTTGGGATAAACCTGCTGCAAGATTAATCACCGTTGTTGTTTTTCCAACCCCACCCTTTTGATTAATCACAGAAATAATTTGCATCTAATTTTTTGTAATCTTTTTTTTAATATTTTTAATATTTAATAAAAATGAATCTTCACTAGTTAAACTTTTTTTTTCTACATACTCAAGATCCCAATTCTTTAATGAATTTTTAAAAACATTTTTTCCATTCCTGCCCATAAAAAAAATTAAATTTTTATAACTTGAAAAATTTTCATAAACTAAATCCAAAACAATTGGCATTGGTTTAAATGCTCTAGACATTATTGTTCCTGTTTCTATATTTTTTAAATCAAAAACATTTTTTTGTATTATTTCTGTTTTTAATTCCAATTTTTTAGATACTTCTTTTAAAAAAGCACTCTTATGATGACTTTTCTCGTATAAATTAACTTTTATATTTTTTTTTATATATTTTAGTATAATTGCAATGATTATGCCTGGCATGCCACCGCCAGATCCTAAATCTGTAGTTGTATTTTGATTTAAATCAATAAAATCAATAATTTGCGCTGAATCTATAATATGACGCTCTCTAATGGTACTACTTTTTGCTGTTTCTTGACTAATTATGTTAATTTTTTTATTTTTTTCTATTACCATCGAAATAAAGGACTCAAAATCTAAATATGTTTCACGTGAAACATTTAAGCTATTGAGTCTATTATATGAATCTAAAATTTCTTGTTCCATTAAGCTATATGCTTAATAGACTTTCTTTTGACATGTGACAACAAAATATATACTGCTGCTGGAGTAATTCCGTCAATTCTCAGAGCTTGACCCATCGTTTTGGGTTTAATCTCATTAAATTTAGCTTTAACTTCGTTTGATAGTCCTGAAAGACTATCGTAGTTAATTTTTTCAGGTATCATCAAATTTTCATCTCTTTTAAAAGCTAAAATATCAGCTTTTTGTTTTTTTAAATATCCTCTATAATGGGCATTAATTTCTATTTGTTCATCTATTTCTTCATCAAAACTTGGTATTTCAGACCATATTTCTCTAATTTTTTTCATATCAACCCCTTTTTGGGTTAATATTTCATTCGAAGACCTTAGAACACCATCTTTAGCAATTTTAATACCAAAATACTCAGCTTTAGATGGTGAAATAGTTGATTCTTGCATTTTTTTAATAATATTATCTATTTTTTTATACTTATCCTCATATAAATTTTTTCTATTCTCTCCAATTAAACCTATGGAAATACCTTTGTTTGTGAGTCTTTGGTCAGCATTATCTGACCTTAAACTTAACCTATATTCAGCTCTTGAGGTAAACATTCTATAAGGTTCAGCTACACCTTTAGTAACAAGATCATCTATCATCACACCAATATAAGCATCTGATCTATCTAAAATGAATGGTTCTGATTTTTTGAAAGACAAAGCTGCATTAATTCCAGCTATAAGACCTTGAGCAGCTGCCTCCTCATAACCTGTGGTTCCATTAATTTGCCCTGCAAGATATAAGCTGTTAATTTTTTTAGTTTCAAGAGTTAAAAACAGCTCCCTAGGGTCAATATAGTCATATTCTATCGCGTATCCAGGTCTAATAATTTTTACATTTTCTAAACCACTGATATTATTACATATTTCTTGTTGTACTTCACTGGGTAATGATGTTGATATGCCATTTGGGTAAATTGTATGGTCATTTAGCCCTTCTGGCTCTAAAAATATCTGGTGTCGACCCTTATCAGCAAATTTTACTATTTTGTCTTCTATAGATGGACAATATCTTGGTCCAACACCTTGTATGCTACCAGAGTACATGGCGCTCTTGGATAAATTTTTTTCAATAATTTTATGAACCTTATCGTTAGTATAAGTCATTCGACATGAAACTTGTTTGTTAATATTTTTTTTTGTTAAGAAAGAAAAAAAATAAGGATCATCATCTGCAAACTGTTCTTCTAAATTTTCATAATTAATTGTTCTTGAATCAAGTCGAGGAGGGGTTCCTGTTTTTAATCTTCCTATTTTAAAATTATATTTTTCTAATTGTTCACTTAGTCCTGTTGAAGGTTTCTCATCATACCTTCCAGCTGGTGTTCTTTCATCACCTATATGTATCAAACCATTTAAAAAAGTGCCTGTTGTTAGTATTAGCTTAGAACATAAAACTTTTTTGCCTTCTTTAGTTATAAAGCCAGTTATTGTATTTTTATCAAAAATAAACTTTGTTACAGGATCAGAAAAAATGCTTAAATTACAATAGTTTGCAAGTTTTTCTTGCATATATTTACGGTATAATGATCTGTCTGATTGAGTTCTTGGTCCTCTTACAGCTGGACCTCTACTTCTGTTTAATAATCTAAATTGTATACCTGATTTATCTGCAACTTCACCCATAACACCATCAAGAGCATCTATTTCTCTTACTAAATGACCTTTACCCAAACCACCTATTGCTGGGTTACATGACATCTCTCCAATTGTTTCTATCTTATGAGTAAACAAAGCAGTGTTAACACCTAGTCGCGCAGAAGCTGCGGCAGCTTCACAGCCTGCATGGCCACCACCTATTACCACAACATCAAATGATAAATCATTTTTCATAAACTAAATTTATAACTGATTATTATATTTACAAGGCACGTATAATTTTGCCTATATAAGCTTTAATTATCAACATTTTTAAGTAAAAAAAGGCTTAAAAACAAGGAAAATAGCTTATTATTTACCTATACAGAAATCGTTGAAAATACTACCTAATATCTCCTCAACATCAACTTTTCCAACAATCATACCAAGATGTCTAGTAGCCAACCTTAAATCTTCTGCAGCTTTATCAAAATCTTCAACTTCATTTTTTTTATTAAAATTTTTAAGATGCTCTAAACATTGTTCAAGATGTTGTCTGTGTCTTTCTCTAGTAATTAAAATATCATCACTTGTTATAAATTTATTTTTTAAATTATTTTTTATTTTTAAAATCAATTCATCAATATTTAAATTTTCTTTAATTGAAATGAATACATAATTTAATTTTTTAATCTCAGGATCAATATCTCCCTCCAAAAGATCTGATTTATTTATTACCAAAATTGCGTTTTCATCCAATAAGCCCTTCAAAACATCAGTAAATTCAAGGTTTTTGGCATCAACAACTACCAACTTCAAATCAGCTTCTTCTGCTCTATTTAAAGATAATTTGATACCTTTCTTTTCAATTTCATTTTTAGACTCTCTTATACCAGCAGTGTCAGAAACAATTACTGGATAGCCATCTATGTTAAGATGTGTTTCAATCACATCTCTTGTTGTTCCTGCAATCTCTGAAACTATTGCAACATCTCTATTAGATAAATGATTTAGGAGACTAGATTTACCCGCATTGGTAGGTCCAAGAATTGCTATCTTGAAACCTTCTCTAATTCTTTCTCCAACTTTTTGATCATCTAAAATTTTTTCAATATTTGTTAAAACTTCATCTGAGTTTTTTTTAATTTCTTTTAAAATATCGTTCGGTAAATCTTCATCTGGAAAATCTATTTTAGCTTCAACATGTGATAATATTTTTAAAAGTTTTTCTCTTAAAAAATTAAATTGGTCAGCAGATCTTCCGTTCATTATTTTTATCGCTTGCTGTCTTTGAATTTCAGTTTCAGAGGAAATTAAATCTGCAATGCTCTCTGCCTTAAGTAAATTTATTTTCCCATTTTGAAATGCGAGTTTTGTAAACTCACCTGGTTCTGCTAAGCGACAATTTTCAATATTTGAAATAGAGGAGTGTAGAGCATCAATTACAGCCTTGCTTCCGTGTACCTGTATTTCAGCCATATCCTCTCCTGTGTAGCTCTCAGGCCCAGGAAACCATAGTATTATACCTTCATCAATTAGCTCAGAAGTGTTGATTTTGTTGATTTTTCTTAGTGTTGCAAACCTTGGCTTAGGTACATCACGACCAGTCAATAACTTAATAACTTTTGAAGTTTCTTTTCCTGAAATTCTTACAACTCCAATTCCTGAAATTCCAGGGCCAGTTGATAAAGCATATATGGTCATAATTTAGAAATATATTTATTATAACAATTATTGATATACTTTTTTAGCAACAAAAAAAATGAAAAATAAAGAAGAAATATTAAATAAAGCAAAACAGCTTCACCAAAAAGGACAAATTAAAGAAGCTCAAAAATTATATCTAGAATTAATTAGAGATAATAATAATGATGTAAAATTAAACTTTTTAATTGGAACCTCATTTTTGCAATTAAAAAATTATCAACAAGCTATAAGTTATTTAAATAATTCAATTAAAATAGATCCTAATATTCCACACATTTATAATAGTCGAGGCATAGTTCACTCTAAAACTAAAGAATTTCAAAATGCCATTAATGACTTTAATAAAGCAATTCTTCTTAAAAAGGATTTTTTAGAAGCATATCTTAACAAAGGTATTGTTCTAAAAAATATCAAAAAATTTGAGGAAAGTTTTAAATGCTTTAATGAATGTTTAAAAATCGACTCTCAAAACCCTAAAGTTTATTTTAATTTAGGAAATTTATTTACTGAATTTGGAAAATATCAAGAAGCAAAAAATGCTTATGACAAGGCAATATTTTTTAATAATAAATTCGCAGAAGCATATGATGGAAGAGGAGATGTAATGCGAGAATTATCAAAGATAAATCAAGATGACAAATATTTTGAACTATCCATAAAAGATTCGGAAGAGGCTTACAGGATTAATGAAAACTTAGATTATCTTTTTGGGAAAATAGTTCATTCAAAAATGCATTTAAACGACTGGAGTAATTTTAATAAACAACTTCAAATAATTACTGATGGATTAAAAATTAATAAAAAAATTATCGTCCCATTCCCATTTCTTTCATTAATAGATGATCCTCAAAAGCATAAAGATAATTCAATACTTTTTGCAAAAAATTTTGTTCCAATTCTTTCAAATAACTTAAAAAAAAAAATAATAGACAATAGTAAAATAAAAATAGGATATTTTTCAGCTGATTTAAATGCACATGCAGTATCACAACTGATACATAAAATGTTTAGAATACATGATAAAAAAAAATTTCAGATCTATTGTTATGCATTTGGTTTAAAAGAAAAAGATGAGGTGCATAAAAATATAGAAAAAAATGTTGATTTTTACAGAGATATCAGAGATATCGCCGATCATGAAGCAGCGCTTGTCGCTCGAGAAGATGAAATTGATATAGCCATAGATTTACAGGGATATACTGGCAAGCAACGCTCTGGAATTTTTGCCAATAGAGCTGCACCCATTCAAATTAACTACCTTGGTTATCCAGGGACTATGGGTGCAAAATTTATAGATTACATTATAGCTGATGAAAATCTTATTCCTAAAAAAAATCAAAAATTTTATTCTGAAAAAATTATATATATGCCTGATAGTTATCAAGTACAAGATGATGAACTAAAAGCTGCAGAAATAACACCTTCGAAAACCAAATTAGGTCTACCTGAGGACTGTTTTATTTTTTGTGCAATTAATAATAATTATAAAATATTACCAGAAGTATTTAATTCATGGATGAAGATATTAGAAAAAGTTGAACAAAGTGTTCTTTGGCTCTTAGATACTAATGAGTTGGCTAAAAATAATTTACTTAGAGAAACTGAATTAAGAAAAATAAGTAGTGATAGAATAGTTTTTGCAAAAAAAACCTCTTATGATATCTACCTATCTCAATTTCAACATGCAGACTTATTTCTTGACACTTTTGTATACAATGCGGGTGCTACAGCAAGTAACGCGCTCTGGATGGGGGTACCAGTATTAACTAAAATAGGACAAAGTTATTCTTCTAGAATGGCCTCAAGTCTTTTGCACTCAATTGGTTTACCTGAATTAATTACCAATAGTCCAGAGGCTTATGAAAAATTAGCTGTTGAGTTAGCGACTAATACTAATAAATTAAGTACCATTAAACTTAAGTTAAAAGAAAATCGACTTCAAAAGGCTCTATTCAATACCGAAATATTTACTCGTAATTTTGAAGAAGGCTTACAAAAAGTTTATAAAAATTATTTGGAAAAAAATGAGCCAAAAAATATATTTATTAAAGAAAAAATTTAAATAATTAAGCTGGTTTATTCATTGAGTTGAAGAACTCAGCATTATTTTTAGTGTCTTTTAATTTTGAATTAATAAATTCAATTGCATCCATTGTTCCCATTGGTGCAATTATTCTTCTTAATACATTCATTTTTTGAAGGTCGTTTTTATCAAATAACAACTCTTCTCTTCTAGTTCCAGATTTTGTTATATCGATTGCTGGATAAATTCTCTTATCAGCAATTTTTCTATCAAGAACTGTCTCACTATTACCTGTACCTTTAAATTCCTCAAAAATTACTTCATCCATTCGACTACCAGTATCAATTAATGCAGTTGAAATAATTGTTAATGAGCCACCTTCTTCAATATTTCTTGCGGCACCAAAAAACCTTTTTGGTCTCTGAAGTGCATTAGCATCTACACCACCTGTTAAAACTTTACCTGAGCTTGGTATAACTGCATTATAAGCTCTTCCCAATCTTGTTATTGAATCTAACAAAATAACTACATCTTTTTTATGTTCTGTTAATCTTTTTGCTTTTTCAATAACCATTTCTGCTACAGCCACGTGCCTTTGAGCTGGTTCATCAAAAGTAGAGCTTATAACTTCACCCTTAACAGTTCTTTGCATATCCGTAACTTCCTCAGGTCTTTCATCAATTAGCAAAACCATTAAATAACTTTTTGGATAATTTTTGGCAATTGAGTTGGCAATACTTTGTAAGATCATTGTTTTTCCAGCTTTTGGAGGTGAAATAATTATTGATCTTTGACCTTTCCCAATAGGACTGACAAGGTCAATAAGTCTTGGGGTTAGGTCAGGTTTTTTTTCAACTTTTGTTGTCTCTACTTCCATTACCATTTGTTGGTCTGGATAAAGTGGAGTTAAATTATCAAATGCAATTTTGTGTCTAACTTTTTCAGGCTCTTCAAAATTAATTTTACTAACTTGAAGTAGTGCAAAATATCTTTCACCTTCTTTAGGTGCTCTTACTGGTCCCTCAACTGTGTCACCAGTTCTTAATCCAAACTTCCTAATCTGACTTGGGCTCACATAAATATCATCTGGTCCAGGCAAATAATTTGACTCCATTGCTCTTAAAAAACCGAAACCGTCTTGCAATAATTGCAAAACGCCAAGGCCTGTTATCTCCTCTTTCTCAGCTACTTTCTTTAAAATTGCAAAAAGAATTTCTTGTTTTCTTAAAGTACTTGCGTTTTCAATGCCCAATTCTTCAGCTTGTGTAATAAGTTGCTCAGATGATTTTAATTTTAATTCTTGAATGTTCATGATTTAAAAATTGATAGGACTAAATAGATAATTCTAATATATATAATCAAAATCTTATTTCAACCCTAGATTGGCTTAAAAATGACAATAAATACTATCAAAATTAGCATTATTGTGGGTATTTCATTTATTGTCCTAAAAAATTTTGAAGATCTGATGTTTGTATTATTTTTTAATGAAGTGAGGCATTTTCCCAAATAATCATTATAGGCTGATAGCAATATTACCAAAACTATTTTTATTTGTATCCATAGTTGGGAAAATATTTCTATTCCATTTTGATAAATTAAGATTAAACCAAAAATCCAAGTAAAAATCATTGCTGGACGCATGATGTAAAAAAAAAGTTTTTTTTCCATCACTTCAAATATATCAGTTGCTTCTTTTTTTTCTTTATTCTCAACATGATAAACAAAAATTCTTGGAAGATATAAAAGACCAGCCATCCAAGAAACAACTGCAATTAAATGTAGACTTTTAAATAACAAGTAACTATTCATAATTTAAACACGGACATTTATTAAATTGATTTGGGCACTGTGTTTTTGGAGGAAAAAGTTTACCATTAAAATTGTAATCTTGTTTATTAATTATTATATCAGACATCGCTTTTATATAATTTTCATTTGTTCCTAATGCTGGAACTCTTAAATAATTTTTACATCCGTTTTTTTCTGCCAATTCTTTATATTCTATGTCCAGTTCAACCAAAGTTTCAGAATGTTCAGATACAAATGCAATAGGGACTAAAACAATGTGTTTTCCTAATTTTGAATTTTGCACAATTATATCCTCTGTGGATGGACCAATCCATTTTAAAGGTCCAACTCGACTTTGATAACTCAATATCCAATCTAAATCTTTTATATTTAGAGTTTTGACAATTTTATCAACTGACTGCTCAACCTGCCATTGGTAGGGGTCGCCATTTTTTATATTTTTTTCAGGCAATCCGTGTGCAGAAAAAATTAGTTTATAATTTTTTATATTTTTTATTTTTTCTAATATTGTATTTTTATGAGCTAAAATAAAATTATTATCTGTTGGATAGC
>Ga0233445_1002462_pt1 | contig 12267 bp, 10 predicted proteins | sample SI_124_October20_5_FD_182779 | JGI IMG/M metagenome (GOLD analysis project Ga0233445, IMG submission 182779) | Seawater microbial communities from Saanich Inlet, British Columbia, Canada - SI_124_October2016_100_MG | ecosystem: Environmental > Aquatic > Marine > Inlet | place: Canada: British...
CTTACTATTAGTAAGTATATTTACTGTTAATCATCATTAAATAATTAGTTTTTATTAATAAAAATCAATGGTTTAAGTATAATATAGGTATGCCTAAACTTAACTTATTCTTAAGCTCTGAATCTCCTCATATAGATAAAACAATTGAACAGTTAAGAGAGGAAATAGGTCTGACTAGAACTGAGCATACAAGGTCACTCAAGTTGCTTTTGTGTAACCTGTTTAACTGCCAAGGTAAAAAGATTCTAGTATCAAGAAGGAAGAATAAAATAAGTACCGAGAAAGGCAATCCCACAGGTATCGGTGCAAATTCCTTTAGATCAGCTTTAGATGCTTTAGCTGAGTTTGGGCTTATTGAACAAAAGATAGGTGATAAGGCTCATAATAAAACAACCTACATCAGGACTACTAAAAAGCTTCTTATTTGGTTCGATGCAAACAACTGGTCACACGATGACATAGGTTTATTCAACCCTCAACGAATCACTCTCAAGTTAAACGAAGACAAGATGGTTTTTATTGACCCTGGCGCCACCCAGTTCTTTACTTGGCTAGATTCTGAACTAAAGAAATACAATGACTTGCTTAATACCTCTGTAATTTGCCTGCCTAATAAAGATGGCACACTTGAACAGCAGAGAAGTATAACTTCTTATCGAGGTTTTATTAAACATAAGTATCACCCTAAAGATGGTGAATTGTTATTTGGAGGAAGGCTGGTTGGTCGCTCTTGGATAAACATCTCATCTGAAGATAGAGGCAAGATAACCATTAACGGTGAATCAACAGTCGAGGTGGACAGAGAGGCTAGTCATATCAATGCAATGTACGAGGTTGTTACAGGCAAACCTTACCCAGAGGAATACGGCGACCCTTATGATGTTGTAGTTAATGACAGGCAAGTGCCAAGACACATAGCTAAGAACTTACTATCCTTCTCACAAGGTGCCAACAGCCCTAAAGGTGTCTCAGCTAGACTTGGTAGAAGCTACAAGAAGGAAGCCGGTAAAGATAAAGCTAAGCAGAAGAACATAGATAAACTTGATGAGTGGATTAGATTCAAGAACAAGACCCCTGGAACTTTGATTCATAAGGTGCTTATGATGAAACACTATCAAGTTAAGGATTACTATCTACGAGGAAAACAATATGGCGATATGATTAGCGCCTGGGAAGCTGACTTAGTCTTTGAAGTCGTCATTGAACTAACCAAAAGAGGCGTTGCGTGCCTAACTGTTTACGACTCCTTTATCGTTCAATCCAAGTATGAAGACTTAGTTAAAGAATTAATTAAGAAGACTAGGTTTGTTAATAGGAGAAACATAGTTAACCTTCTAGAGGTTGACAATGAGATTGTCTTTACTCTCTAAAGATTAGACTATTAACCTTAGTAATTATTATTAATTATCTTAATGATTTGCCCTTGCATGCTTAAGCTGCCTATAGCTCTTATGTCTACCTTAGGATAACTTAAGTAGATCTAAGTATATAGTTACCTTAGGTAGTGAGGGGAGGCTAGAAACCATTAGGGGGGACGTTCTGATAATGTGGTAGAATCGAGCCATCATAATTAGAAAAGAGGAGGGGTAGAAGCCATAAGAGGTCACTTTAAAAAGCTACTCACCTCTAAAGACATACACAGCAAAAGCTCCAGCCGACACTATTAAAGAAATAATAAAGACAAAATCATTCTGATTATTTATCCAACCCATGGATGAATAAGGCCTGCTCGTCAAGTGTCCAATAATAGCAAGAACAAATAAACCAGAGGTGGCAATAACTACATTCTTTTGCTTTTCATTCAGCTTCTTAAACCAAGTTTCAATACTCATATACAAATCATTCAGTTAGGTTTGATACAAGAATACACTCTTAACTATCATTAATCAAATATTACTCATTACGTTGTTAATCAACCTCTCCTTATGATCAATACACAAGTGAGCATAACGCTGCGTAACACTGATTTGCTTATGACCGAGCACATCTGCTATCTCAAGCAAAGAAGCCCCTGACATCGCCAAATACGAGGCTGTGGTGTGCCTACAATCATGGAATCTAAAGTCGTCTACCTCAGCTAATGCTAAAGCTTTCTTCCATTGTTTATTAAAGAAGAATGCTTTGTTTGCTTTAATCTCTGAATTGAATATCAAAGAGTCATCTTGTTGTTTGAACTTGATTAATTCCTTAATTACGCCATCGGTCAAAGGCAAGACTTTAGGTTGTCCATTCTTGGTAGTTCTAACGTAAGCTGTTTGTCTTTCAAAGTCTATATCACTCCACCTTAAATTAAGCAACTCTCCACGTCTTGCACCTGTAGTTATAGCTACTAGTACTAACAAGTATAGCTTCGACCAAGCCGCCTCCCTGCAAGCCTTTAAAAGCCTCTTTCTCTCCGAGGTAGACAAGTACCTAACTCGGTGATTATCTTCAGGTTTAGAGGGGATTAATCCAATAGGATTTGATGTTAAATTGTACTGTCGACAGGCGTAGTTAAATACAACTGAAGCTACTGCTTTATATCGATTGTAGGTAGCATTTGAAAGATGGTCAGGGAGTTGGGATAATGCGTCATAAACATCTGAGTAAGTAATATTATTTACTTGTTTAATTCCAATATGTTTAACCCAGAACTCTAGCTTGGCAGCTTGCTCTTTAGGTCGACTGATTGAACATTCTTTGACAATGTAATCTCGAGCTAATTCTTGAAAAGACAACTTGTTGTTTAGTGATGCAAATAAAACTTGCTCGTGAGTGTTACCTTCAATCCTGCGTGAGAATTGTATAGCTTCTTTTTTGGTAGGGAAAGTTTTAGTTATAGGTTTAGCGTTCTTCTTACGAACAAGAACACGATAAACAATTCCTTTAGCACGATGAATCTTCTGAATCGTAGACATAACAAATCTCCAGCTTGGTGTACATAAATGTACATTTCTGGTTAATTTGATAAGTATGAAATGAAGTAAAAAGGCCACAAGGCCTTTAGTAATATGGGGCGAGAAACGGGTCTTGAACCCGCGACAACCGGAATCACAATCCGGGGCTGTGTAACATTCACCCTTCCAAACAAGTTGGAGAGGGTGACTCTACCAACTGTTCACTTTATTCATAACCCTTGCTACTAAAGCAGATAGGGTGTATTTATCAGTATATTGAATCCAGAAATATACTCTCTTATTAAGTGTTAAATTGTATCAGAATTAACCACTTTAATTTATCTAGTGTACATATGCTGTACACAAAGCAAGCGCTTAGATTATGTCCGAAACTATCCTAATTAAGCGACGCTTAACCTCATCCATAACCTCAGATTGCTGTACATTTCTTCCTCCAGCATATACGGCAACCTCTGTAGAAACGACTTCCTTAAATCTTTTAAAGCCATCATCCTCCTCTTCTTGAAGTTTTGGACTAGAGCTAAATGTAATGGTTTTAGTTACCCTTCCGCTTTTATTGTCCATAATCCCAACATTAACCTTTGCAATGATGATGTAAGTATCTTTTGTCTGATAACTACCTGCAATAGAGCCTAAAACGGCACCTGTTACAATACCAATACCTTCAGCAGCCTTGGCACTAGAATGCCTTCCAGCAACATAACCTGCGCCAGCACCTAGAAACCCATATGTATCTGACATATTACTTTGCACATGGCCACTATATTCAACAACAACGTCCACCTTCAGCCCAAACCCATCATTAGCATATGCCTCATACCCTTTGCTTTCAAATGAATTTTTCAAATCACCGATAAACTTTCTCATATTGTAGTTAATATCGCCAGACACATTTCTAGCGGTTACTTTAACAACCTTGTTGGGAAATTGTTCAGAATCAATAAAAAAGCTCTCTCCTATTGTTGAGCCATATTGCAACCCAGTTACAGGGTCTTTTATCATCCCCAGTCTGGGCGCATCATTACCACAACTAGATAAGCCAAATGAAAAAGCAATTACCGCCATAATTGTTACAACTTTACTATTTATTAATCTCATTAGAAATCCTCCTTAAGAAACTTTTCCACTTCTGAATGGTGAATAGAGAATGAAATACCCTCTGTATCCATGCCAACCAACTTATTGTCATTTACACCAACAACCTTATTGCCCAGGAATAACGGGCCTCCTGAATTTCCTGGATTGATTGGGGTGTCCGTCTGTACAAACAATACCTTTTTACCTCCAGTATCGAAAACACTTTCTCTTTTTCTAACGGCACTTATCACACCACGAGTGATAGTAAACTCCAGACCTTTAGGGTGTCCAATTGCCTCTGTAGTACTACCCAAATCTAATTTATTTTTATCATAAAACTGCACTGGCTTACCCTTCTCCTGAACTTTCACTAGGGCTAAATCCAGCCTTACATCTGACTTGACAACCTTGCCAAATGTCTCATGCCCGTTATACAGCTTCATTTCTGCATACTTTGCTCCTTCAATCACATGGTAGTTTGTCAAAACAAGGTCTGGCGTCACATAAAAACCAGAACCCATTGAACCTGTGGGGTTGTATATAACAACAACATGGTCGAATCTAGGGTCATTTAATGCTCTCGCATCATATGTTCTTTCTTTATATGCTGTTAGTGCTTGGTTCTTATCATACATCATGGTCATTCGAAGCTCATCCTCACTTTTAAGCTTAACCTCATCACCAAGATTCTTCAGATAATGTGCGAGCAACATAGATACGTTAACATCTATTGCTTTATCCTCATAAGAAGAAATATCTTCCTCGGAATCGTACTTACTTGCCAATGTAGATTTGTTTATATCCTTAGGATTTACATCATATGAGATGGTAAACGCCTTATTCTCAGAAACATCAAACGTGTCTTTGTAATAGGTCTTGTCTTTAACGTTAACAACATAAAAATGTGCCGTTAAACTCTTTTTCACGTCCATGTTTGAAGTGCTATATTCATACTCCTCATGGATTGGCTCTTTAAGCGTTTGAGGAGTGGATAGCAATAGTTGCTGCCTCTCTCTTAGGGTTTCTTGTGCTATTCCCACAGAAATAGCCTTGCCAAGCTCACACCCCCAAGAGTATGCCCCTGGAGAGCAGTACTGAGAATTGGCGCTTTGTACTGATGTTTGTGCATTTTGAACATCCATTTGTCTGGCCATAAAATTAGGATTATGAATTGTATTGTGGCCTGCCAACAGTATTGACTTTTCTTTATTTCTTTTCTGAATTCTTCTATTGACATTTGCAAGCGCAACATCGAATACGATTATATAGTCAGCACCTGAATTGTCTGAAAATATATCTTTAATTTGAGACTTCCCAATTTCAAATGGCAGATCCATGTTTATTTCTGCTGGAAACTCCACCTGTCCCTCTTTAAGCAATGTTTTACTTGTAATTTCAACAAACTTAATTTTCATATCACCTGTTGAATCTGGACTTAATCCCACTTTCTTCGCTTCAACAAGTGCCGACATAACTATAGATAGTACAGGCTTACTCTTATCGCTACTTTCTTTAACGTATTGACTCAAGTATAGATTTCCAAGGCTCTTCTTTTGTCTGCTAGATAAGTAGCCTCCATATGCACTGACAAAGCTATTAGTATCTTCAAGCGAAGATGAATTAAGAATACTGGAAATTTTGCTAGCAGTTGATTGAATAATTGCTCTCTTATTTAGAGAAACAGGGTATTTATTAAAGAAGTCATCCCCATTAGCTATGCCGTAACTTACATAAGCCTTAGCTGCATAGCTTTGAGCTGACCCTCTAATAGATTGAATTTTATTAACCGTGTCATCTAATAATGAACTTGAGAACCTGCTCATACCAACCAATTCATGCGCCTTGTATTTGCTTACTTCTACACTGGCATCCTTAATTGCCAGCTTCATAGCATTCCATTTATTTTTACCAATAGGAAATCTTGAATACTTACCAAGACTGTTGATTGTCTTATTTAATTTAGCCTTGTATATAGTACTATTCAAGAATGCGGCCACCTGTTCTAACTCTGAGTAGTACTTCTCAATATGCTGTTTTCCTGTAAAAGCAGATTCTGATTCAAAGAATTCAGTCTTATACTTAGAGAACAAACTATTGGCTTCATCAAACTTTCCTGCCTCAACAAGTTCTTTAAGGTGGTCTCCTTGGTCATAAAACAATCCATATTTAACATCTTCTGACGAGTCATTATTTCCCGATAACAGCTTTCCAAAATTAAAGCTGCTTGTAGACTTCTTGGTTTCTTTATCAGTACTACTGCTGTCACCTGAAAACGGCGTGTCAAAACTTATTAAGTCGCCAATAGGCTTGCTCGTACCGTCCTGTTGCGAGGTTTGGCTCGGATTAGTAGCACAACCCTGTACAGTTAAAACAATAATAGATAAAATTAGGTAGAAAACCCTCATAAAAACACTTCCGATAGGTAATAACATATCACTTTATTATAGTCCTAATTCAGCCCAATATATAAACGATGTTTTATTACTACATCCGTACCGCCATTAGGGCCCCCAGGGTGGGTCAATCTGAATATGAAAGATAGAGAAAGGGTCTATCAAATAACTAAATAATAACCTTACTATTAGTAAGTATATTTACTGTTAATCATCATTAAATAATTAGTTTTTATTAATAAAAATCAATGGTTTAAGTATAATATAGGTATGCCTAAACTTAACTTATTCTTAAGCTCTGAATCTCCCTATGTCATCAAATCAACGAGCAAGCTAAACATTGAATTAGGATTCAAAAGACCTGAGCCTGAGAAGGCGTTAAAGATAATACTATGCAATTTGTTTGTTAAGCCAAATAGTCAGATTCTTGTTCAGAGAAAGAAGCAGTCATTAGGCACTAGAAGAGGCAATCCACTAGGTATCGGTATAGAGTCTTTTAGAAAAGTCCTAGATGCTTTAAAACAAGACGGATTTATTGAACAAGATAAAGGTTCAAAGCTAGAGGGTAAGAAAACTGTAATCAGAGCCACTGAAAATTTATTAATATGGTTCAAGAGCAGCAAATGGACTGACGATGATATAGACGTATTCAAAGCTCAGGGTGTTACGTTACGACTGAATGAAGTCTATAAAGAGTATGTTGAATTTGATGATACTAAATTCTCATTATGGCTAGACTCAAAGCTTAAGCAATACAACAACTTACTGAACAATTCTGTCATCTGCTTACCTAACAAGGACGGGGTTCTCATACAAGAGAAAAAGGTAGCCACCTCAAGAGGATTTATTAAACACGAACAACATCCTAAAGATGGCGAGTTCTTATTCGGTGGTAGGCACGTTGGGCCATGGGTAGGACTCCCGAAGATTGAAAGAGGAAGGATAACTATCAATGGTGAATCTACATATGAATACGACAGAGAGGCAAGCCACATCAATGCAATGTACGAAGTGGTTACAGGTAAGCCTTATCAAGGAGGTGACCCATACGAACTATTCATTCAAGGTGTAGAAGTTCCTAGGCATATCATCAAGAACTTGTCTTCATTCTCTCAAGGTGCTAATACTGCCAGAGGCGTATCTTCTAGAGTTGGAAGGCATTACAATAGAGAAGCAACCAAGAAAGATGCTAAGCAGAAAGACATAGATAAGCATCAGCAGTGGTTAAGGTTTATTAAGAAAACTTCTGCTACTAAGATTCATCAGTCATTAATGAGTAAGCATCATCTAGTAAGGGGTTATTACCTCAGAGGTAAGCAATATGGAGATATGATTAGTGGTTGGGAAGCTGACCTAGTCTTTGAAGTTGTTATTGAGCTAACTAGAAGAGGAATACCTTGTTTAACTGTTTATGACTCCTTTATCGTTCAGTCCAAGTACAAAGGCCTGGTTAAAGGCCTGGTTAAGAAGACTAGATTTATCAATAGAAGAAACATAACAAGTCTTCTTGAAGTTGATAAAGAGGTAACCTTTACTCTTTAGTTAGTAAAAGACTGTCTTAGGTGTCTTTAGTAGTCTTTAGCTATCTTAGGTATATAGTGCTAAGGGAGAAGTAGAAACCATAAGGGGGTCACTTTAATTATATGATAGAATTAAGCTATCAAGCCACAAGAGGATTGAACTATGTTTAGCTTTAAATATGCAATAGGCTGTATGCTGGCTGGCTTACTAGCTGGCCATAGCTTCGATAAAAAGAAGTCTGACATGGTGTGGGTTGGTATATTCACCTATCTTGCCATCTTCTCTGTCTTCTATATCAGTTTCCCTTACGACTCTTCGTGGGCATTTATTGCTTTAATTGAGGTGTTAGCTGGCCATGGCTTGTACAAGATGGGGTTCGGCTCATTCTTGGGTGATACCTTTTCAGGTCCAGAAGTTAAGAAGGTTATTAAAGCATCTAAAGCAGCTAAAGTCGCTTACAAGGCTGGAAAGTCTAATAAAACAACTAGCTCATAACCACTACAATTCGGAAAATACTCTACTTATTAGCCTCTCTTTATGGTCAATGCATAAGTGAGCATACCGCTTAGTCACGCTGATTTGTTTGTGACCTAATACATCAGCTATCTCAAGCAAGGAGGCGCCTGATTGAGCTAAATACGAAGCTGTAGTGTGCCTTAAATCATGAAATCTAAAGTTACTTACCTCAGCTAATGTTAAAGCCTTACTCCATTGTTTATTAAAACAGAATGCTTTGTCTGGTTTAATCTCTGAGTTGAATATTAGAGAGCTATCTTGTTGTCTAAACCTGGTTAATTCTTTAACGACTGTATCAGTCAAAGGTAAGACTTTAGGTTGACCATTCTTACTTGTTTTGACGTAAGCTGTTTGTCTTTCAAAGTCTATATCATTCCACCTTAAACCAAGCAACTCTCCACGTCTTGCACCTGTAGTTATAGCTATTAAAACTAGCAAGTAAAGCTTTGGCCAAGCCACCTCTTTACAGGCCGCTAAAAGCCTTTTACGCTCCAAGACAGACAAGTATCTAACTCGATGATTATCTTCTGGTTTTGAGGGTATTAATCCAACAGGATTAGTTGTTAAATTATACTGTCTGCAAGCATAGTTGAACACGACTGAAGCTGCTGCTTTGTAACGATTATAGGTAGCATTTGAAAGATGTTTTGGTAGGCAATCTAAGGTGTTATAAATATCAGAACTAGAGATATTGCTTACTTGCTTTATACCGATATACTTAATCCAGAACTCCAACTTAGAGGCCTGTTCTTGGGGTCGCTTAATAGTACACTCTTTGACTATGTAGTCCCCTGCTAGCTCTTTAAAAGTAAGCTTATTATCGAGTGATGTAAACGCTATCTGCTCTTGAATACTACCTTCAATCTTTTGAGAGAATTGTATTGCTTCTTTCTTAGTGGGAAATGTCTTGGTAATAGCCTTCATTCCACTCTTGCGAATTAAAACTCTGTAAACAATACCTTTGGCACGACTTATCTTCTGAATCGTAGACATAAAAAAACCTCCTTAGTGTACACAAAATGTACATTTCTGGAGGTTTTGATAAATAAGGTTTATGCAAACCCTTTAGGTATATGGCTCCTCGAGCTGGGCTCGAACCAGCGACAAACGGATTAACAGTCCGTTGCTCTACCAACTGTTTACTCCGTTCACACCCTTTCCAAACAGCAGGAAAGGTTGAGCCATCAATACTTTAAATCCAGAAATATACTCTCTTCTTAAGTGTTAAATTCTATCAGAATTACTCACTTTAATTTATCTAGTGTACATATTTGTACCTAAAATTACTTCAATTTATTAGCTAATGATTTACCTAGCTTCTCTACCACCCCTATAACAAGTGCATTACCCATGAAGAAAGCCCTTTTAGTATCTGTAGCTCCTTCGGTATGGTTATCTGGGAACATGTTTAACCTTTCTAATTCAACAGGTGTTAATCTTCTCAATCTGCCAGAAGGAGTTTCAACTACGTGTTTAAATCTTGACGGCCCTTTTCCACCTTCGCCAGTAATAATAGTCCTTGAGGCCCTATCAAGGGCGTCTGGAAATGTAACAGGGCCTTCAGAGTAGTGGTAGACGTGTCCACTGGATGCGGTTCTTTCTTCCTTCTTTGCACCTTTGAGATAAACCCACTTCTCTAGGTCTGCTTTAGATATAAAGAACTCAGCAGGAACATCCTTTTCATCCTGAAGAATACTACCTAGAGTTTGTGTTTTTCCCTTGTATTCTTCTGCAACTGCAGAATCTGTATATACCTCTCTATCAATCATTATTCCAATCGTACCAAAAGGTCTATCTTTAGAAGTGTAAGCTTTAGTGTCATTAGTAATCTTATCTAAATCTCTGTCAATAACAAAGTACTTGTCAGATTTAGATGGTATTGGGTGATCATTCATTGGGAATGCATCTTGCATCACACCTTTGTCAGTAATCCAGTCAACAGGAGATTTAAGTTGCTTAATTTCCTTTCCAATATCTGAGTCAGACTTATAAGCCATAATGTAAACTCTCTTTCTTCTTTGAGGCATTCCATAATCAGCTGCATTAATTACTCTCCACTCGACTATATATCCTAATTCTGACAACGAAGATAGCATTATTGCAAAGTCTCTTCCTCTTTGAGAAACTGGAGACTTTAACAACCTGTCAACATTCTCAAGCATTAGATATTTAGGGGGATTGGTTTTATTCTTTAGGATTGCGTGTATTGACCACCATAGAACTCCTTTCTTCCCTTGAATGCCAGAAGATTTCTTCAAGGTTCTAGCAACGGAATAATCTTGGCAAGGAAATCCTCCTACAAGAAGGTCGTGGTCAGGAATTGATTTAAAGTCTTCGTCAATAACCCTGGCAATGTCAACATCACTATGGTTTGCATCAGGGAACCTGGCTCTATAGACATCAGAAGCGTGCTGTATTTTTGTAAGTGGTTCGTACTGGTTGCTCCAAATAACTTTAAATTGTTTTGACTTTTCTAGACCCAATCTAAAACCGCCAACTCCAGCAAATAATTCTATTGTTTTAATTTTATTCATTCGAGAGATTATAGGTTAAAGCTTGTCGAGGATCAACCCCTACTTAAACATTTAATCTATGAACAATACCTATATTTTTCCCATCTACTTTTTCAACGTTTATTTCAAAAGTCTTAGGTGCTTCTAGCCCAATAATAACTATTGGAACAGTTAGCACATCTCTCAATGGGTCAAGGTATGTTAAGAACTTTTCAAACTCTCCAACAGCACCATCAAACCCACCTTTGTCTTTTAATTCCTTTGTAGCACAAATTATTACACCCACATCTGTATTGATTTCTTTTTTGACGTGATTCAATTCTCCAGCAAGTACTGGTTTTAATAGATTCCAAGCTATTGCTTCTCCATGATTAAAGGCAACTTCCACTGATATGCTTCCCTTTGCAAAGTCTAAACGCCATCTATTTCCAGTGTATTCATCATCTTGAAATATGTGGCTTTCTTCATTCCAGCATAAACTGACTAACTTAATTTTAAGTAGATTGTTGATTGATTCAGATATGCTTTTTGCTCTCCTGGGGTTGTCCTTATGATGCTGAATAAGCTCTTCATCTGTAATACTTTGAACAGCTTCCAACAACTCATTCCAAACTTCACTATAAGCTGGTACATTATTTAAGATGACCTCTCCGTGCCTGAATGATTTGATTTTATATTCCATATACTTTCCTTTTCGTTGACTAATAGTACAACGGTAATAGTGTTTTTAGTTTCATAATCAGTTCACCATAAAGTGAAACAGCAGCTCTCTATCAAACACACTCTTGTCTGGTGCAGGTGGTAGTGGTGATGCTTTGTAAACTGATCGCTCAATGGCATTTTTAAAAGATTTCAACTTAGCATTGTTGTCGACATTGCAAGATTGCACATTCACACTTTGCACATTACCATCAGCATCTTGCAAGATATGGACATCACAGCCCCAATGGTCTTTAGCGCCTTGGTAACGCCACTGACTCTTAACTTTCTTGGCAATTTGCCTAACATAGTGCGCTTTGACTATATTCAACAAGTCTTCCATTTCAAGCTCTCGCTCCCTACTCTGTTCAAGATGAATTTTCTTTCGTAACTCACTTGCTTCTTGATAATGATTAAGCTTCTTCTTGTGAAGCTCAAGTCTCTTTATTGCTAGCTCAAGTTTTTTCTTGTGAAACTTAAGGTGCACCCTTAGCTTTGCAATGGTTGCTCTTTGTTGATACTCAATATTACTTCTATCGGTTGACTGACTTTCTTTTAACTGTTTAAGTCTATTTTTAGCAGGCTCATTTACAGACAAATAGCGTGATGCCACCCAACCTGTTTGACCGCCGTATTGAACCTGAGTCCAGC
>Ga0233445_1002472_pt1 | contig 12244 bp, 19 predicted proteins | sample SI_124_October20_5_FD_182779 | JGI IMG/M metagenome (GOLD analysis project Ga0233445, IMG submission 182779) | Seawater microbial communities from Saanich Inlet, British Columbia, Canada - SI_124_October2016_100_MG | ecosystem: Environmental > Aquatic > Marine > Inlet | place: Canada: British...
TCATCTTCGTTTTGGTTTAAATTCAATGTACTTATTAAATTGTCTTTTATATTCATCCCACTCTTCACTTGTTGGTGGTGTTTCTCTATCTAACCAACTCTTAATATCAATCTCTAACTTTAATCTAAGGTTGTTTGTTGCTTTGTCTATTCCTATGTCAATCATCTTTGTTTTGGTTAATTTATTGTATCTTTCGGCAATATCAGACATTACTTCTCCTATATGTTTTGGTTCTCTTTTACTCATCTTTGTTTTGGTTTAGTATCTTATGTATATTTTACAATTGTTGCATATCCTATTTCAAATTCACCATCTACATCAATAAGGTATTCACCACTAGGAAGAGTATCGATATAGTAATACTTACCTCCAGTTGTTTTACCTTTAATGTCAATATGGTCTTGTTGTGTATGCCCAACAATTTGAATGTAATTTTTCTTTAAGTCTGTCTTCTTATTTACTCGTTGTAGTGATCTTGGTCTAATCCAAATAGGAGATTGCCAATCATCGTCACCATAGTAACTAGGAATGACACCTGTATTATTTCTATCGTAACTACCATCGAATGTAAATTCGTTTGGTTTGTAATGAAACAAATCATTTAGGTAGTCAGATATAATTGACTCATCTGCACTATCCATTTTCCAAAATCCTACGCTTTTTAAGAAATCATTTCCAACTCCTGCATGTGTACATAATCTATTACCAATTAGTACTGACATCTGGAAGTTATCTCTATTTTCTCTAAAGAAGTGTTCGTACTGAAATGACATAGTTTCTTGAAATCCTGCAGTACTACCTCTTCCTTTAATACCAGGCCAATAGTGAATATCGTGATTTCCTATTAAAAGATAAACCTTCTTTGATGTATCTAACTCTCGTTTCTTTTTGAACTCTACTATCTTCTTAACATTATCTAACTGAACTACAGCTGGAATATCAAATGAATCAAAATAATCCCCAATGAAAACAATGTTATCGGCATCATCGTGTTTTGCAACGATCTCATTCCACACATCTCTACCATGAATGTCACCTATGTATATTGTTTTACTCATCTTTATTTTTATTATCTAACCACGCAAAGAAAATACAAATCACCAAACATACAAATGGTATCATAATATCATCCATCATCTGATTATATTAGTTATTAAATTTTCAATTTCATTAACCCAATCCTCACTTTTATTGGGGTACTTCACATGAAGTAATTCGTGTATAATATCTTTTTCTGTTAATTCTCTGTCATGATAAATGATACCTATCTTTTTTGGTGTGTCTATTTCTATACCTACAAAATATTTGTCTTCATCTAGACAATCATTATCATATACAACTTGATCTGGTAGTATTCCTTGTATTGGAAATTCCCAATCTGTTAGTTGGAATTTGTCTTGCCATTTATGTACTATATTGTCTTTACTCATCTTTGTTTTATTATTTATTTAGGAATCCCCTTATTTCTTCAGAAGTAGGGATATCTTTTTCTTTAAAAAAATTATAATAACTATCTTCAATGGATATTGGTAATTCCATTGACTTAAAGGTGATTTGTTTTTCACCATCAACAACACCTTTATCATATTCTGAATAAAATATTGTAAAAGTTGTTCTACCTATATATTCTTTATTACTTGTCATTTACAAAGGGTTTAGATTGTAACTCTACCATTAATTCTGTAACCTCTTCGGGTGATAAATGACCAACAACTTCAAACTCACCTGATATGTCATTAAAACCCACCTCAAATGATGATTCACCATCACCATATAAACCAAGTCCTCCTCCGACAACACTTACAAAGTACCCATTCTCAAAATTTAATCTAGACTGTACCCCTTGAGGTACTACTTTATGTGGTCCAAATGTTAAATCACTAAACATTTTTATATCTGGATAAATTATTTTTATTTCTTCATCCGTATGAGTGGCATCATTTTTTAAGACATTATATCTAGTTTTAATGTCTTCATCAATTAAATGTAATCTCATTTTTTCTATATATTTATCCTTCATAATACAAATATAAGTAAAAATATTTAATTAAACAAATTTATCACATAAAACCTTTATCTTTTAACTCTTTGTCATTGGCATACCCTATATCTTTGTTACAATTATCGCACACTCTTTTCGGTGAGTTTGTATCTGATAGGTATTTAATAGTGTAATTTGTGTGGGAGCACTCTGATTGTATCTCATCGAGTGTTTTTTCTAATGATTTTATCTCCTCTACTATTTTTTCAACATTTTTTTCATTATTTTCCAAACTATTGTTTTTTAATGATTACTCAATATCTAACATTAAAACTTTGATTTTATTAATCAAGTATTTATTAGTTTATGAATATAAATATCTTTAAATTAAAGAATGTTTAATATTTTATTCATTTATTCCTTTCTTTGTATAGTCGATTCATTCTATCTCTAGCGTGATCACAATAATCTTCCACCAAATCTACCCCAATGTACTGTCTACCCATCTTAGAACTCGCATATGGTGTAGTACCTGTACCAGAGAAATTATCTAATACAATATCGTTTGGTTCAGAATAAAGATCAATAAAGTATTTAGCGAACTCTGATGAGAACGTAGCCTCATGACCTTTCACCGCACCATCATTATTTTTCGCCTCAATGAAGTTATAATAAGTTTTAAAGTACCTTTGTCCAGTTTTTGATATCGATGATACTTTCTTATTAGCTTTAAACTTTGGGTTTTTAGCGAATACATACACCATCTCAACAATCCTAGTCATTCTATTTGGGTGACCACTTAGTGGTACACAATTTTTCTTTTTCCAAGACGCAGTATCATATATTTGTAATGAGGTATTTTCAAAAACTTCATTAATTAATAGATAAGGTAAGGAAGGGTTAAAGGTTGTATAACTATAATTGAATACTATTACACCATCATCTGATAGTATCCTTTCATATTGTTTAAATACTTCCACTAACCATTCTAAATATTCCTTTACGGGTTGGTTATCTTTAATTATATCTTTAGCACCAGGATATTTATGATTATCTTTTCTAATTGAAGCTAAATAAGGTGGAGAAGTTAGTATCAAATTAATTGACTTATCCTCAATCTTCTTCATCGTTTCAACAGTGTCTCCACAGTATATCTCATTTGTAACTAACCCTACATCGGTGGGGTTTGTCTCCTCAAATAATTCTTCTACATCATCGAATAAGTTATCGATGAGTACTTCTTCTGTGGTACCTGTTGTGTACTCTTCTAAATCAAACAATAATGTTTGTTCGTCACTCTTTTTTCTTTTTGGAATTTTCATATTATATAAATGTATGTATAAATAAATCTAACTGTTCTCCTCTCACTGGTTTACTAACTTTGGTATCCCCATAGTTCATAATTAGTAATTCCTCACCCATATTTTGTTTTTTACCACTCTTAGCTGCGGCTGCCTTTGCAAACTCTTTCTTTTCCCACACATAGTCATATGGTGAGAACCATTCTTTTAATAAAGGGAAATCATAATAACTTAAAGAAAACATACCCTTCATACCGATTAAAGTATTCGCTAACCTTTCATGATCACCCCTATCGAAATCGTGGTTGGAGTAGTAGTTCTCTGTTTTCCAATAAGGTGGGTCAACATAAAAATATGTTTTTTCTGAATCGTATTTCTCAATCACCGCTTGAAAATCTAAATTTTCTACAAATGTAATCCTATCAAAATGTTTTCTATATTCTGGATTTTTTAATTTATCTAAAAATATTAATACCTTACATCGATACTTACCTTTATAATCTATATATGAAGATGTTTCTGGTTTTGATCCAGAAAATATCTGTGTTAGCACATAAACATATTTAGATGCGATTTCATACTTATTCTCCTGAGTTATTGTCACACCACTATGAAATACCTGTTTTTGATACTCATCAAACATTTCTCTATACTCTGAAGGTGTGTCCTCAATACCTAATTGTTGGCAAGGATATTTCGATATTTCATCCCATAATCTATCATAGTCCCTACAACAATCAAATAAGTTAGCGTTTAAACCATTAAAATCGTTATACACTACAGTTTTAAGGTTAGGGTAATTATTTAAATCCATTTTAAAAAATACCCAAAACATTCCACTAAAAGCTTCTACATATGTTTCAATATCTTTAGGGATAAATGGTACTATCCATTTTCCTATTCTTGCTTTTCCACCAATATAACTTATCATCTTTTATTTATATTTATTAAGTATACCAATTTTTTTTAAAAAAATCAATACCCTATCATTCCAACCCAATTTTTGTTTCAATCTAAAAACAATTGTCAATCTATGATAACCTTCAAATATTGGGGCGTAACTCCCTTTATTAATCACCCACTTAAATTCTAAATCTTTATGTGATATAAACCCGTCTTTTGAGAAGATTCCACTATTTGATTTATAGATATTTTCAAGTAGGGTTTTATTATACTTTCTCCACCACATAGTTCTGGTTAATTTGCGGATAAACCTATTATATTCATCAGAATCTTTAAATGAATCATAATAAGGGTCACCTTTTCCCCATTTACTTCTAGATGGTGCAACCTTTATAATAGGTTCTGAATAAAGTTTAAACTTTAGTATATCCTTCTTACTATATTTTTTAATCTCATATAAAGTACCATCTTTACCCCTAGCATCTGCTTTGGTAAATTTAGATTCCTCTATAATAGGTTTAAATAGTCTAGGATTTTTATTTAAACTTAGGAGTTTCTGAACATTATTTTTTCCCTCACCAGTCCATTTAATTCTTGGTGCCTTTATATAACGTTCAAAACCTTCTTCTCTTCTAACCTTACGTTCAAAAGAGTACCCAGTCTTTGCTCTAAGTTGCATACACCTATTTTAGTAACTCACTGGGTTGACCTTGTCGTTTTATGTGATCCTTTACGATTTCCACTTTCCCTAATAGGAAATCTCTATCTTCATCTGTTAAGTCAGTAGTCTCTGACCATTTCATCCCTAATACACTCATTAGTTCCCAATTTTTATCTTGAACCGTTAGTTCTGTAGATGTTGCGTCTTTATTAATTTCCATAATTTATTTTTTTGCGTCTTCTTGAATTTGTTTTTGTTCTAATAATGTTACAATACTTTCTTTTATCGAAAGGTATGTGTCAATATCATATTTACTTAATACACCACTAAAAGTAGTAATATCGTGTTGTAAAATACTTACTTTGTCCTTATCAACATCGTAAAATACTTTAGCTAATAAATCTTTTACCATATACTCCTTTTGATTGTCTTCTAACTGATCGAATATAGGTTCATTAATTTGTATAATAACATCGTAATCTGTCATAAATTTAACAAATTCTTGTGTCTTAGTTACGTTACCAAACCCTTTTTTTAACCCTTCGTTGGATAGGATTTTAATTTTTACCACTCTGGGTATAGAACTATCTTCAATGTGTCTATTGAATAAAGTTAATGTATCCTCGAATACTTCTTCAAATTTTGCCATACTTTTTTCTTTTGTTTATTAATTTAACCTATTTTTATATAACTTGTAACTCTTTTAATTCACAACCGATATCTTTAAAATCGTCCATTAGCGCATTATGGTGGTTCCTATCTATTTGTTCTAATGTCGTATCGGTTGAATATAGTTCTGGGATGTTAGAATGTCGCATACTATATTCTTTATTAATAAGATAGTCTCCAATGTTGAAATCTATAGTGATATACTTACCACTTTTATCCACTAACGTTTTAAATTTTTCTTTTTTCATATATATTTTTTTATTTTAATTATAGACATAATATCTTAAAAAATCAAATTATAATGTCTCAATTACCTTTTTTTCTTCTTCTGTAACTTCTTTTGGTATATCCAACCACACTTCAACAATCATATCTCCCTTTTGGTTATCCCTAATGAACCCTTTCTGTGGGACTCTTAACATACTACCGACTTGTGTACCACTTTTAACAGTCATTCTTATTTTACCATCGATAGTGTCTACTTCAATAGGTGATCCCAACACCAAATCTTTATATGGTAAATTTACTCTCTGGTGGATATCTAACCCTGACCTTCTAAATTTGTCGTGAGCCTTCTCAATTATATTAATAAATAATTCACCGTCAACCCCACCTTTAATTGAGTTTCCTTTTCCTGTCACCCTTAAACTTTCACCATCCATTATCCCTTTAGGTATGTCAAAAGATAATTGTTCTTCTGAAGTAATTACCCCATTGGCTGAACATCCACCACAAGGGTTTGTTATAACCTGTCCAGACCCACCACAACTAGGACAATTTATAGTGGATTGCATTCTACCCATAGGTGTATTTTGAATCTGATTTACCATCCCATGTCCTTTACAATTACCACAAGTATTAGAATCTCCACCAGTACCGTTACAGGTACCACATTTTTTGTTTCTTCGGTATTTTATAGTTTTATGGGTACCACTATACATTTCCTCTAGTGACATATGAATATTCACTCTTATATCGTTACCTTTAACTCTTCTCCTACCACCACCTCTACCAGATCTGTCACCACCAAAAAACTGAGAGAATATGTCATCCATACCACCCATATCACCAAATGGATTTTGTTGTTGACCATTTGGATCTCCAAACGCATCATAGTTACCTCTTTTTTCTTTATTTGATAGTATAGAATAAGCTTCAGCAATTTCCTTAAACTTATCTTCTGATTCTTTATTGTCAGGATTTTTATCTGGGTGATATTTCATGGATAGTTTACGATATGATTTTTTTATATCCCTTTCTGACGCGGTTTTATCTACTTCAAGTATATTATAATAGTCTTTTCCCATTTTCTATTTATTTATTAATAATGATAACTATTTTTTATCATAAAATAAAGTATAAAGGTTATGTTGTATAAAATTATTATAACTAAAGATGGTAAACATAAGAAATTGATCTATGAAGGTAGAGATAAAAAACATGCAAAGAAAAAATACTTTTCAATAAAAGATAATAATAAGGTGTTAACACCAAAAAGGACAAACGCCTATAAAAAAACAAAACCTGTTATTTATGAATTACTTTTGTTAAAAGAAAAAGAAGAGAATGACCCAAAATTTTATAGTAAGGATGAGTTGGGTAGGAATATAGAAGTGAATGTCAAAAGCGATAAATGGGTTATCTTACACAAAGATGAATATTTCTATGAGGAAAAATTTACAGTATTTGGGTACGATAAAAGATTGGAGACAAAAGAGATTATAAAATTAATACTATTAAGAAGACATAAGGGGATATTACTTAAACAAGTAAACTATGTTGTCAACAAAGTATTAATACATCAAGATGGTGGTTTTGATATTATAGTGTGTAAAACTAAATCAGACGCCAAAAAATTATATAAAATTTTACAAGAATTTTATGAATCCAATAATAGAATTAAAAATATTTTATTTACTGGACTTGTTAGTAAAAGAAATAGAACTGAGTTATATAAAAAGATTGTTGAGAAGACTGGGTGGACTATCAATAAGGTATATAGAAGTTCCACCCGTCCGTAATCAATACTATTCCACCCCTACTTGAAACTTATTAGTAATGTCCTCTATTAAGTCATTTAATTTATCAAACTCACCCTCGTCCTCAATGAACACCGGATTTATACAAGTTATCTTTTCTGGTTCTTTTGTTGGTAAGAAGAATAACCTAACATTGTCCCCTTTATTTTCTAAATATTGTCTTACATTTTCACCATAAGATTTAATAGCGTCTTGCATTGTGAATAACTCCTCATTGAGGTAGAACACTAAAATTAATGGTGTGTAGTTATTGTGTTGTGATTTATATTTTTCTAAAGTAACATATTCCAGACTCTCTCCACCTATTCCATGTAATTCACTTAATTCGTTTTCTTTTCCTAATCTCTCTTCTTCTCCCGTCACATCGTAACATTCTAAAGAATTTCCACTATCATCTGTTAAGTAAATTAAATAACCTCTCACCCCTTTAGTTAAACTACAATTTTTAGTAATTATTTTCATTTTTTCATTTATATACTGTTTTGTTATTTTATATAATATTAAAGAAAATAATAGAAAGTGTAAATGTTTATATAAAAAAAAAGAGGGTACTTTAATTAAAAAATACCCTCTCTTAGTAATTCGATGTCGGAATGGTGATTCGGTATGAATTTTACGTAATGACCGTCATTACGGTAGATTGTTAACTCAGCCCCACTGAATGTCTTATTTTTACTTGTGACAAAACCAAAAGGTATGTTTTACAACCTAGAGGATGGGATTATCCCATTTAAACCTCGCCTATGGTTATCCCCTTTATACTTTTTTAGGGTAAAGGGGAAATAAAACCCGTTTCTACTTTAGCTTAGTTTTTTAAGTTTGCAGAAACCATTCGTTTACATCTAATACTTTTGTGATACGGAATCGTTTTTGACACTTTTAAATAGTGGGGAAGTATAAATACAACCACACCTGAGGATATCAAAGCCCCTTCGTTTTAGATCTAGGTTAATTTGCTGTAATTATTCCTTATTATCACAAAATTTTTCAAAGAACGTCTTATATAGTTATAGAACTATATCTTTCATCATTTACAGTATCCATCATTATGGATTCTGGTGTCATATTTTTTCCAGCCAAAAGAGGTTTAAGTATCGATGGGCTGAAACCCGACACTAAAGCAGTACCATCTTTATTAAACTCCACTGGAAAATTACTCCCTCTATTGTTTAAATTCCAATATATAATATCTGGTTTTTTATACCCATATTCATTATACATAGATTCAATCATAGATTGAGAACCTAAGTCGCTAATTGTTGCCTGATTGAACTGCATGTCTGATAAAATCATTATCTTAGTCGGCATCTTATCCTGTGGGATATCATTAAGTTTAGCTTGATCTAAAATCAAACTAAACACAGCTTCTAAATCTGTACTAAATCCCCAATCAGCTCTCCTAAGTTGAAGTATTCTTTCCGTAAGTCCACCTGTTAGGTACTGAAGTTGTGGTGTATTTGAAAAGGTGATGAAAGCATCTTTAAAGTTACCTTCATTTCTCTCTGATATATACATACCCAATGAGATAGCCACATCCATACAACTAAGGTTATCGTTACCACCCGCTGGACAACACATAGATCCTGATACATCCACAACAGGTAATACTCTTTCATTAGAACCCTCCATCCAATTAGGTAAAGACTCCCATTGTTTTTCTGAAACAACAGTGTCACCACCTTGACTAATACTTTTAATAATATCATATGGGTAAACCGCCCCAGCGTTAACTTTCGCAGTCCCATCTACCAAACCTTTCTTATAATCATCATATCTTTCAGTATCATTTTTCACAAATGACTTCTGATATCTAGATGAGGCTAAAGATGGTAGTTTCGAATAATCAATACTTTCCCAATCATTCGCACACATCTTAGTTTCCACAACATTAGTTAAATTAACTAACATCTTTCTATACTCTTTAGGTGTATATTTGAATAATTTTCTAAGTCTGTTCGCAACAATACCTTTTCTTGGCATCCATTTGGCCGTTAATTGATTCCCATTTGTTAGGGACTCTTTAATTAGTGTGAACATATCACCCTCCAATTCTGTACCAACCAAAACCAATACATCGTCCCATCTTCCAAATTCTGGAATCAGTCCGATGTTATTTCTAACTGTTTGTGGTGAGGTAGTAACTAAGTGAGTTATAATATCTCTAAAGATTTGTCTCTCTCCAGCCCCACTTCTAACATCTCTACTCCAAAATAGAAGTTTAGACGCAACCAATGGGTTTTCATTGTAAGCTTCATTAAATAAAGAAATAACTTTATCTTTTGACTTACCTCTCATAGCACCTATGGAAAAGAAGAGGTCAACACACTTATTAAGTGTCGTTGGGTTTGTAACCATACCATTTTCGGTTAGAGTTACATTCTCATCTGTTTTTACCATATCTGTTTGTGAAGTAGCCATTTTTTAAGTCGTTTTTTTAGTTAATTACTAATTACAGAACAAATATAGAAACCTTTTTCCCAAAAACCAAACTTTTTTACACTTTTTTTTAATTTATTTTTAAAAAGGTTATGTTTAAAGAAATATAAAGGGTTATCATTATATTTATAATTATGATATTGAGAGATATAATTAAAAAGAATCTATTATTAGAAAAGCGTATTGGTCAGATTAGTGCTAAAGCGGAAATTATAATTGGTTTTGATGTAGTAAAAACAAAACATACTACTGATAGAATGAAAATGACATCTAGAGATGTTGTAAGTAATAGAACATATGATATAAGTAATAATGAAATGGTGGAGTTTGTTAAAAATTTTACTAAACAAATTGCTGAAGCGATTATTAATGATGAAATAAACCATAATGAACCGTTTATAATTAAGGGTAAGTCTTGGGGTTTATCTATGAGTGTAGTTCCTCTCCATATCGATGGTACTTATTGGAAATTAATAATAACTACGGTATTTCCAGAATCAGAATACAGTAGTTTGAGGGTTGGTCGAGATCAATTAGTTTTTGAAAAATAAAAAGGGGTTTGTATCTAAATCGTTAACTACCTCCTTTAAAAAATGACTAGTATCTAAATCGTTATCCATCATTCATATTACAAATATACAACAAATATTTTAAACTACCAAATATTTAGTCAATTAATTATCAAACCAAAAAACTAATCTTATATCTTTAGGGTCACCACCAACAAAATGTAATATAGTATTTATTGTATCATTGAAAAAATGTGTATGTAACCCTAACTCTTCTAATTCCTTTTCTGACATTGTATAATACTTACTATTTATTAACTCATCCATATAAATATGGTTATGAGAATGTCCATCAATTCCCCATTCATCACTCAACGAACATATGTCTGATGAAACATCATCAGGTAAACCTCTTTCCCAGTCTACAATCTTATCCATGTGATTACCTGAATCTCTAACCCCAGCCAAAACACCAAATAACGAATAGTTCCTACCTTGATATGGGGTATCAGTATAAGGATATGGTAATTTTCCATCTTCCCACCAATTCGTACCTTCGTCTTCTGTAGGTATTTCATTTGGTAAGAACTCTGTTAAGACATGATGTTCGAATTTATTTTTCGGTTTTTCACCTAATAAAAATTTTAAAACTAATTCGCTAGATTCTGTTCTATTTGTACCCAAATGATGACTCATGAACTTTATAATTTTTTCGATAGCATATGTATTAGGAAATTTTTTCCCAACGCTTTCCCAACTTTTAGTGTTGTTATTATACTTTTCTACATACATATGTACATCACACCCCATAATTTATTTTTTTACTAATATAACTATTTTATTTTAAATATCAAAATTTCCTGTATCAAAAAAGTTTTCTATTATATTGTCTATTCTATTTGTGGATTCGTTTGGTGGGCACCCAGGATTTTCTTCACACCCCATAAATTTAAATTCCCCACAATTATCGTTACCTTGTTTCCACACATATAATTCATCTGTATTTATAACTTGCAGTCTAATAGATAAACGTTTTTCTCTACTTACACTTTGACCAGTATCTGACCAACTTAATCTTAAGTTACCTATGGGGCAAAATACATAATCCTGATAAAATACCCCCACTATCCCATTTCGATTGGACTCAATAATCGCAGTCCCTATTGGTGATCGAGCTATTTGACCTGTCAATTTTTCAATAACTTCTTCATAGCGGTCCATATAATCTCCAAATTGGGCTTTATTCTTACTAGTTTTATAAACACCAAAAAATTCAGATAAATGATAATCCGAGTAACTATCCGTTAATTTAACTTCTACCAAATCTTCGGGGGTTAATGTAATGGTGGTAGTCGGATCACTTATTTTATTCAATACCACTGGTTCTAATACCTTTAAATCATATTTTCTTATACTTTGGGTATTAATCTCATTAAATAATTCAGTGACAATATCTTGGGTGCGGGTGTTCCCAGTTATATATTCAATTAACATGTTATTATTATCATACCTACTAACTAAACGTGGTTTATCACCACCAGGTTCTTTCTGAAAGTAATTTATCTCGTTACATTCTTTATTAAAAGATTTTTCATAACGAGCATTTCTACTATCTCTAACTTTTCCGAAATAAGAACTTATTTTTGATGAATCCGTTATATTATCAAATATTTTTTTAATTAATTTTAATATCCCTTTTTTACTCAATGGGTCAGTTGTTTCTTCATCACTTTCTACTTCTATTG